>APMI01020994.1_pt1 | contig 15868 bp, 16 predicted proteins | sample 667938 | NCBI WGS metagenome assembly APMI01 (sample SAMN01084076, study PRJNA167559) | wastewater metagenome | biome: Wastewater | place: Denmark: Ejby Moelle, Odense | collected 2011-11-28 | reverse complement strand
AAGCTGCGCAACTCGGCCGGGCAGGACGTGGACGGCGGCTGCGGCCAGTTGCGGGCGCGGGCGATCGGCGACGAGGCGGCCGGAGCAGAGGCGCCGCTACGTTTCGTGCGCCCGGCAGCGAACACGACCGACGCGGAACAAGGCGAATAAGCGCTGTCGCAGCCCGGCTGAATCCAGCACGCTTACCAGCAGCCACCATCACAACAGACATCGACTTCAATTGAGGGAGGCATTATCGTGGTTGAAATTGTATGGGAGGAATTCGGCCTGGTTCGGGTGCTGTCGGGCCCCCTTTCCGTAGAAGAAATGGATTCATCGGCCCAGAGGATTCAAGCCCATCCGCAGATCGATGACATGCGCTACAACATTCACGACTTTACCGGCGTGACCGACGCGGTCTTGCAGGACGACGATATCGAGTTCATGGCCATCCGCGCCGGCATCGCCGTGCAAAGAAATGCACGGCTCCGCATTGCCTTTGTTGGCACCCATCCGGTGGTACACAAGCTGATGGCCGCGTTCAACCAGAGCGGCTGCTCCAGGCTCCGTGTGCAGCGCTTTGATACGCTTGCCGATGCGCGTCACTACGCGGCCGGCAATTCCCCGGCGTAGGGCGCCGACTCCCGCCCCCATTCCGGTTCGGTGCAAGGGCGATTGGGCGTCCTACTCCTCCAGCAGCAGCTTCTTCAGGCTCTCCGGGATGTTCGACAGCACCAGTGTATTGGCGTCCTTGTCGTAGTGGATCGACCCGGAGCGCAGGCCACTGCGTTCGAATTCCAGCTTCCAGTCTTCGGCGTTGGCCTTGAAGCGGATCAGCGGGCGCAGGGCGCGCTTGTCGGGGACGAAGCCGGTGGCCAGGTCGAGCGCTTCGTCCTGCAGGGTGTCGGTGAGCTTCTGCGGGGCATCCGGAAAGATCTGCGCGGCCATCGTGGCCATGTTCAGCGCCGAACCGCTCTCGTTCATTTCTTCGAGCACCACGTGGGCGCGCTCGAGCATCTCGTCGCGCTCGGCGCTTTCCATCTGCTGGGTGTCGGCAAAATGGCTGAGGGTTTCCACCAGCTTCTTGGTTTCCTTCAGCGCCATCACCACGTCGGTGCAGCCGAGGAAGCGCTTGAACCAGTTGGCCACGTCGCCACGGCCCTTGAGGAAGCTGATGTAGCGCTCGGCGCCGGCCTGCCAGGCGGTGATGTCGATGCGCCCGGCGATCTGCAGGCCGGCCATGTCGAGGTGCGGACTGTCGTGGATGTCGAGCGCCGAATCGATGACGGTGCCGAGGGTTTCCTTGAGCACCGCCACCCACAGGCAGTCGGCGCCAAAGACGGTGGCGCGGGCGATCAGCACGAAGCCGCCGTCCTCCACCTTGTCCTCGTCCACCCGCGCCTGCAGCAACGTGGTCATCTCGCGCGACAGGGTGGCGAAATCCATGCTCTGCTCGATGGCGTGCTGACGCACCAGGCGCGGCATCGGAAAATTGCGCTCGTCCTGCTCGAAGTGGCCGTAGCCCTTGCCTGGCCGCTCGGCAAAGTGGCGGCACAGGCGCTCCAGCAAACTGGCAGCCGCATCGGTGACGACGTTGGGCACGTCGCGCAGCTCGACCCGGGACGGCCCTTCGGCCTCGCGGATCAGCCGGTGGATGACAAGGTCGGAAATCGTGTGCAGGGACTCGGTCATGGGGGCATCCGGAAAACGAAGGGGCGCGATTCTCTCACGTCAGGCCCCGGTGGGTCGGGCTCAGAAACGCATCTTCTTGCGGTTGCCGGGCAACTGCCGCAATTGCTCGCGGCGCAACTGGCTGGGCGACGCCGGCTTGAGCGGCGCCTGGGCGGCGGCCAGCTCGGGCGGAATGTTGGCGCCCACGCCCCGCGGGCAGAACCCGGTGGTGGCGCAGGTGCAATTGACGCAGGGCTTCTTGCTCTTGGTGGTCATGATGTTGATCTTTCAGGCAAACAGGACAAGCCCCCACACCGCCACCACATTGACCAGCGCAACGAAGACCGCGGCGCTGCCGATGTCCTTGGCCCGCTTGGCCAGGTGGTGAAGTTCGAGGGAAATACGGTCCACTGTAGCCTCCAGCGCCGAATTGATCAGTTCGACGACAACCACCAGCAGCACGCTGGCCACCATCAGGGCCTTGCCTACGGCGCTGACCGGCAGCAACAGGGCCAGCGGAATGAGGATGACAGCCAGCCACACCTCCTGGCGGAAGGCGTCCTCGTTGCGGTAGGCCGCAGCGAGGCCGGCCATCGAATAGCGAAAGGCGTTGAGGACGCGGGTCAGGCCGGTCTTGCCTTTGAAGGGGCTTTCTTCCATGGCGGGCGAAAAAGGGTTGAGGCTAGAGCAGGAAGGTGACAGGCGCGTTATCCAGCCCGGCGAGGAAGTCCCGCACCGCGGCGGCAAAGCCCTCGGGTTCCTCGAAGGGTGCCAGATGACCGGCATCCAGTTCCAGATAGGTGGCTGCCGGCATGCGCCCGGCCATCCGGCGCACCACCAGTGGCGTGGATACGGTGTCGTCACGGCCGGCAATGACCAGCGCGGCCATGCTCAGACCCGATAGCGCGGCGCGCTGGTCGAACGTCACCAGCGCGTGCATCGCCGCCCGGTAGCTGTCCGGCGGAATGCTGGCCATCAGCCGCACCGCATCGCCGACCACTTCAGGATCACCAGCGGGGCCGACCATGGTCGGAATCACTTCGACGGCCAGCTCGCGCATGCTGGCGCCCTCGTCCAGCGGGCCGAGACGACGATCCAGAAAGGCCTGCTGCAGCGGGCCGGCCGACGCGCCAAAGGCCGGCGTGCAGCAGGCCAGCACCAGTCCGGCAATACGGTTGGGGAAAGTCGCCGCGGCCTGCAGGGCGATCATGCCGCCCATGCTGTGGCCGACCAGCACCACCCGCTCCAGCCCGGCCGCATCGAGCATGGCTTCGAGTGCCCGGGCGTAGCCGTCGAAATCGACCGGATCGATAGGCGCGCTGGCGCCGTAGCCCGGCATGTCCCAGGCCAGGCCCCGCCAGCCCGGCGGGGTGATGCGCGGCAGGATGTCGAGGGCACCGCTGGCACCGCCGCTGATCCCGTGCAGAAAGACCAGCCCGTGGGGCCCGCTGCCGGTTTCAACCCAGCAAGGCGCGCTCATGGCTCAGGCCAGGCGCCGGTAGGCACCGCCCTGGAAGACCAGCGGCTTCTTGTCGGCCTGACGGTCGAAGCGTTCCACCTCGCCGATGAAGATCACGTGATCGCCGCCCTCGTGGCGGGCAAACTGGCGACACTCGAACCACGCACAGCAGCCCGGCAGCAGCGGTACACCTTCGAGGCCTTCGGTGAACGCGAGGCCGGCGAACTTGTCTTCGCCGCGGCTGGCAAAGCGCTGGGAAATGTCCTGCTGGTCTTCGGCGAGGATGTTGATCGCGTACACTGCGGCGTTTTCGAAGATCGGCACGCTCGGCAGGTGGCCGGACAGGCTCCACACCACGAGATGCGGGGTCAGCGAAACCGAATTGAAGGAACTGACTGTCAGGCCGATCGGCTCGCCGCTCGGCGCACGGGCGGTAATCACCGTCACACCGGTGGGAAACATGCCCAGCGTGTCGCGGAAGGCGCGTACCGCCGGATCGTTCTTGGGAGCTGTCATGATGGAATGGGTTTGGCCGTACACCGCGAGAGCGGGCCGGATGCCGGTTTGGGGGGCAGGAATTATCGCCTTGCCGGAGCGTAGCGTCGAGAGGTGAAAAAATTGAGTACGTTTGCAGAAACCCTGATCACCTGGCAAAGCCGGCACGGGCGCCACGACCTGCCCTGGCAGACCCGCGACGCCTACCGGGTGTGGTTGTCGGAAATCATGCTCCAGCAGACCCAGGTGGACACCGTGATTCCGTATTACGCGCGCTTCCTGGCACGCTTTCCCGACTTGCCGAGCCTCGCCGCCGCGCCGGTGGAAGACGTGCTGACCCTGTGGAGCGGCCTCGGCTACTACGCCCGCGCCCGCAACCTGCACAAATGCGCGCAAACCCTGATGGCCCGCCACGGCGGTATATTCCCTGCCGATCCGGTGCTGCTGGCCGAACTGCCGGGCATCGGGCGCTCGACTGCAGCGGCAATCAGCGCCTTTGCCTATGGAACGCGGGCGGCGATCCTCGACGGCAACGTCAAGCGGGTGCTCGCCCGCGTCTTCGGCATCGAGGGCTTCCCGGGCACCAAACCAGTCGAAAACCGGCTGTGGGAGCTCGCCGAAAGCCTGCTGCCGGTCAGCAATGTTGACGTCTACACCCAGGCCCAGATGGATCTGGGCGCCACCGTGTGCACCCGTAGCCGCCCCGCCTGCGCACGCTGCCCGCTGGCCGATGTGTGCGTCGCGCTGCGCGACGGACGGGTTGCCGAACTGCCGACCCGGCGCCCGAAAAAGGAAGCCCGTGAGCGCCGCGGCCGCTTCGCTGCCATCCTTGCCGACGGCAGCGTGCTGCTCGAGCGGCGCCCGCCGAGCGGCATCTGGGGTGGTTTGCTGAGCCTGCCAGAACTCCCCGAAGATGCCGATACCGTCGACTGGGTCGCCAGCCGTTACGGACTCGAGGTACGCAAGGTGACCGCGCTGGCCAGCTTCCGACACGTCTTTACGCACTTCACGCTGACGCTGGAACCTGAATCGGTTGAGGTTGGCACGCGCAGCAACTGCGCCGAACCGGGCCTGCTATGGCATCCGCTGGACAAGCTGGAAGAAGCGGCGCTGCCCGCCCCGATCCGCAAGCTGCTCGAACAACTGGTGCGGCACGAGCTTTTCAGCCCCGCGTGACGCCTTACTCCAGACCGCCGAGGAGCTTGTGCTGCTGCAGGTAGCTGAAGATGATCTCCAGCCGCGACACCGAATCGTCCAGTTCGAGCAGGCGCTGGCGGGCCTTGACCGGGATAGGCAGGATTTCGGCCAGCCGGTAACCGACCCAGGTTGCATCATCGAAACGATGCGGCAACGGAAACATCTCCTCGCCCGCATCCTCGACGATGGCCTCAAGTAGCGGCAGCATATCCTGCAGATGCTCAGGCACCGCCTGCACCCGGGGTTCATCAAGCACTACAACCCGCGCGCGCTGCAGACGGTCGGACTGAATGTGGCGCTCGAGCACCCGAAAACGCTCGTCACCGCGGGTTGTAATGAAGAGCAGGCCAGGCTCCGACATGTCCCAGCCGGCGATGCGCGCCACCGTGCCGATCTCGTAAGGCACTGCCGGATTGCCCACCTCGCCACCTTCCTTGATCAGACACACGCCGAACGGCGAGTTGGTGCGCATGCAGCGGGCCGCCATGTCGAGGTAACGGGCCTCGAAGAGCTTGAGCGGCAGCACGCCATCCGGAAACAGCACGGTTCCAAGCGGAAACAGCGGCAAATCGACGAGCTGCACGGGGGCGTTCATCGCCTTAATCCTCCGAAACGCCTGCTTCGCCCCAGCGGGGCATCAGGCTGTGGGGTACGGCCAGCTGGTCGAGAATGCGGGCGACGATAAAATCCACCAGCTCACCGACCGTTTGCGGGTGGTGATAGAAACCGGGGTTGGCGGGCAGGATCACCACGCCCATGCGCGACAGACGCAGCATGTTCTCGAGGTGCAGCGGCGAGAACGGCGTCTCGCGCGGCACCAGGATGAGCTTGCGGCCCTCCTTGATGGCCACGTCGGCGGCCCGCTCGATCAGCGTGCTGGCCAGCCCGGCGGCAATCGCCGCCAGCGACCCCATGCTGCACGGGCACACCACCATCGCGTCCGGCGGGTTGGAGCCTGAAGCCGGCGGGGCGAACCATTCTTCGCGCCCGAAGACCCGCAACTGCCCATCGGCCGCGCCAAAGCGCGCGCTCAGCATGGCCTCCACCTCGGCCGGCCGGGCCGGCAGGGCCAGGTCCATTTCCTGCCGGGCGACGATCTGGGCCACCTGCGAATACAGCAACCAGACCTTGCAGCCGGCCGCCAGCAGGCATTCGACGAGCCGCAGCCCGTAGGGCATGCCGGATGCACCGGTGAGGGCGACGGCAATGGTTTTGACGGACGGAGCGGGAAGGGTCAAAAGTGAAGAGTCCTGGGTTTTGCGGGAATCGTCATGGACTGACGCACGATGGTGGTCAAGGTTCCCGCGGCCCTCAGCGATGATGATGAATCGTGCCGATGCCTTCGTGAGCGATGCCATGTGCGGCGGCCGCATGATGGCCATGACGCAGGCGGTCGTGCACGTCGATGTCGTGATGTATGTGCTGCTTCACCAGCGAACCGGCGATCATGCCGACAATGCTGGCAATCAACCCGGCCAGCTGGGCCGGGATCAAAGGCGCTTCGCCACCGGCCAGATGCACCGCCAGCCACACCCCGATGCCGCAGATGATCGCCGCCAGCGCGCCCTGATTGGTGGCACGCCGCCAGTACAGGCCACAAACCAGCGGCACAAAGGCGGCCACAAGCGTGATCTGGTAGGCGTTTTCAACCATTTTGAAGATGCTGGCCTTGGAAACCATCGCATACAGCGTCACCAACACGGTAAAGACCAGCGTCACGACACGCATCCAGAACAGCAGCTTCTTGTCGGTCAGCTGCGGCAGGGCCGGCTTGAGGATGTTCTCGGTGAAAGTGACGGATGGCGCCAGCAGGGTCGCCGAAGCGCAGCTCTTGATGGCCGACAGCAGCGCGCCGAAGAACATCACCTGGGCAAACAGCGGCGCCTTGGTGAGCACCAGCTCGGGCAGGATCATCTGCGAATCGGCGTTGATCAGCCGCGCCACCATGGCCGGGTCGATCAGCGTTGCCGAGTACGCCAGGAACATCGGCACAAAGGCGAACACGAAATACAGCCCGCCGCCGAGCACCGAGCCCCACACGGCAATTTTCTCGGTTTTGGCCGACTGGACGCGCTGAAACACGTCCTGCTGGGGGATGGAGCCGAGCATCATGGTGATCGCCGCGGCGATGAAGGCGATGATCTCCTTCGCATCAGGCGGCGGCAACATGTTGAACTTGCCGGATTCCATCGCGTGGCCCACCACCGCGCCCACACCGCCGGCCATGCCACTGACCTCTCCGCCAATCCACAGCATGCCGATGACGATGATGATCATCTGCAGAAAATCGGTAACCGCCACCGCCCACATGCCACCGAACAGCGTGTAGATCAGGATGGTGCCGGAGCCGATCCACATGCCGGCGAGCTTGCTCACCTCACCGCCCGACACCACATTGAAGACCAGCCCGAGGGCGGTAATCTGCGCGCCCACCCAGCCCAGGTAGGAGATCACGATGGCCAGCGTGGTAAGCACCTCGACGCTGCGGCCGTAACGCTTCTTGTAAAAGTCGCCGATGGTCAGCAGGTTCATGCGATAGAGCGGCGCGGCGAAGAACAAACCGACCAGGATCAGGCACAGGGACGAACCGAAGGGGTCGGCGACCACCCCGTGCAGACCTTCGTTGAGGAAGGTGGCCGGAATGCCGAGTACGGTTTCGGAGCCGAACCAGGTAGCAAACACCGTGGCGGTAACCATGTAGAACGGCAGATGGCGGCCAGCGACGGCGAAGTCCCTGGTGTTGTGGACCCGCGTGGCGGCGATGAGGCCGATGGCCACCGAAACCAGCCAGTAAGCGATGACGAACCAGAACAGCATGGGTGTGCGGAAAAGCGTTGGCGAATCCGCGGATTATAGGGGGAGCGCGGCCTTTCCTCAGCCCCGCCCAAGGCGAACGGCAAATTCGGCGGCCGGCTCGGCCTTGCCGTAGTGCCAGCCCTGCAAGGAGTCGCAGCCAAGCTCGCGCAGGGTGTCCACCATCTCACCGGTTTCAACCCCCTCGGCCACCAGCTCCAGCCCCAGGTTGTGGCCCAGCCCGACGATGGCCGCCACAATGGCCCGGTCTTCCGGGCCGACATTGATCTCGCGCACGAAGGACTGGTCCACCTTGAGCTTGTCGAGGGCAAAACGCTTGAGATAGGCGAGGCTGGAATAACCGGTACCGAAGTCATCAATGGCGATGGAGAGACCCAGGGCCTTGAGCTCGGCGAGCTGGCGGGCCGTCTGTTCGACATCGCGCATGACCATGCTTTCGGTCACTTCGAGGGTCAGCAGACTGGCCGGAACGCCATGCCGGCGCAAGGCTCCTGCCACCGATTCGACAAAGTCGGCACGGCGAAATTGCAGCGGCGAAATGTTGGCGGCCACCGGCACCATGTGGCGTCCCTCGGCCTGCCAGACGGCCAGTTGCCGGCACAGGGTGTCGAGAACCCAATTGCCGATGGGCAGGATCAGACCGCTCTCTTCGGCCAGCGGGATGAAGCGGTCGGGCGGAATATTGCCGAGTTCAGGATGGGTCCAGCGCAGCAGCGCCTCGGCGGCAATCAAATGCCCGTCGCCGGCTGACACCACCGGCTGGTAGTGCAGCGCCAGCTCGCCGCGCTCCAGGGCCCGGCGCAGCGCATACTCGAGAGACAGGCGCTCGCTGGTCGGCGCGGCCATGCCGTCGGCGAAGAATTCGATGGCGTTGCGCCCCTCTTCCTTGGCCCGGTACATGGCCATGTCGGCCCGGTCGAGAAGCATCTCCGCATCCAGTCCGTCTTCCGGATAGACAGCGACGCCGATGCTCGAGGACAGGCTGAATTCACAGCCGGCCAACAGGAAAGGTTCGTCCAGCGCTGACAGCAGGCGTTCCGCCGCACTGGCCAGGCAGGCCCGGTCACCGGCCTCCGGCACGACCACCACGAACTCGTCGCCGCCATGGCGCAGCACGCTTTCCCCGTCGCGCAGCACGGACTTGAGGCGCTGGCTGACTTCCACAAGCAGCTGGTCGCCGATGTGGTGGCCGAGGGTATCGTTGACGTTCTTGAAGCGGTCCAGATCGAGAAAGCACAGCGCCACTCTGCGGCCCTCCCGGGCCGCCGCCTTGATGGCACTGGCCAGCGTGGACTCCAGCGCGGCTCGGGAAGGCAGGCCGGTGAGAAAGTCGTGGCTCGCCAGAAAGCGGATGCGCTCCTCGTCGGCCTTGCGCTGACTGATGTCGGAAAAGACACCCACGTAATTGGCCACGCGGCCGTCCCCATCACGCACCACGCACACCGAAAAGTCAGCAGGAAAGGGGCCGCCCCCCATCCGCTGGATCCATACCTCACCCTGCCACAGACCGTCACCGGCTGCGTGCTCGCGAATCATGCTGCCAAAGCCCGCGGGGTGGCGAAGTGGATCGAGCAGGGCCAGTTCCCGTCCAATCATGTCCGGCCCGGCAAAGCCGGTCAGGACCGTGAAGGCCCGGTTGGTCATCACCACCCGGCGCTGCGGATCGACGATGACGATACCTTCCGAGTTGTTCTCGAAGACCTTGGCAGCCAGGCGCAGGCTTTCATCCCGCCGGCAGTTGCGCAGCGCAAAGCCGATGTCGGCACTCATCTCGTCGAGCAGCGCCACGGTGTGGTCGTCGAAGAAGTCCTTTTCAGCCTTGCGCAGCACCAACGCCCCGTCGGGCCCTTCACCCATGCGGATCGGGAAGAGCGCAAAGGAGCCGACCGGGGAGTGCGCGATGCACCCCTCGCAGGCCCGCGTCAAAGACGACGCCTGCGGGTCGTTGATAATCAGCGCCTCGGCGGGAATGCCGGCAGAGGTCAGGCGGCACTCCAGGCAGGCGCTCGTGATGCCGGCCCACTGGCCCCGGCCATAGACGGCCGCAGCCTTCAGGGTATGCGTATCGGCATCCAGAAAACCGATCCACGCCAGGTCAAGTTCGCCGAATTCCACCGCCACGCGGCACACATGGGGCAACAGCACGGCGGCGTCCGGGCTATGGACGATGGCCTTGTTGGTGGCCGACAGCGCGTGATACAGACGCGTCATTTGCTTGATGTCGCGGGCGTTGTTGCGGGCCGGCTGAAGGTCGTAACAAGACCCGACGTAACCGGTAAAGTCGCCGTCACCGTCGAACATCGGCGCACCGTGGTCGGCGATCCAGTGGTAACTGCCGTCCGCCGCACGCAGGCGGTACTCCATCGCAAAGGGCTCGCGCGCATCGAACGCCTTCCGATAGCTGGCAAGGCAGGCCTCCCGGTCATCCGGGTGCACACCGTCAGCCCAGCCTTCGCCCACCTCCTGCGCGAGGGCCTTGCCGGTAAAGTCGAGCCAGGCCCGGTTGACCCAGTCGCAGGCACCACTCAGGCCGGCCCGCCAGGCCAGGTGCGGGAAGGATTCGAGCATTGCCAGGTGCTGGTCGCGGGCACGCGCCAGCTGGCGGTTGCGGGTGCGCAGGGTGGTGAGCATGTCGTTGAGGGCCGCGGCCAGCTCGCCGAGTTCGTCACGGCGCATGACCGGCACCGGCACGTCGAGCTCGGCAACCTCGCGACGCCGGCCAAGGGCCTCCCGGATGGCCTCGGCCGGACGCAGCACATAGCGGGATACCAGCGCATAGACCAGCCCGGCCACCGCGCTGAGGATGCCGCCCAGCCACAGCGACAGGTACACAACCGTGTCGCGGGCTGCCTGCCACAGGCTGCCCGCATCGAGACTGAGCAGCAGCACCCCGTCTTCAAGCCGCCCGCTTTCACCACCGGCGCCAACCAGCAGGACCGGCTCCAGGACATCGAGGCGACGCAGGTCGGTATCCATCCGGTGCTCGGCCCTGCGGGACAGCATCACTTCGGCCAGACGTGCCGGCAGCGCTCCGGCGGGCAGCGCCGCAACAGGCAGGTCCTGCCAGCCGTGATTGCTGCTGGCGATCACCCGGGCCGGCTCACCGGCCACCAGTACAACTCGGGCGATGTCCCGTGCAGCCCCCAGGGACGACACAAAGCGGCGCAGATCTGCCGGCTCGCGGGCCGTTTCGGCGGCCGAATAGACCGCTGAAACGATCACACTGGCACGCTGATCCACGAGCGTCCGGAAACGCTCCAGGATGCTGGCGTAGAGCACCGAGACCAGGACGGCCATACCGAGCACCCACAGCGCAAGCAGCGGCCCGATGAGCCGCCAGCGCAAGGACAGGAAGCCGCCAGGACTCAGCATGCCCGCCCGTTTCTCATGCCCTTGCACCATGCCCGGCGATCAGGTCGCGGGCGATCAGGAAATCCCTCAGGGTGCGGCTCTGGCGCAACTGGGCGAGCGACATCATGGCGCCCTGCAGCTTGTTGAGCGAGCGCGCCACCGGCCCGTCCGGCGCCAGCAGATCCTGCTGCTCGCTACGCGCCACGTAACGCAGGCCGGCAATCGTCCGGCTCAGCTCGTCAACGCTCATGTTTTCGCGCCTGGCCATGATGGCGCGCGCCTCGTCGGGGTGGCTCGCCATGAAATCCATGGCCCGGTAATAGGCACCGACAAAAGTGCGCACCTCGGCCCCGCGATGGGCCACAAAGGCGCCGTCGAATACCAGCGTGTCGACCACCTCGCCGGGCACCTGCCCGCTGTGGAAGAGCACCTTGCCGCCGGCCTCGAGCAGACGATTGGATTCTGGCGGAAAACACACCGCCCCGGCCACCAGCCCATCGGAAAAGGCCGCCGGCATGGCATTCTGGGGCATCGGAACGAGCACCACGTCGCGGATGCCGAGATTGACGCTGGCCAGTGCCAGTGCCAGCAGCTGGATATGCAGGGTGCCCGGCTCGATGGCCACCCGGCGGCCACGCAAATCGGCCGGGCTGTGCACGACGCTGGTGCCGATCAACACATCCGCCCCGTTCGAATAATCGACCACCGCGGCAATCTGCGGACGCAGGCCCGACTGGTCGGCCGCCAGCAGGATCTCCACCAGCGTGGCCCCACAACCATCCACCTGACCACGCTCGAAGGCCCGGCGGGAAGCACCGATAGAGGTCAGGTCCACCAACGCTACGTTGAGACCGGCGTCGTCGAAAAACCCCTTGTCCCGCGCAATGTACAAGGGATCGAAACCGGGCCACGGATTGGTCGCGAACTTCAGCGGCGCAGCACTCGCAGAACGGCAACCAGCGCCGCTGCCAAGCAGCAGCAACGCCGAACCGATTCCGGCAGAGACAAAGCGCCGGCGGGGCATGGACACGAACATAAGCAATATCGATATAGGCAACAGTCGAAGTATGCACCGGAGTCACCCTAAATCCCATGCGCAAAGAAGGGGGATTAACTCCCGAGTTCACCCGTTGACCCCGGTCAAGGCCTGCAAGGCAAGGCCCGCCTATAGTCCGCCCGCGTTATTTCCGCCGTAAGAACAGCCCATGACTCCTGCGCGCCCCATCGAACTGGTCTGCCCCGCCGGCAGTCTTCCCGCCCTTAAAACCGCGATAGATCACGGTGCCGACTGCGTCTATCTCGGCTTCAAGGACGCCACCAACGCCCGCAACTTCAGCGGCCTCAACTTCGACGACAAGGCCATGGCCGAGGGCATCCGTTACGCCCACGACCGCCGCCGCAAGGTCTTGCTGGCCCTCAACACCTACCCGCAGACCGATAACTGGCAGCGCTGGACCCTTGCCGTGGACCGGGCCGCCGCCTTCGGCATCGACGCGGTGATCCTCGCCGACCCGGGCCTCATGGCCTACGCCCGCAAGACCCACCCCGACCTGCGCCTGCACCTGTCGGTACAGGGCTCGGCAACCAGCTACGACGCCATCAACTTCTATTACGAGAAGTTCGGCATCGCGCGCGCCGTGCTGCCGCGGGTACTGTCGCTGGCCCAGGTCGAACAGGTCATCGCCAACACGCCGGTGGAGATCGAAGTATTCGGCTTCGGCGGCCTGTGCGTGATGGTCGAAGGGCGCTGCGCGCTGTCGGCCTTCGCGACCGGCGAGTCGCCCAACTGCAACGGCGCCTGCTCGCCCGGCAAGCATGTGCGCTGGGAGCAGACCCCGAAAGGCATGGAAACACGCCTCAACGGCATCCTCATCGACCGCTTTGCCGACGGTGAACGGGCTGGCTACCCGACGCTGTGCAAGGGCCGTTTCGAGGTCAACAACGAGACCTACTACGCAATCGAAGAGCCGACCAGCCTCAACACCCTGGAAATGCTCCCGGAACTGGCCCGCATCGGGGTCCGCGCCATCAAGATCGAAGGCCGCCAGCGCAGCCCGGCCTACGTATCCCAAGTCACCAAGGTGTGGCGTGCCGCCATCGACCGGGTGCTCGACGACAGCGCCCCCTTCCGTGTCGAACCGGCCTGGATGGCCGAGCTCAACAAGGTTTCCGAAGGCCAGAGCCACACGCTTGGCGCCTACTACCGTCCCTGGAAATGAGTCAGCCCATGAAGCTTGCCCTCGGCCCCCTGCTCTACTACTGGCCGCGCCAGTCCACCCTGGCCTTCTATGCCGACATGGCCGATGCCCCGCTGGACATCGTCTATCTTGGCGAAACCGTGTGCTCGCGCCGCCACGAGCTGCGCCTCGCCGACTGGCTCGAAGTCGCCGAAATCCTCACCGCCGCGGGCAAGGAAGTGGTGCTGTCCAGCCAGGTGCTGGTCGAGTCCGAATCCGACCTGAAAACCCTGCGCCGCATCACCGGGCAGGGCAACTTCCGCGTCGAAGCCAACGACATGGGCGCCGTGCGCCTGCTTACCAGCGGCGACGCCCCGGCTGCCAACTGGATCGCCGGCCCCACACTGAACATCTTCAACCCGGTCACCCTCGGCATGTTCGCCGACCTCGGCGCCACGCGCTGGGTGGCCCCGCCGGAAATGTCGCGCCAGCAGATTGCCGAACTGCGTGCCGGCCTGCGCCATGACATCGAAACGGAAATCTTCGCCCACGGCCGCCTGCCGCTGGCCTACTCGGCGCGCTGCTTCACGGCCCGCCACTACAACCTGCAAAAAGACACCTGCGAATTCCGCTGCCTCGAATTCGCCGACGGCATTCCGCTGAAAACCCGCGAAGGCGCCCCCTTCCTGACCCTCAACGGCATCCAGACCCAATCCGCCCACGTGCACACCCTGCTTGGCGATCTGCCCGCCGTGGTCGCCGACGGTATCGACATCCTGCGCATCAGCCCCCAGGGCGAGAACACGCAAGAGATCGTGAACCTGTTCCGCAAGGCCGTCGACGGCCTCGTCCCGCCCCTCGAAGCCCTCCACGACGCCCTGCCGCTGCTCCCCGACGAGCCCTGCAACGGCTTCTGGCATGGCCGCCCGGGAGTCGAACAATACGTCAGCAGCTAACTCCAGGTGATCACCATGAAAGTCCCCGCCTTCACCCTGCCCGGCCCCTTCGCCCGCCTCGGTGCGCGCCTGCCCCAGCTGCCGCCAACGCTGGTCCTCGTCACCGGCCTCAACCTGGCCCTCGACCGCCTGCTGCCGCGCGACACCCTCGAACCCCTGACCGGCAAGCGCCTGCTGATGAAAATCACCGACGCCGGCCTGGCCCTGCGTTTTACCCTCACAGCGCGCGGCTTTCGCCCGCTATTGAGCACAGCGACGCCCGACCTGACCATCTCCGCCACCACCCGCGACTACCTCGCCCTGGCCCTGCGCGAGGAAGACCCGGACACCCTGTTCTTCAGCCGGCGGCTGTTGATGGAGGGCGAGACCGACCTCGGCCTGCTGGTGAAGAACACCCTGGATGCAGTGGACTGGGACGCGCTGACGGCGCGAGTGCCGTTCTTGCGTGCCGGCTGAGGGCACGTCAAGGCGGCGAGCCAGCGCCGAAACATTTCCGCCCCGCCATCCCGGCTAGAATGGCTCCCATCGCGCCATTCCACCCGCCCCATGCCCCTCAGCAACCGCCGCAGCTCTCCCCTCGCTGCGTACTTCGCCGCCGCCATCGGGATACTGATCGTCTATGCCTGCCTGCACCCCTTTACGGGCTGGCGGGATCCGGGCTTGCCGGCGTTCGACTTCCTGTCCGCCCCGTGGCCGCGCTACTACACCTGGGTCGACCTGACTGTGAATGTGATCGGCATCGTGCCCCTGAGCTTCGCCCTGGTCCCGGCCCTCGGGCGCCTGCCGCGCGGCTGGGCGGTGTTGCTGACCATCCTGATCACCTTCACCCTCAGCCTGTCAGTGGAAACCCTGCAGAACTTCCTGCCCAGCCGGGTGCCGTCCAACGTGGACGTCGGCTGCAACACGCTGGGCGGGCTACTCGGAGCACTGGCCGGCGGGCGCTGGGGCGGGCGCCTGTTCGATCCACACAGCGGCCTGACCCGCTGGCGCCGCAAGCGCATCGTCTCCGGACACGCCGGGGAAATCGGCCTGGTGCTGATGGGCCTGTGGCTGCTCACCCTGCTGACGCCCGAAAGCCTGCTGTTCGCCACTGGCGACCTGCGCCGCCTTTTTGATCTGCCCACCCCGCTGCAATTCAACCCGACCCGCTTCGTCAAGGTCGAAGCCGCCATCGCCACCAGCCAGCTGGTCGCCGTCGGCCTCACGGCGCGCTGCATGATGCGCCAGTTCAGCCCATGGCCCATCGTGCTATTGGTACTCCTCGGGCTGGGCGCCAAGACCCTCGCCGCCGCCGCCTTCTTTTCACCGGGCGAGCCTTTCCACTGGGCCACCCCGGGCGGGCAGATCGGTCTCGCCGCCGGCTCGGCATTGCTCGGCGTGTGCCTGCTGCTGCCGGCGCGCAGCCACGGCATGCTCGCCGGCATGGCCCTGCTGGTCGCTACGGCGCTGGTCAATCTGGCCCCGGAAAACCCCTTCCTGCCCAGCGACGCCGCCATGATCCGCCAGGGCAACTTCCTGAATTTCCATGGTCTGACCCAACTGACCGCCAGCCTGTGGCCTTTCATCACCTTCGCCTACCTGGGCCTGCTGGGGGCCAGCACCCCGCGGGATGCCTATCGCGGACACTGAAAGCCGCCACCAGCGCGGCGATTGATTGATAATCGCGAACACACCAAAAAACGACCGCGGAGACACCCGATGAGCTACTTCCAGCACCACGTTTTCTTTTGCTGCAACCAGCGCGCCGAAGGCGAAATCTGCTGCAACGC
>APMI01007234.1_pt1 | contig 15869 bp, 19 predicted proteins | sample 667938 | NCBI WGS metagenome assembly APMI01 (sample SAMN01084076, study PRJNA167559) | wastewater metagenome | biome: Wastewater | place: Denmark: Ejby Moelle, Odense | collected 2011-11-28 | reverse complement strand
CAGCGCCGCCGCGAAGCCCGATGCGGCGCCGACGCCCAGCGCCCAGCGTGGCCCGAGATGATCGGCGACCCAGCCGACGATCGGCGCGCCGATCGGCGTGCCGCCCAGCGCGACGCCGATCCGCAGCGCCATGACCCGCCCGCGCATCGCCGGCTCGGTGGAGAGCTGCATCAGGCTGTTGGTGGTGTTGGTGAAGATCAGCGCCGCGATGCCGATGACGACCAAGGCCGCGGCAAAGAGCCAATAGCCCGGGGCGACCGCCGCCAGCGTGCAGCCGATCCCGAACACCGCGGCACCGACGATCAATGAATCGAAACGCGGTTTGGCGCGCCGCGCGTTGAGCAACGCGCCCCTGACCGTGCCGATCGCCATGATCGAGGAAAGCAGGCCATATCCCCGCGCGTCGACATGGAACACGCCGACCGCCATCGTCGAGATGAAGATAGGGAAATTGAGGCCGAACGTCCCGACGAGGAACAGCATGATGAGGATCGCCTGCAGATCCCGGCGCCCCCACACATAGCGAAACCCCTCGGTCAGCCCGCCGGGGCGCCGTGCCGCCCTGGGATGGGGATGCAGCTCGCCGGTACGCAGCAGCAGCAACGAGACCAGCACCGCGAGGAAGGACAGGCCATTGGCGAGGAACGCCCAGCCGGTTCCGATCGTGGCGATCATGACCCCCGAAACCGCCGGGCCGATCATCCGCGCGGCGTTGAACGAGGTCGAATTGAGCGCGACCGCATTGGCCAGATCGTCGTCCCCGACCAGTTCGGTCACGAAGGTCTGGCGGACCGGCGCGTCGAAGGCGGCGGCGGTGCCGAACAGGAAGGCGAAGATATAGACCTGCCACAGGCGGACGATGCCGGTGACGGTCAGCACGCCAAGCGCGAGCGCCAGCGCGCCCATCGCCGCCTGCGTGGCGATCAGCAGCTTGCGCTGGTTGAGCCGGTCCGCGGCAAGGCCGCTCCACGGCAGGAACAGCAATTGCGGCCCGAACTGCAGGCCCATGACGATGCCGACGGTCGCGGCGCTGTGCTGCGTCAGGACGGTGAGAACCAGCCAGTCCTGCGCGGTGCGCTGGACCCAGGTGCCGACATTCGAAACGAACGCGCCCGCCGCCCAGATTCGATAATTGGCGCTTCTGAGGGATCGAAAGGCGCTCGTCGAGGTCACGGATGCTCGGGCGCGTTGCCGCCGTGGAAGCGGCCGAAATGGCGCGCGAGGAACAGGCCGATCACCGCCATGCCGAGAATCGTCGCCGCGACATCGGGAACGGCCCGCAGATCGAACGCGCCCACCTGGCAGATCAGCGCATAGGCCATGACAAGGTTGAACAGCCCCCAGAGCATATTGACGGTCGAGGAGGACAGGCCCTCGCCGCGCGGCGTGGCGAACGGGCTCTGGAATGCCCGGCCGGTCGCTCCGCTGACGAGATGGGGGAGGGCGTTCATCAGGAACAGCCCGCCGGCGAACCACGACAGAAAATGAAGCCACGCCATGTCAGACAGTCCTTTGCGCGAGCAGGCCGATAATCTCCCGCACCGTCCCGGTCTCGCCGAGCCGCGGGAAGACATGCTCGATGCTATAGGTGTGGGCTTCGCTGCGCATATCGGTCATCGCGTCGATCGCCAGCGTGACGTTGAACCCGGCCTCATAGGCCTGACGCGCGGTTGACTCGACGCCCGTCCCGGTCGCGACACCGATCACGACCACCTGCGTGACGCCGATCTGCCTGAGCCGGGTTTCGAGATCGGTGCCGGCAAAGGCGCCCCAGCTTCGCTTGGTCACGACGATGTCGCTTGGCTGCCGGTCGAGCGCCGGGATGAAATCGGTGAAGCCCGGCGGCAGCTCACCCGACAGGCGCCGCGGCTGCTCGGTGCGACCGGGCGCGGTTCCGGCGACATTGATGAGCACGACGGGGAGGGCGCGCGCGCGAAATTCGCGGATCAATGCCGTCGCCTGCGCGACGACATCCCCGATCGGATCGACCAGCGGCGCGGCGATGATCCCCTTCTGAAGATCGACGACGAGAAGCGCGCTATTCGTATCGAGCTGGGTCAAGGCCAAGAGCGGATCCTTTCGGCTGGAGAGTGGGGGCGCGTGCGATCAATTCTCGACCAGCCGCTCCAGGAGCGGGAGCGCGGCGCCGAGTTGCTGCTGCTCGTCGGGCGACAGGCGCGCCTCGATCATGCGGGAGAGCCAGTCCTGCCGGGCGGCGCGGCCCTCGGCGATCCAGCGGCGGCAATGATCGGTCAGCGAGAGCAGGGTCTGCCGGCCATCCGCCGGGTCCGGCGCGCCGCTCACGAGACCGGCGCTTTCCAGCGCGGCGACAATGGTGCCCATCGATTGCGGGCGCATCCCTTCGCGCCGGGCGAGGCCGGACGTGGTGGACGGACCGTCTTGCTCGATCCGCAGCAGGACCGAGGTTTGCGACGGGGTGAGGTCTCCGATGTCGGCCTGTTCGCGGAGGCGGCGCTTCAGCTTTCCCGCAAAGCGCCGGAGGTCGTGAGCGAGCAGGGCGCTGGGCTGCGGCGCAGGATCGCGAGGCGGGATGCTCATGGCGGCTGTCATAGATATATGAAGTCTAACTGTAAAGATAAACTTCATATATGTCGCGTGCTGCCGGGATCGGCGGTGACCCCGGCAGCGGCAAGGGTCACTTATTGTCCATTTGTCCGTTGAGCGAACGGAGCCCGACCCGCGTGATGCGATAGGCCGCGCCGGCCTTGCTCGCGATCAGCTTCTTCCGCCTGAGCGAGCGGAAGATCTCAAGCGTGCAATTGGAGAGGCGCCAGCCTTCCCGGGTGAAGCAATCGATATCGGAAATATGGTTGCGATCGCCGTCCCGGCGATGCGCAATACGGCCACCTTGCGCGAGCGCGTGAAGCACGCGCTGCTCGGCCCTGGAGATGTTCATTGTCGAAGGTCTTCCCGCTTTCGCCGGCCGGGCGCTCGTTGCAACCGTCAGCGGTTGCGCGCGGCAGGCGAATGAAACCGCGCGAGGGGATCGCATCCCATCGCGTGTTCAGGCGGCCGTCGGGATCAGACTTCCCCGAGCCGCCTATTGGCGGGAGACAAGTTCAAACAAATGCATAGGTGGATTTGGATAAGGGTGTTTCGCGGCGTCTGCAAGGTCGGCCAGCCAGGCATTCGGCGGCCTTCGCCGCCACTTCAGATGCGTGTGCCGTTCAATTTCTCTACCCAATGCGCATGGAGGGTCTTGAGCGCCGCGTTGCGGATATAGCCCGGATCATCATCGTCGGGGAGCTGTTCGACAATCTCGAAGGTGAACGCCTCGCTGCCATGAGCGGTCCATGCCTCTTGAAGCGATCGATACGCGTTGCGCCCCTGCCGAAGCGTGAACCAGAGCCGGTTCTGGATCGTGGACAGATCGGGGGCGCTGCCGATCCACAATTGATCGGATGCCGTGCATCGGACGGCATAGATGCCGGCTTCAACTTTCCGCTCCCGATAGGCCGCGACCGCCGCCTTCCGATCTTCCCCTTTCATGCGCCCTCCTCATTGCTGGCGAGTCCGCCCTACGATGATGGCGCCGACGGTGCAATATTATCCGGATATATTGACTCATAATTTCACCCGGTTAAAAAGGCGTGTGTCCGACTATCTGTCCACCCCCTGTACCGCCTTCGCCGGCGCCCGGCGTATCGCGAGCGGGGCGTTGGTTGACGTCGCCTTGGCGATCAGGGCGGCGGAAGCGGAAACGCAGGGCGCGATCCTCGTCTTCGATGACGCTTCGGGCGCGGTGATCGACCTCGACCTTCGAGGTGGCACGGCGGAGATCGTCACGCGATTGACCGAGCATGGCGAACTTGGGGCGTTGGCGATGAGGGTGCAGCATCGATCGCGAGGGCGGCCGAAACTCGGCGTCGTCGCGCGCGAAGTGACGCTGTTGCCGCGCCACTGGGAATGGCTTGCGACGCAGCCTGGGGGAGCGTCGCAGGCGTTGCGCCGCCTTGTCGACGAAGCGCGTCGTGCAGATGGCGAGAAGACCGATCGCCGGGCAGCCCATGAGCGCGCCTACCGCTTCCTGTCGGCGCTGGCCGGTGACTTCCCCGGTTATGAGGACGTGATCCGCGCCCTGTTCGCCGGCGAGGCGCAGGCCTTTGCCGAGCGGATGGCGCAATGGCCGCCCGATGTTCGCAATCACGCGCTGACATTGGCCCAATTCAACCCGTAAGTGCCGATCATGGCGCCTGCCGTGGCGAAGCGGAAGATTGTTCGCGCCCGCAGGCGTCTGAGCGGGTGGACAGTCGCGTTCGCGTTTGGCTATCGGCCCGCGATGCCAATCGTTGCTACCGTCATGAATTCCACCACGGGCGAACCGATCCAGCGGTTCACCTTTGGCCGTATGCCCAAGCCATGGGTCTCGTTCATTCTTGAAACCGGCGAGCGCGTGACCGCCGATCGCGTCGATATCGGCAAGCCGGCGCCGGGGAAGGTCGTGGTTCCCGTGTCGGTGTGGGTGACGCCAAAGACCGAGCCGGCCTGACGGATCAGGCCTCCAATTGCTGCATTTCGCGCGGGGTCGCGGTTTCGGTGTTCGCCGCGACCCTGTTTCTCCAGCTGGTTCTGCAGCGTTCGCAATAGCAATTGCTCACCACTGTCCTCGCCGGGCGCGTGGCCGTCGCGTCGGAACCGGGGTCGGCTTCGACGCGTGCTTCATCGTTGGGGCCGTTCCGCTCGCGGCTCGTCGTGACATGGACGCAGCCCGACGAGCGGCACGACGGGCAGGTCATGGCGAGGTTGAGCGGCCCGTGGTTGTGGCGCAGGATTCTCGCCTGATGCGCCGCTGACTGCCGTTCCCGCGCGGCCGCTGCTGCGGCTTCTTTCGCCGATCGGGCCGCGCGCGGCGTTGGCGCGTGTAGTGCGGCGCGAATCTGCCTGACCAGCAGGAGCGCCGTGCCCGCGAAGCAGAACAGCAATATGAGATTGCGCCACCACATAATTCGCTCGCCGATATCCGTCCCGGCGTGATTGCGGCCGTTGCGTTTAAAGTGTGTGAAGGCGAGGCATATTTCATCGATGACGCGCTCGCCGGTGCGGCGTGGCTGATCGCGCATCTGCTCCCGCTTGGTCTTGACGACGATCCGTCCCGATCTTACCGCCGCGGTGTGAAGATCGTTCGTCTCAAGTTCGCAAAGGCGAAAAAATCCCCTGCATAGGGGATGACGGATCTTCGCGCGCACCGACATGTGCCAGTTATGATCAGGTTGACCCCGCCGGTGTGGACGGGGTGTTTCTTGATCTCGTCTCCGGCAATGACAGGAGACGGATTGCAATGATTCCCCTTCATCGACGGCCGCAAGGCGTGTGGCTTCCGCTCGTCACGCCCTTTCGCGATGGCGCGATCGACGAGGCATCGCTTCGGCGGCTCGTTTTGCACTATGCGGCCGAGCGGCTCGATGGCCTGATCCTCGCCGCCACGACCGGCGAAGGCCTGGCGCTCGATGAGGATGAGGTCGAGCGCCTCGTCGCGCTGACCGCCGAAGTGCTCGCCGTCGCGGGGCGGCGCCTTCCTGTCTTTCTCGGCCTTTCGGGAAGCGACACCAGAAAGCTGGTCGCCGCCCTCGCCCGAACCGCAGGATGGGCAGTCGACGGCTATCTGATCGCTTGCCCCTATTATACTCGCCCGTCGCAGGAGGGTATGGTTCGCCATTTCACCGAGCTTGCCGCCGCGACGCAGCGGCCGATCATGATCTACAACATCCCCTATCGGACCGGGGTTAATCTCGGCAATCAAGCGATGCTCGAGCTTGCGTCGCTTCCCAATATCGTCGGCGTGAAGGATTGTTGTGCGGCGCCGGCGCAATCGGCCGAGCTGCTCCGCCGCAAGCCAGGCAATTTTGCGGTGCTGACCGGTGAGGATGCCCTGTTCCACCCGATGCTCGCCGATGGCGCCGATGGTGGAATCATCGCGTCGGCCCATATCGCGCCGCGGACCTTTCTTGCCATCGACGAAATGATGCGCGCCGGCGATCTCGCGGGTGCCTCGGCTGCCTGGGAGACGGTCCGCCATTTGCCGTCGCTGCTCTTTGCCGAGCCCAGTCCGGCGCCGATCAAATGGTGGTTGTGGCGTGACGGGCTGATCGACAGTCCGGAGATGCGCCTGCCGATGATGCCCGTCACCGCCGCGCTTGCCACCAGAATCGAGCACGAGGTCGAGGGTAGGACGTCCCGCGCCTAATCGCGCGGCTGCGCTTCATGCTGCCCCGCCGCCGAGCCTCGCAGCTGCGGGTGTCGGGGCAGGGCGGCAAGCGGATTGCCGGCATCATTCGCCATTTTTACCGCGCGCCGGCGCTGCAGCCGGCTCGAAGGCGATTCCGACCATATCGCTCCTCGACCATCGCACGCGGCCCATTCTAAAATCGTACCCGCGTGCTTTGACCAGCAATCGAGTGCCTTCCGGAATGCCGATGGCTTCGATCATCATTTCTTCCGCCGACGCATGGCGGACCACCCCCGTAAATACCGGCGCGCATGTCACTAGCGTCGCGGCCAGATTGACCGGCGAGCGCGGCGTCGCGCGCCGATTGCCGTCGCTTGGGACGGCTGCCGATGCTTGCTCTGCGGCAAGGGAAACCGGATCTTCGGTCTCCAGCCCGCATCGCGCGCCGATCAACCAACGCACTTCGGCCGTAACGAAAATCTGCTCATCGAGGCTGATGTGAACCTGCTGGGCGAGGCTGAGCGGCAGCGCGCATTCGCCGCAAAAGCCCATCTGCGACACATCAAGGATTGATAGCGGCGCCTCGCGAAGGACCGGGTAGAGCAGCGCGGATCTGAACACGCGGCCGCGGGCGTGCAGGCGGCGCTCGCTGATCACGCTGTTCGCCATAAGGCGCACTACCTGCGACACGGCCGCCCTTCTCCGATCGAAATCACCACCTTCGCGCGGGCGGATTGGCAATTCCTGGCACTACTTTCTTACAAATAGCCAGAAGAATTTGAGTTTTCGATCTGAAGATGAAATCTCGTGCGGTATTGCGCGACGTGTTTCATGAATAGTTCATGACAGACGCGAATATAAGCTGAAGATGATCTGAAGTGGCGGATCGCCATCTTTCATCATTGTAAATTTCGCTGGAAGGTCGACGTCGGCTATAGAAACCGGTTGGCGTTCGCTCGTTTTCGTCGGCGGTAGACCCGCTCAGCGTGCGAAGGCGCGATAATCGTGTACGGTCTCTTTCAGGATAGTCGCGATGTGCCCGTCGAGCCCCTGAGGCACATAAGCGATCGTGCCGACATCCTTGCCGGACAGATCGGCATAAAGCAGCAACGCAAACAGATAGCTCCCGGCGAGCGTCGGGTGATTGCCATCCTCGGTCAGCGCGATCTCCGGATGGCTGCGGGCAACCTCACCCCATAATTGACCAAGATTGATCAGGCGCGCGCCGGCCCGGTCGGCGAGCGCGGCGGTGCCTGACTGAATATCCGCGTAAAGCGCGGCCCGCCCGCTGCCATCGGGATCCCCGCCCTCGAACAGCCGCGCCTCGTAATTCCAGTTGACGACGAGTTCGGGCTTGCCGCTGGTTAGCTGCGCTGCGTTGATCAAGCGCGCGCCATAGGTCTGGAAGCTCCGCTTCAGTTCGTCGCTGCTTTCGGCGCGGCTCTCCGGCTGGAGGATCACGTGGTCCCAGCGTTCGCCGAGCAGCCCCTGGGTCATGCGGTCGTTCCACAAGATTTCGAAGCTGGCGCCCGATGGCGCATCAAGCGTGATCTGCAGCTTCTGCTGATCGCCCGCCGCATCCGCCAGCGCCCGCACCATGCCCGGCATATCGTGGAAGAAGGTCCGGCTGTTGCCTAGGATCAGGATGCGCCGCGCGGGGCGGCTGTCGAAGGCGTCCTCGGCACGCCGAACGAGGGCCTTCGCGGTCAGCGGCTGGGCGAATTCGAACCACAGGCATCCGGCGAGCAGCACGAGCAGAACAAAGGGGCGGAGCAGTCGCATGCGCCGCTTCTTGCGTGGAATTTGCGAAGGAAGTGTTCACGCGCGGCGCCCGCCGCATTCCGTCGTTCGCGCAACGCGGTGCCCGATGACAGCTAGGCTAACGATTTTACCAGAACGACCATCCAAAAGGGCGGATCGAGTGGGATCGGGAAAGCGCGCTTTTCCGCCGTCAGCAGATAGCCGCGGCGCTCGTAATAAGCGATGAGCTCACGCCGCTGCTCGATCACCGTCATTTCCATCGTATCGGCGGCAAATGTGTCGACAGCCAGCTTTTCCGCTGCGGCGATCAGCCCGCGGCCAAGGCCGGCGGCCTGGAGCAAGGGATCGATACACAGCAACCCGAGATAGGCGAGGCTCCCGCCGCGATCGGTAATCTGGACACATCCAATCGGCGCATCCTCGTCGGATACCGCAATGAGGAGCCGGTCGTTGGGGCTCTTCAAGATGGCAGTGAGCTGATCGAGGTCGGTGCGCTGGTCGTCGAGCAGATCCGATTCATACGTCCACCCAGTGCGCGCGCTGTCCCCGCGATAAGCGCGTTCGATCACCTGATGGAGGGCGGGCAGGTCGGCGGCGCGGGCGAGACGGATCGACATGGCCGAGCCCTTAGCCAGCGTCACGCTGCATGCCTAGTGGGCGGTGATCGCCGGGGGCTAACGCGGGAGCCGGCCGCCGGAAAGCAGGTCGCCGACCGGCGCCGGAAGCCGTCTGAGCCCGACGGCAAGGATCAGCGCGGTGCCCAGCGCCAGCGCCGGTTGAAGGGTCAGGTATAGCGGATAGAGCGGCGCCCCCATCGTCCCGGTCAGCTTGCCGATCATCGGGCCAGCCAGCCACATGAAGATCAGGTGCGATGCGAACAGCAGGAACATATAGGGTTCCAGCCGACAGAAAGCCGGCGCCCACCGGCTGTCCGCCAGCCGCCAGACCAGTTGCCAGGTCGCCAATGCCCCGGCCAGTCGCAGCGCCAGATCGACCCGCGGTGCGGTCAACATATCAGTGAAGGGCGCGTGGCCCAGAAGCACTGTGATTTTGAGGCCGGCCAGCATCACAAAGGCCGGCCAGATCAGCCAGGGCGACAGGCCTGCCAGCATCGGCGCCAGCCCTCGCCGGCGGACCAGCATGCCAATCAGGAAGAAAAGCAGGATTGGCGGCCGCTGGAAGATCGGCGTCGACCATTCGCTCGCGGTCCAGGCGAAGGTGATGGCGGCGAGCAGTACCAGCCAGCGGTTCGGCGCGTGGACCAGCAACGGCGCGGCCAACATGCACAGAAACAGGTCGCGCAGGAACGGCATCTGTACGTTGATGTCATTGGCGCGGGTCAGCGACAGCAATTCGTCGGCGAACCACAGCGTGTCGATCGGTTGCGGCGCGGGCAAGGAGAACAGCCAGGCGCTCCCCGAGACGAGCAGGATGGCAAGCGCATTCCACAGGATCATCGGCGCGAGGATCGCGCGCGCCTTGGCCGAAACGAAGTCGCCATAATCGCGCTTGCCGGCCGAGGCGGCGACGAGATAGCCGGAGATCGCGCTCAGCAGCGGTACCGAGCTGCGGCCGAACAATTCGACCAGGATGATCCGGAATACCGATTGCGGATTGTTCAACGATAGCTGCAGCTCATGGCCGGTCAGGCCGGTCCAGCCATGGCTGTAGACCAGCCCCATGATGCACAGCACGCGCGCGATTCTGATCGCCATGCTCGCGCGATCGGTGCTTTCTATGTCAGCTATTCTGTCGATGCAGTCGCGCCTCGGAAAAATGCCGGGAGACGTCAAGCCCTTGGCCCATCCCTAGCGATGAATGCCACGCGGGTTGCGTTGAGCCGCAAGCCGCGGTGCATTCCTGCAATCTGGCGAAATATCTGAGATAGGAGGCTGTGGTTTCTCGATGATGTCGCCCGATACCCCCGGCGGGTGGCCTTTCGAGGAGCGAATCATGTATCAGCTTCTGACCGCGCCTCTCGTCGGTTTCGTGCTGTTGGCGCGGATCACTTCGGCGACGAGGCCTGTCGACGGCCGCGGAAACGAGATCGCGCGCAGAATCCGCGATATCGCCCAGATTGCGAGAATCTCCACAGTCCTGCGTCGTGAGTCGAAAATCGTGGGATGGAAGCGCTCAATTAATCATTCGATCATTCTCGCCGGAAAAGGCGCGCCATCGCCTTGGAAGGCGGGCTTGAGGCGTGACTCTTTGCGGAATAACCAATAAATTAACCACGATAAGACCGGGATATCGAGTCGCAGCCATTTCCTCTCGTCAGGAGTGATGCAATGACCTTCTTCCCGATTCCACGGATTGCGTTCCTATGGCTTCCGGTAGCCGCTGCTGTCGTCGGTGGGGGCCCGGCATGGGCGGCTCAGGTTGATCTCTCATCTTATGTCAACGCGAATGCGCAAACCTATACGCAAGGGGGGAATTATCCCACCGGCTCGACGACGATCGACGGGATCGGCTTCGCGCTCGCGTCCTACAATGGTGCGGGAACGGGAGTCTTCCAGAGTGACAACAGCAGTATCGATATTAGCGGCCTGAACATCGCAGGCGCGGGGGTCGCCTATACGATCATCAATTCCGCCTTTGGGGTATTCGGCTCCAATGTCGGGACGATTACCTTCGACGGATCGGGCGGGGCTTCCGTAACCTTTGATCTGGTGGAGGGGTTGAACGTTCGAGATCATTATTTTGGGAACTATAACAACATCGCAACTGGCCTGTACGGCACTGCGGCATATAGCAATGGCACCGAAGTGCCGGATGGTCCCGGAAAGGTCCACTTCGACGTTCAGAGGTTCAACCTCTCAGCGTTGATGGGGCAGAATATCTCGTCGATTTCATTTGACGGGAATAATCCCGGCGGTGGTGAACCGTTCCTTGCCGCAATTACTACGGGTGCGGCGGCCGGCGCGGTGCCCGAGCCCGCCATTTGGACCATGATGATTGTCGGTTTCGGGCTCGTTGGCGGGATGCTGCGCCGGCGGCAAAAGGTCGTTTTGCGATTTGCATGAGCGTTATCGCGCTGGGCACCTCCACCGACATTCTCCCCGGCTACTCGACCGTGGAAAGAGATGCCGGAGCGATGCCATGTCTCGGTGGATTAATAGATGTCTCATTTTAACAGAAGTGATCAGCATGAATATTGAGTGAAATGTAAATAACCCTTCATTTTGCCAGATAATCTGTTCCAAAGTGGGATGTATATCCTGAGAAATCGGTAAATTTGGTTATTGTGCAGTATTGAAAGGGTTTCTCGTCTCGGATACTTTCAAGTAACCAAAGTCCAATCACCGTTGTTCAAACTCGCCCTCGAATTAGGGGATTGTACATGCGTGCTCTTTTGAAACTCACCGTCGCGGCCGTCGTTTTTGCGGCGGTCCCTGCTTCCGCCGTTCCTGTCATCACGTCGGCCGCGGTCACTGGATCCAACGGCGTTTCGCCCACGGGAACCGTATGGAACACCGCTTCGAATCAATATTATACGCTGTTCGTCCAGCACCCTTATGGGAGCATATTGAACCCGAACGGTACCTTTACCTCGGCGTCAGTCACGTCGAGCGGCGCCTCCAATTATACGATCGCGGGCGACGGCTGGCCGCTGAATACCAGGATGGGCAATTCAGACCCGTTCTATGATCTTACCGTCGTGCTGACCGAAAATGGCGTGTCGAAGACGGTCACCGGGCTGTTCGATGAAGCGACCCAGTCATTCACGTCGACCAGCGCTGCCGTCAAATTCTCCGGCGTCAATTATTCGTTGGTTGATTTCAATTGGGTACGGGGGCTTTCGAACATCGTCGGCTCGCACAGTGTCGCCAGCGCGGTCTATCCGGGCCAACCGATCGGTTCGAAGTCGGATTATCAGGGCGCGTTCACGATCAACGCTGCGGGCGTACCTGAACCGGCGACCTGGAGTTTGATGATCCTCGGCTTCGGTGTTGTTGCCGGCGCGATGCGCTTCCGGCGGCGCACGGCACTCGCTGCTGCGTAACGAATACGATCGAGCGCAGGGATGCCGGCCGTTCCACTGGATCGGCCGGCTTTCGCGTGGTTGCTATCCTGCCAATCCGGCCGATACTGGTCGTGTTCGGTGCTGGCCTCCTTGAACGAGATCCGGCCTTTTCCGCGAGGAACCAGTTCGATGGAGGTGGCGATGGACGATGAGGCCGTGCGATCGGCGCTGGAGCGCCATTGGAATGCGTCGGATGCGGGCGATTTCGAGGCGGAGCACGATATCTATCATGAGGATGCCGTGCTTTATTATCCGCAATCGGCTGAGCGCATTCGTGGGCGCGACCGCATCTGCGAGAGCCGCTATCTTCAACCAAATAAGAAGCGTTTCGCCGTGCGGCGGATCGCTGGCGCGGGCGATCTTTGGATCACCGAACTGGTGATCCGTTATGACGACGCGCCATCGTATACAGTGAGTATCATGGAGTTTCGCGACGGGCTGGTCGCGCGCGAGACGCAGTATTTCGCCGATCGTTTCGAACCTGCGCCGTCGCGCGCGCGCCTCGCGGAGCGCATGGACGACTGAGGAAAGTAGCATTGTTCCGGAAATTTTGGTGGTACAACCGCCAACCCCGGGGCAACCGACGAGGAACGACGATACGTGCGGAGCTTGCACGACGATGAAATTGACCGGCTGCGGCTGGCCGTCGCCGCCACCGGGGCCGGAATCTGGGACTATGATATCGACGCCGACCAGCTTTATTGCGACGATCGCTGGCACGAGATCCTTGGCCTGGATCCTGACCGTCCGGTCCGGTCGATCGAGGAGTTCAAGCCCCACATCCATCCCGAAGACCGCGAGCGCGCCACCGAAGTGCGCGCGCCGTTTGCCGAACTGACCGCCAATGGCGAGGATTATCGCATCATTTACCGCATCATCCGCGCCGACGGCGCGGTGCGGTGGGTCAGATCGGCGGCTTGTTTGATCGAAGCGGGGCCGAACAGCGCCAATCGCGCCGTCGGGGCGATTGTCGATGTGACCGAGCAAGTCACCGCGGAGGCGGCACTCGCGGAAAGCGAGCAATTGTTCAAGACGCTGGCGGATACGGTGCCGCAGATCGTGTTCAGTTCGCGACCTGACGGAACCAATGATTATCTCAATATGCGCTGGCGCGAATTCACCGGTGCCGTGGGGGCGACCGGCGATGCATCCTGGCTCGGCTTTCTGCACCCTGACGATCGCGAAGGCGCGATCGAGGCGTGGCGGCGCGCGGTCGAAACCGGCGAGGCCTATAAAACCGAATTTCGCTATCGCCACCGTTCCGGCGAATATCGCTGGATGGCGGCCGAGGCGGCGCCATTGCGGGACGATGAGGGAAATATCCTGCGCTGGTTCGGCTCCAATACCGACATCCACGCCGCGAAGCAGCTCCAGGCCGAGCGCGAACTGGTCGCGCGCGAACTCGACCACCGCCTGAAGAACGTCTTTGCGCTGGTCGGCGCGTTGATCAGCCTGTCGGTCCGCGACGAGCCGGAGACGAAGCCTTATGCCGAGCGCCTCCGTCACCGGCTCGCCGCGCTGGTCACGGCGCACGATCTGATCGGCCAGGGCGAGGGGCGCGGGCTGACGCTTCAGGCGCTGCTGCGCACCTTGCTCGAACCCTATGAGAATCGCGCAAGTCCGCGGGTGATCATCGCCGGGGCGGATCAGGAGATCGACACCAGCGCGATGACGCCGCTGGCATTGCTGTTCCACGAGCTGGCCACCAACGCGGCCAAATATGGCGCGCTGCGGACTCGGGCCGGAACCTTGCGGATAACGATCGAGCGGGCGGCCGACGAAATCCTGATCGACTGGGTGGAGCATTTCACGCAAGCCTCGCCTGCGGCGCCGGTCTCCAGCGGTTTCGGCTCGAAATTGTTCGCGCTTGTCGTGGAGCGGCAACTGGGCGGGCGCTTTACCAGCGATATGTCAGCGAACGGTGTTCACGCGCATATCGCATTTCCACTGACGTCATTGGAGCCGCGCACCAGATCCTGACCGGATCGCGCCGGGATGGGCAGCGCCGGCGCTATTTCCGGCGCTGCCGGCAAAACAGCGGGTGGCAAAAGCATCTGGAATCGCTCAGGTTAAGTCGATGACCACCGCTACCGACATCGCCCCCACCGTCTTTGCTCCGATTACTCCCACGCCAGCGCTTCGCGACGACGAACCCTATGCCCGCGATGAATTGCTCCATGAAATCTTCGACGCGAGCTGCCGCCAGCATGCCGCGCGTTGCGCGATTCGCCAGATCGATATCGACCCGGAAAACAGCCGCCGCACCGCGCTGACCTATACCGAGCTGCGCGATCGCGCGTGGCGCTTCGCGCGGCAGCTTCGCGATCTGGGAGTGACGCGTGGCGACCGGGTGGTGATCTGTCTGCCGCGCGGGCTGGATCAATATATGGCGATCCTCGGCACATTGTGGTGCGGCGCGTGCTACGTGCCGGTCGACTGGAGCTATCCGCAGGATCGCATCGACTATATCGTCGAGGATAGCGGGGCGGCGCTCGTCGTCACGGTCAGCGAGCGGGCCGGGGCGATGCCGATCCGCGCGCTGGCGGTGGATAGCGCGCTGGGCGATCTGGCCGCGCATCCCGCCGACCCGCCCGAACGCACCGAAACCGGCGCGACGCCCGACGAGCTTGCCTATATCATCTATACTTCCGGCACGACCGGGCGCCCCAAGGGCGTGATGATCACGCACCGCAACGCCTGCCATCTCGTGCGATCGGAATCGGCGATCCTCGCGCTGGACGAGAATGACCGCGTGTTCGGCGGCTTCAGCCTTGCGTTCGACATGTCGGTCGAGACGATGTGGAGCGCCTTCTTCGTCGGTGCGGAACTGCTGGTCGCATCGGAGGTGCTGGCCACGGCAGGCCCCGACATGGCGACGGTGCTGGCGGCCGAAGAGGTGACGGTGTGGCACGTCGTGCCCTCGTTGCTCGCGCTGGTCGAGGCCGCGATGCCGACGCTGCGCCTGCTCAACCTCGGTGGCGAAGCCTGTCCGCCAGATCTGGTCGACCGCTGGGCGCGGCCCGGCCTCCGGATGCTCAACACCTATGGCCCGACCGAAACCACGGTGACGGCGACCTGGACCGAGGTGCAGCCAGGCCGCCGCGTCACCATCGGGCGGCCGCTCCCCGGTTATACCGCGTGGATTGTCGACGATAAGCTGTGGCCGGTGCCGGCCGGTGCGGAAGGCGAATTGGTGATCGGTGGCCCCGGCGTCGGCGCCGGCTATGTCAACCGGCCCGATCTGACGGCGGAAAAATTCGTCCATACGCCGTTCGACGGGCCGGACGGTGTGCCGGCACTGATCTATCGCTCGGGTGATCTGGTGCGGCTCGATGCGGTGGGGGATATCGATTTCATCGGCCGGATCGACACCCAGGTGAAGATCCGCGGCTTCCGCGTCGAACTGGGGGAGATCGAGGCGGTGATCGCCGACGATCCGGTGATCGCGCAGGCGGTGGTCCATCTGTTCCGCGATGACGACGGGGCCGAATTCCTGGCCGGCTTCATCGTGCCGCGCGGCGGCGCGACGGTCGATCTGGAGGCGGTGCGCGGGCGGGTGCGCGACCGGCTGCCCAATTACATGCGGCCGGCGGGCTATCAGTTGCTCGATATCCTGCCGACGCTGCCGGCCTCGGGTAAGGTCGATCGCAAGGCGTTGCAGCGTCCCGCGCTCGCCCCCGCCGCCGACCGCGAGACGATCGCGCCCGCAACCGAGATGGAAGGCGTGCTCCACGCGATCTGGGCCGAGGCGTTCGCGCCGCAGAAAGTGTCGGTGACCGACGATCTGTTCGAGGATCTCGGGGGGCATTCACTGAAGGCGGCCCGGCTCGTCTCCGCGATCCGCAAGGCGCCGGGGCTGGCGGGCGTGTCGATCCAGGATCTCTATGCCGCGCCCAA
>APMI01003730.1_pt1 | contig 15878 bp, 19 predicted proteins | sample 667938 | NCBI WGS metagenome assembly APMI01 (sample SAMN01084076, study PRJNA167559) | wastewater metagenome | biome: Wastewater | place: Denmark: Ejby Moelle, Odense | collected 2011-11-28 | reverse complement strand
GAACTGTCGCTTCGTTGTTACCCCAGTCTCCAGGAGGTGTATCCCGCTGATGATCGTCGTATACCTCTATGTCTGCCATATGCGCTCCACTTTATAGTTATGCTTATAATTGTATACCAGTGGACCGAGTGTTAAAAGCGGCTATTCGTCGTCAGACAAAAATTCAGCCTGGTTGTATACCGATACGGGTGTTGCACCACGTACGTGTTCGAGCACATACTGCAGCGCGCTTGCGTCATCCAGGCTAAATTCGTCAACTAATTCAGGTGTTTGTGTTTCTTCTGCCATATCTTCATATTAGCATAAAAGCTATGAAAAGTCAATCTAGCGACCAGCGGCTCGGATCAGTCCAGTAAATAGCGGATGTGGTCGTGTTGGTCGACTACGAAACTCGGGGTGGGCCTGCGTCGCAACAAAATAGTCACAGGTCGGAGCTTCTACATATTCCACTAGTTTGCCATCAGGTGACGTGCCGGTGATGCTAAGTCCACCGCGCTCGATAGCGTCACGATACTTCTGGTTAACTTCGTAGCGGTGCCGGTGACGCTCGGTAATATCTTGGCTGCCATATAGTGCGTACGCACGTGAATCAATTGCAAGGTGTGCTGGGTAATTACCGAGCCGCAGCGTCCCGCCCGTGCTCTCCTTGCCCTGCTGTCCGTCCATAATATACACCACGTCATCTGGCGTTTCGGCATCAAATTCTGTACTATTGGCCTGCTCGAGACCAGCGCGGCGCGCTGCCGCGATCACCGCCACCTGAAGCCCTAGGCAAATGCCAAGATAGGGCTTGTTGTGCTCAAGCGCATAGGCGGCGGCAGCAGTTTTGCCACTCGCACCGCGCGTACCAAATCCACCAGGAACAAGCAGCCCGTCGACAGCAGCAAAGTCATCTTCCGAGGCAGTTTCGGCGTTAATCCACTGAACCTTCAGATCGGTGTCCTCACGCCATGCCGCTGCTTTAAGCGCTTCAAGCACACTAATGTAGGTATCCTCGTTGTCGAGGTACTTAGCAACAATCCCGATTGTCGCATGCTTTGCCTTGGGTGCCTGCTGGCGCGCCACAAGGTCAGTCCAGCGGCTTAGGTCTGGTTTGTGCTGATTGCCGGTAAACGCATCGAGTATCGGCATCAAACTACTACCGGCGATTTTTTCAGGTATGCGAAATACACTATCGACATTCGGCATCATCAGCACCGCACTTTCATCAACACCGCCAAACATGGCAATTTTACCTGCGATTGATTCGGGGGCGGGCTCGTCAGTCCGCACAATCACGACATCGGGCACAATACCAAACCCACGCAGGTCATTTAGTGCGTTCTGGGCGGGCTTACTCTTGAACTCCTTGCTTGTGCCGATGTAGGGCACATACACCACGTGAACGTACAGTGCATTTTCGCGGCCAATCCGACGGCCAAACTCACGAATTGCCTCAACAAAGCTGAGCCCTTCGTAGTCACCTACTGTGCCGCCGATTTCTACGAAATGTACGTCACTGCCCTCGCTTGCTTCGCGGATCGCCTCCTGAATCGCACCAGTAAGATGCGGAACAAGCTGGATTGTTTTGCCGCCGAATTTACCGGCACGCTCATCAGCAATGAGATCACGTAGTAACCGCCCACTCAGTGTCGCATTCTTTTGCGTTAGCTCAATATCGAGAAACCGCTCATAGTGACCCAGGTCGAGGTCGGTCTCGGCGCCGTCTTTGGTGACAAAGCACTCACCATGCTCGGCAGGATTAAGTAAACCCGCATCTACATTGAGATACGGGTCACATTTTTGAATTGAAACGGTGAGACCTTTGGCCTGCAATACAGCACCGATACTGGCCGCTGTGATTCCCTTACCTACCCCCGAGAGAACTCCCCCCGTTACGAAAATATATTTTGTCTGTTTGCCCATTGTTGATTGCTCTTCCATGGGGTTTCATTATAGCACGGCCTATCACAGGCACGCTACATCTAGCGTAGGTCGTTGTACATTCTACTCTAGCGGTGGATAAGAGTCCTCAAGACGGTGTACCTGCTACTGACGATCGGTACACCAAATCATCCTCATTATCCCGCGCTGGCTAGCAAAAATCAACTGCCATCAACTGTTATACTATAGCCATGAAGTCATTGTATGTCATAGGCATCGTCACAGCGATAATCGCCATAGGAGCAACTGTCGTCCTTCTGCAAGATAAGCCCGCGGGAGCTCCTCAAACAACGCCATTATCAACAAATGTCACTCCTTCATCAGATTCCGGCGTCGCAACAGCAACCGGTCGGTACGTAGAGTATTCCGAACGGGCAGTAAGCACATCGGGCTACACCGAAACTATCCTATTTTTCCATGCGCCGTGGTGCCCTGAGTGTCGCGCATACGACACCGCGCTATCGGCGACACCACTCCCTACCGGCATACAAATTCTCAAAGTTGACTACGACAGCGCGGCAGCACTACGAAAGCAGTATGGCGTTGTCATACAGACAACGTTTGTCAAAATTACCAGCACAGGCGAAAAGATTTCCGTCTGGCCGGCATATGGTAAGGAAAAAACCCTTCAAGCAATTTTGGACAACACATAGGTGGTACTCCTCTTTGCTGCACTACTGGCCGGGATGTTTTCTGCACTTTCACCCTGTGTCCTACCGCTCATCCCCATGATGCTTGGCACCCAAACTCAGGGTGACACTCGTCGTAGCTTGCGCGTTCTAGTAGGCCTGGGCCTGTCAGTAATTTTATTTAGTGTTCTTCTTAAGTCAACGACGCTACTCATCGACATACCTCATGATGTGTGGCAGTATTTTGGTGGTACTATTCTTGGCCTATTTGGCGCATCACTTGTATGGCCGAGCGTCTGGGAACGCATCGTGCTAACTACTGGATTTGCAACGAAAGCGCAACAACTCATATCGCTCGCCTCTACCCGCAATGACACTGCAAAAGATTACCTGCTCGGCGCTAGTCTTGGTCCGCTCTTCAATGTCTGCAGCCCCACCTACGCACTAATTGTTGTCACTATCCTACCCGCCAAGCCTCTGTACGGCCTGCTCCTACTAGCAATCTATACCCTCGGCCTCACTGCCAGCTTATACGCGGTTGCAGTCGGCGGTAGCCGTGTCACACGGAAACTTGGTTGGACACTCGACCCACATGGGATATTCCGACGCATAATTGGTGCGACACTCCTCGCACTGGGTGTCGCCATCATACTCGGCTACGACAAGCTGGTGCAGACCGCTCTCGTATCAAGCGGGTTTTTTGACTGGCAGATCCTGGCCGAATCACTACTTGTCTCCTAGCACTACACAAATGTCAGCCAAATCAGCACAAGATTCAGTGATGCAACGAGCGCCGTAATCACACTGAGCGTCACGGTCACCAGGCGAGAATTTGCCTGTCCTCCCATGACACTTCGCTTGGCCGAAACCATCGTGAGTGGCACAAGTGCAAATGGCACTCCAAAACTCAGCGCAACCTGCGAAACAATCAGTAGTAGTAGCGGATCAAAGCCGGCTACTAGTAGTAGCAGTGCAGGTATCATGGTGATCAGCCGTCGCATCCACAGTGATAAGGGCACGTTGACAAGGTCTTTCATGATCATACTTCCCGCCTGACTGCCGACTGCTGTGCTGGCTAGTCCCGATACCAGCAGCCCAACCGCAAACAACACTGCTACCAGCGGACCAAGTCGTTCACCGAGAGCGACAAAAATACTGCTAAACTCGTCCGCGCCAGTTTCACCCAGTACCGCTGCCGCGAGGAGTAGCATCGATATATTAACCGTACCAGCAATCGCCATCGCGAGACCTACATCTATCTTTGTTGCGCGCAGATACTGGCGTAGCTCCTGTTGCTTCACCTTGCCGTGCCTATCACGCGCTAGTGCGGAGTGTAGGTACACAACATGTGGCATAATCGTCGCGCCAATCATCGCCGTCGCTAGTAGTAGCGTCTCCTGCCCGTCAAATCGCGGCAATAACCCGGCAAGTGCGCCGCCAAGGTCTGGCGGATGTTGTATCAGTCCCGCAAAAAATCCTAGCGGAATAATGAGGAGTAGCGCGACAATGATGCGCTCAAAATACGGCTGACCCTTGTGGCTATAGATGTAGAGCAACGCCATCGACACCACACCAACGATAAGTCCACCAAGTGGCAGTGGCAGCCCAAACAAAAGGTTCAGCGCCACCGCCCCACCGACCACTTCGGCGATATCAGTCGCAATCGCCACCAGCTCCGCCTGCGCCCAGTACATACGGCGCCCCCAGCGCGGCAGTCGCTCAGCCATCAGCTCTGGCAGCGACTTGCCAGTCACTAGCCCTACCTTTGCACTGGTATACTGCGCGAGCGCAGCCATCAGATTGGCAGCTACCAGCACCCACAGTAGCAGGAAGCCATATTTCGCTCCTGCTCCAAAATTCGCCGCGAAGTTACCCGGGTCCACATAAGCCACTGCCGCAACAAAAGCTGGCCCTAGCAGCCGCGCAACTCGCCCGTGAAATTTCCCTTTCATTATCTTTATTGTACACCGTATTCTTATCTGATGGAATTGACTTTTTACACATAATGTGCCAAAATAGCTTAGAATTACTCGTACCCTCAAGGGCGCGTAACGCCCCTTCCAAACCAAGAGAGGTGCCATGAAGCACACGACTCGAAATGCAACACTCGGCCTAGCGGGGCTGACTGATCGGTGTCGGCCTGCGCTCGCGCGGTTCGGCCGTCGCGGTACAGGCGTCATCATCACAACCCCTGGTCTCACGACCGCGATCGATGCAGGAAGCGGCTTGCCGTTTTTCCCGCTCGACGAGGTGTTTGTTGGTAGCCCTGTGCTACTCGGTATCGGAACGCCAAATAGCTACCTGGTGGTTCCTTCAATCGATGGGGACAACACCAAAAAGCTCGCCGCCTTCATGTTTTGGCGGCAAAAAGCTGTCGTTGTCCCCACCAAGGGACGCGTCCAGGCTGGCGTGCTGTTCGAGCTCACCGGTCTGCCCGAGAGCCAAGTCGCACTGCTACAAATGGCCGTGCAAGCGGTCAGAGGTAAGCGCGGCGCCAGCTGCGCACGCCAATGTGCGCACGCACTCCACCTGGCCAATTTCCGGCTCGGTGGTGGACGGTCACTGGAGCGTATCTACCGCCCTTCCCGGCTTGCCAGTCTCATCTGGCGTTTTGGCCTGGAGTATGAAGATGCTACCGGCGTACACCCGGTTGCCTTGCGAGTGATCCATGCCAGCCCGACCGGGTTTGGCGATCACTTCGTCGGCGTCTGGAAACGTGAGGCCAACGCCGCCTGCCGTGCTGCCGAAAAGCAGTACCGCAAGCGTCGCCCTACGACCAAGCCGCCGATCTTTGAGCCGGCCAAGCTGCCCGCACTCAACCCAGAGCGCTGGACAGGGCCTGTTGTTGAGATCGGCATCGCCCGCTCCAACCGACTTGGGGCAAACCTTACGTTTTTGGCTGGCCAAAAGCCGGTGTACGTGGCGAAGCTCCCTGGGCTTGCAGCCATTCCGGCTCTTCGCATGCCGCTCAAGCCGTTCCCGGTCATCAAAGACAAGGTGACATGGCTCAAGCGGCACGTGCTGTTTGCGCGGCCAGTGATTACACTCATCAACCGCTCCCGCGTAGCGGCGATTGACTGGTATGTCGATGGACTGAAAGCCGACATGGCAATCGACATGCTCACACCGAGTCCTAGCGCCGATCACGACACAGCAACACTGTACAACTGTGTTGTTACGAGTAGTGAGATGCGCTTGACCGCGCTGCACACCAACGAGACCCGCGACCAGCAGTCAAAGCTGATCCACCGTCTCAACTGGGTCGCAGCCAAGCACGTGCTATTGAGTGACTACGACCCGAATGTCGTGTTCGCCTGCGAGCTGTGGGCGTACCGCGACAGTAACGGTCAGCCTGTGCTGTGCATCAACAACAATTCCGGTACCTACAAGCCGTCACCAGAACGTATGGAGGCCTTTGCGGGTCACCTGCGGCAGGTGTTCGGCGTGCAGGTACAGACGTTTACGATGGGAGAAGCAATATGACACGACCACGCGGCCTCCAGCCGCAGGCATGGTTCGTGACGCGAATCGGCCGACCACTGCTGCGTTTGTCCGCAAAGTGGCGGATCTTCCACGTCAGCGTCTATGGGCGTAGGCACATCCCCACTCGTGGCGCGGCCATCATCGCCTGCAACCACCAGTCGTTCGCCGATCCAGTGGTTGTGTGGGGCTCGGTCTCACGCAATCTGGTGGCGGTCGCCATGAAAGAGCTGTGGCGCACGCCGCTCGTGCTGCTCATGTGGCTGCTCGGTCATATTCCGATTGACCGAGGCAACCGCACGTCCGGCGCCAAGACGCGTCAACGTATGACGCGCGTGGTTCGTGCTGGTGGCCTACTGCTGATCTTTCCCGAGGGCAAGTGCTCACGGGATGGCAAGCGGCTACCGCTCAAGCCCGGCGCGACCGACATCGCATGGGAAACAGGAGTGCCCGTCATCCCCGCCGGGATCGCTGGCACCAACGCCGTGTGGCCGCTTGGTCGTCGGCGACTGAACCGGGACGAGCACGTTGTGCTTGTGTACGGAGAGCCTCTCTCACCAAATGCCTTCCACTCGGCCAATGAGATGAAAGACGCGCTCGCAGAGCGTATCGATCAGCTCATGGCTGAGGCACAGAGGCGTCGCAACTAGCGCAGACGATGCGCACCGCCCCGAGTGCAAACTCGGGGCCTTTTCTATATCCATAGCTTGACTTTTTAAAGTTTTTATGCTATATTTTAACAAACGATATACAAGACAAACATGCCAGCCGCCACTACTCACGAATCAGTTGATCCTACCCGGCCCCCCCATGAGGCTGATGTTGCTGGCGAGCTACTCACCCCTCCTCTGGAGCAAAAGATCGGCCAACAAACCATCGATACTCATGCGCTCGATGCAGCGCTCACCGCAGAACACATAAATGCTATTACGGTCAAGGCGCCTTCTATCGTGGATCAATATCGTTACTTTTCAAAAGCGAACACTGCAAAACAGTCTAAGGCTCGCAGCAGCTACTACAGTGGCTTCATCGAGCCGCTTGAACAGCTTATCGACACATACTACTCTACCGGCAAGGCATACGGTGAAATGTGCAGTGACTTTGAAAAATATCTGCCCAAAAAGAATGTGGAATTCATGAATCTAGTTAAAATCGAGGTTCAGGGCATTCTTATGCGCAATGCCGTAGCTGCATACTGTGCTGCAAATGAGCTGTCGTTCGCCCTTCCTTCCCAAGACCAAATAATGCTCGGCGCCAACGCGGTCGTCAATGGGAATGCTTTACGGGTTTACATAGGAACGGACAAAAAAAGAGGAGTTATCCCGCAATATCAACTTTACGTCGATTCTCGCGGCCTCGAAGAACTTCATGTGTATCCAGATATGATAAGAGACTCGTCGATTGCCTTCCTGCTCACTTCTATCAACGCGAAGCGGACGCAAAAAACTCCCACAGTATCACAAAAACACACAGTGCCTCACAAAGTTAAAGGTCACGTCGTCGATATTCATCAAGATCCCCATGCTCGAACTACTCCTATCATTGCAAGCATGCCGACTCACACAGTTGGTCTTGTCGAAAATTATCAAGAATCTCCGTATAAATATCCCGATGATATTGTCAACACCGCCCCCGAGCAAATCTTGTCTATGATTATCAATGATGCACTAGAAGGCAAGTTAATCGACGGGTACAAACTGACACGTGAAGATGCGCAAAAGCTAATCATAGGCTCGATTGATATCGACGATCCGGGATATATCACTACCCTAAGCGTCTCGCTGCTTACGCATGTGGGGCTAAGCTTAGGATGAGCCCCCTCGCCATGGTGAAACAACTTAGTGGCCATATCCGCACGAGTGGACTACGAGACTTTCTCGTGTATGCATACGAATGGAGCCACCCTGAAGCTCCTGGCAGCCAAACATTCACTGACACTATCATGGATTCCATTTCTGGTTTTCGCGTTGAGGCCTCCGTTGCCAAACTGGCACGCGCCGCTGGCTATGAAGTGCGAGAAGCCACGCGCAAAGAGGATGCCATGGGTGCCGATCTCTTTATTGATGGCCTACCGTTTGACTGTAAAGCGTCTCAGAAGGGCGCTGCCAAGCATGCCAGAGAGGAACACCGCAAACGTTCCAGCTCTCCGAACCGTTTTCGGTCAATTCTTCTCGTTCCACCAATTACTGAAAAAGACTTCGCTGGCGAGCTAGTCATCAGCGATCAGACTGCCGGGCGTCTCGTCGAAACGACCAACTTCCGCGAGATGATTGACGGCGCGGTCGCTAAATACCTCGATATGCCGCAGTAACATAGCAGGTATAGCGCCTACCACGATAAAATAATCTATGCCGCTAGTTCAGGCGCGTGTGCCAAACTCAGCAGGAACCGGGTCACCAAACCGCACCTCGGGGATATCAATCACCCCACGTACCGTCATGTGTGGAAACAGCTGTTGATAGATGACATCCGCACCACCAAACACTCCGTCCTGCCAAGAGAACCCGAGCGTCCTCGCAGCCCGCTTCACCGCTTCTTCGCTTGCGCCCTCAATCTCAATATATGGGTTCATCCACGGCCACTCGTCGATCACCACCTCGCAGCCGTCAAACTGCCATGTCTCACGCTTACTCTCCTGATAGGTCTGCACTGTCAAGCCACAGGCTTTTAGGATGTCGAGTGTGGTAGTAAAGTCACTCACCACTACTTCGTGCTCACTGGCGCTGTGTGCTTGATTGCCATGAAATTGTTTGTAGGTCAGTGTGACCTTGTCGCCTTCGTCACGTAGACGCAGAAACGCATCATCATCTGCCATCTGCGCAGTCTCTACCAACACCCGCCGCATCATGCGCATAGGGCTAGCACAAACGGCACCCGCAGCAGTGAGCCGTGTGCGCACGTCTTCGATATCAATATCAATAAATTTCACTTCGATTTCTGGCTTCATATCACTAGTATAGACTACTCCTCAAAGCTAGTTGGAAAGTTGTTGAGGCTACGATATTCGATAGGCCTACCAGCCGCTTTGGCGTTGTCGATACCATACTGCATGCCGCGACTAATCCCCTGGTCTATATACACTACGGTGCGCTCAGCAAACATGCCGATGGCCAGACCGGCCTCAATCCCGATGTGGCGTTCAAGCGGCACCGTGTCGTCGAGCATCTGTGTGTATAACAAGTGGCTGGCAAACGGTGCCTCGTGGTGATTCATCAGCGCATCACGCATCGCTTCCATGGCATAGTCGCGATTAGCTCGTAGCCCTTCCTCAGTATCGGCCGCAAATGGACTTTCTAGTAATACAAATGCCGGTGGTCTCTCTCCCCTATCGCTCATCATTCTTCCCCTCTATCGCCACCCAGACTATTTGTCGCTATTGTATCACAATAAAATACGGCCGTGTGCGCACTCGTGAGAGTACGTACACGGCCAAGCTCCTACAGATCGTTGACGTTTTTGACGGGCAGCTCGATCGGCTTGTTGTCTGCTCGGACAGTCAGCATTGCCGGCAGCTGCAGAGCCTGTACCGCGTTCATAACGCGCACTCGGAACACCCGGCCGACCATGAATGGTGGGGGATTACCCGCCTTCACTACTTCCACTTCGAACGAACGACTGACCATGACATCGTAGAGCTCGGCCAACCGCAGACCGCCCTCGCCGGCCATTCGGTCAGCGATGTCAGGGTCGAGGATATTGAGCGTGAGCAGCAGCCACATGGTATAGTGTGGCGCCACGAGCACGTAGTCGTCGCTCTGCGTCAGCTCGTAATGATCGTCAAGTGCGATCAGTGCCGCCAGCGCAACGAGCAGATCCCTGCGAAACTTGCACGTGCGAACCTCAGCGGCAGCGGCGTTCAGTGCGGCATCGTGACCGCGGCCAAATACCAAGTCATCAGTTGATGCCATTGGAAATGCACCTGCTTCCTGGATTGTAGGGGTACTAATACAGTATTATACAAAGTTTATTGATATACGTCAAGCTACAGCTGCAACGCTACGCGGTAGGCCGCATCTTCAAGCAGCATCGCCCGCGTGATAGTACCGCCGGTTATCAGCGGATACGGGTCTTTCAGCTCGCTCCCGTAGCGCTGCTGCATCATCACCCCAAAATCCGGATATACCGCTGGCACCAGCTCGACAATCTCGGGAGGAAACTCCACGTCGACATCGAGCCCCATTTTGCGCACACCGCCAACCCGCTCAATAATCACAATCGAAAGGCCACGAAAGCCAAGTGCGGCGTGCAGCGTGTCATTGCCGCTCTCAATCGTCGCCAAATACTCGCCCGCTGCAGCGCCACTAATCTTCTGTAGTTGAGCATGGCGATTCGTCGCACCCCGAACTGTCTCATCAAGACTCAGCGGCTGCTCGTTGACGCCACTTGCTGTTGTGTACCCGACAACATTAACCTCATGCCCCGCACGTACCATGGCACGGTGCAACGCCTCAAGCTTGATGGGGCTCTGGCTACTGACGTGCATACGTGATATTTGCTCCGAACTACTCATACAACCAGTGTAGCCTACGGTCTATAAAAATACAGCCCTGTGACGCACACTATTTTGCGCTACTCAAAGCTGTAGTGCTTATCGTCACACCTATGATACACTGCGCATATGAGATCACTTAAATCACTTTCGACGTATGAGATATTGACGGGCATCATGATAATTTGCACCGTCGTGTTACCGACTGCTGCTATGGTGTATGTTGACTTTCAAATGTGGCTGGAGGTAAAGGAGAATCCACAATCAGCCGGAACCGTCGGTCTCATCGGATTTGCAGCGCTACCGGCGATGCTTGCCATCGTCGTCGGTGTCATATTCAACACAATAAACTTTATCGTTGCGACCATAAAGCTACTTACTATGGCTGACAAGACTTCCGACCGCTACAGATCATATAGCAGGGTTGCGGTCATCAGTCTTGCGGTTGGTATTCTTACCGTCTGGTTCATTTTTAACCCCATCCATATATACAATCCACCCGCGAGATAAGCGGCCAATACCTGCTATTTATCGTCGTTCTCGGTGGGCTCGTCCTCAGTACCGTCGGTTGTCGCCTTGAGCTTCGCTTCGGCATTACCAGCATTCACTTCATAGCTAGTGTTGGTGCTCTCAAAGAAATTGACGAGTTCGTAGGTGTCATTGGCTGTTGCCATCCACTTAGCAGGATTACTAACATTGTAGTGTGGCTCGAAGCCCAGCTCTTCCAGGCGTCGATCGGTCAAGTATTTCACATACTGGTTGATATAGTCGGCGTTGAGGCCAAGAATACCGTTTGGTAGCAGCGCTTTGTTGTACTCCTCTTCCATAGCCACACCGTCGAGAATCATCTGCTTAATTTCCTCAGCAAATGCTGGATCCTGCAGATCCTCATTCTCTTCGATGACCGTGAGAATTAGATTGATACCGAACTTAAGATGCAGTGACTCATCACGCACAATCCAGTCGATCAGACTACCAAAGTTTCGCAATAGATTTCGTTGTCGGAATGACAACGCAACCATGAAGCCACTATAGAACCAAATCCCTTCAAGAATGATGTTGTAGGCGATGAGGTTGCGGATGAAGTCTTTTTTACCATCAGTCGTAGTAATGTCCATAGTGTCTTCGGTCATGCGCTTGATGTACCTAGTCTCAAACTCTTCCTTGGCCGCCATCACCTTCTCGTCGACATGCGCGCTATAGGCTTTGTCACGATCAATCGGGAATGTATCGAGCACGTATTCAAACGCCATACAGTGGTTTGCTTCTTCCCACATCTGCTTGGCAAGGTACAGGTGACACTCGGCGGCGTTCACATAGGGATAGACGCCAAAAGCCAGCGCTTTGTTGACGAGTAGCTCATTCGGGTTGAAGTAGCTCATCAAAAACGTCACCGCATGACGTTCTTCATCGGTCATCTTCTCCCAGTCAGCGAGGTCTTGAGCAAGCTGGATCTCATTCGGAAACCAGGTGTTAGCAACCGCCTGATCGTACAGATCCATCGCCCATTGATAATGGATAGGTTTGAGTAGCAATCCATCCTGAATGCCAGCGCCTAAAATCTTTCCCATAGTATTTCTCCTTTGTCCGTTTGCTTTATTCCCAATACTGTTATTATGTCATATTTTGTGCAGTATATTGTGAAATATGTCACATTAGCCATCATGCGCGCTCTAGTGCCGCCTCTACTTCTGCGCTACGCACATAGTGGAAGCCGAGGCGACGAAACGCTTCTCTGAGTACCTCATCGGTTGTCGGCCGGCGCTCAGGTGTCGCGACAATATGCGTGCCGTGGTCGGCGAAGGTATGTGCAGGATACTGCGCTGCAAGCAGCGCCCGTTGTTCGGGTGTCATAATGATACGCCCCCTACTGACAGCCGTCGCACATGGTCAGATCGGCTGGATCAATTGGTGCGGCAACTTCACCGCGCTTAGTCGCTGCTTCGTTGGCCGCAGTCTGGGCCTGTTCCATGGCGTCGCTGATCGCCTGGAGCTTTTCCTCAAGTGTCATGTTGTCATTGATGATTGTTGATGCGTTCATATACCCTCCTATACGTTCTGTTTCTTTGCGAAGCCAAATCCTGTTTTGCGGGCGCCGCCAGCGGCAATTGCTTCTGCTTTATTTACTTTTGTAGTGCTCTGTTCTGCTTGATGTCGTGGCTTCATATGCAGGTAGTACGTCGTTTTGAGGCCACGTAGCCAACCCTCCATATATACCGTTTCCATGTCATCAATACTCCGGCTTTCAAGATACATGTTGCGACTAATCGCTTGGTCCACCCACTTCTGGGCGCGTGCGGCAACTTCGATAAAGGCAAACGGACTCAGTTGGAAGCAGGTCTTGTAGACATCTTTCAAATGCTGCGGGATACCCTCGATGTTGCTCAGGTCACCCTGCTCAACGAGCAGCTGTTCTTTAACCTCGTCCCACAGATCAAGCTGCTTGAGGTCGCGCACTAGGTTGGTATTCACTTCCAGGAATTTACCGTTGAGCGTACTGCGGCTAAAAATTTGGCCAAACTGTGGATCAATACCGGGCGTCGTGCCGGCGACGTGTGCAATATTTGCTGTTGGTGCAATCGCCATGAGTGTCGCGTTGCGCATACCCTTGGTGCTCTTTTTGCGTAGCAATTCCCAGTCTAGCCGCTTTTTGCGCGTGAGCTTGACCTTTACTTTGCGGTCTTTCTCATGCTTGTCGAGGCTGTCTACAGGCAGCTCGCCCTTGCTCCAGCCGCTACCTTTGAAATCAGGGTAGGCGCCGCGAGTCTTGGCAAGCTCGGCTGACTCATCAATTGCATAGTAGCTGATGTATTCTGCCATTTGGTCCATCAAATCGTAGGCCGCTTCAGACTCATAGCTAAAGCCCATTTTTTCAACGACATCAGTGAAGCCCATGATGCCAAGGCCAAGTGCGCGGGTTGTTTTGATACTATTGATCGCTTCGGGGATCGGGGTGTCTGTTACGTCGCATAGATTATCAAGCTGACGGATTGCGCTGCGTGTGGCTGCGGCGAGCCGCTTCCAGTCCCATGTTTTAGACTCCACGTCCAAAAACGCCGATAGGTTGATACTCACGAGGTTACAGACCGAAATATTGTCTTTGTCATTTGGTAGTGTAATCTCGGTGCATAGGTTCGATGAGTGAATCGTGCTGACGTTGTTGTTGAGCGCCCGCACGTTGATACTGTCTTTCCAGGTAATCCATGGGTGGCTACTTGCTTGCAGACGAATCAAGATTTGTCGCCACTGCTGACGCGCTGATACCTTTTCGAACACCCGTAGCTTGCCTGCTTCTGCCAGCTTGACATATTCACCGTAGCGCTTGCTGAAAGCTTCGCCGTACAGTTCGCTCAGGTCGGCTGTTTCGGCTGGGTCGAACATATACCAGTCCTGCTCTTTTTGTACTCGTTTCATAAATTCGTCACTAATGTATACAGCGATATTGGCAAATCGGGTGCGATAGTAGGGATCACCGTTGTTTTCACGCAGATCCATAAACGCCGGAAAGTTCAGATGCCAGTTCTCCATGTAGATCGCAGCTGCGCCTGCTTTTTTGCCCTTACGAGATACCGCAAAGAGTGCAGTGTCGATCATTTTCATGAATGGCAGCGGTCCAGTACTGACAGTGTTGGTGGTTTTGACCGGGCTACCAGCGGCACGTAATTTGTTCATACTAATGCCGATTCCACCCGTGCCTTTGGCAATCCACATCGTGTCACGAATGCTTTTGGCAATGCTTTCCATGTCATCCTCGACATCGATCACAAAGCAGTTCGACAGCTGAGGGAAGGAGCCGCCAGCGTTGACCCGCGTGCTTCCACCAGGCAAATAGTCGAGGTTGCTCATATGCTTGTAGAAATCAAGCGCAGCTTTGGTGGGATCTTTCTCGTTGAAGCTCAGCCCCATTGCAATACGCATGTGGGTAAACTGTGGTGTCTCGAGCGGGTCACCATTTTGCTTGCGCAGTGCGTAGCGATTTTTGTTTGTGATCACCCCTAGGTATTTGCTCAGCTTGTCTTTCTGTGGATCTAGCGCACCGCCCAGTATTTTGAGATCAAATAGTTTACTGTCGGCCATGCGCTTATCCAGCAATCCATCTTTGACAGCCTGTTTGATGTAGGTTGCGAAGTGGGCAGCATGTAGCTTCTCTAGTTCAGCATCGTCTTTATAGTCACCAAGAATGTTTTTGTAAATGTTTTTTAGCAATAGACGCGCGGCAATCGTATCAAAGTCTGGGTCATCTTTAACATTTTGCAGCGCTGTATGAATCACGGCCTCGTCGAGCTCTTCGCTCGTGATACCGTCAAATAGTGTTAGCTGTAGCTCGGTTGCAACCTGTACTACTTTGCTAATCTGATCAGGCAAACCCTCACTTGCGCGCACAAGTGCCAGGTTTATCTTGTTGGCGTCAAATGGTTCGCGGGTGCCGTCGCGTTTAACCACGTGAATGTTTGTCATGTTTGCTCTACCCTATCCCTTATATTTAATGTCTTCCTTGACCACTGGCACCTCCCTCAAAGTGTCCAGATACACAGCAAGAAACCTACCACTAGTGTGGTGAGCTAGCTCTACGATAATCTTGCGGTGGTGTCTATTTTGCTGAACTACTACATATGTAGTGTCTGTATAAAATAATATGCGCTATATATGGAGATTTCAAGTATTTTGGCTATGTTTTTTTCGCAACGCCCTACGCCAACACCGTATAGTGTCTATGGTAATTTTTACTACGCTACATGTAGCGTATGTGAAAATTGTCCCAACAGCAATTGACTAATGTCATAAAATATAATATTATATTCTTACTCTCCATCCCGGAGCGTACCTACAACCAAGGAGTTCACATGTTCGATGTTGCTCGCGAGAACGCCTTCAGCGATCTTGAGGGTGAAGACCTGCTCACCATGGCAGAGTTCCTCGCGGTGCGGAGTCAGTATTGCGACCTCCGTGCCAAGCTTGATCGTGATCGTTATGTGGCCATCGCCGGTTCGCAGATTGACCAAGCCGCACTTGCGGCCGCAGACAAGTTCGCCGAGGACGTTGTCGCGCCCGTTCGCCAACGATTTATTGAGTTGCGCAAAGCACTCATAGCAACATGCGTCGACAAAGACAAGCTCCAGAAGATGCTACCGATGGCATTGATGTTCCTCAGTACCAGCATCAACCTCGAGCGACTTCTGCTGGTCAGCGACGCCGAACCCGACATCGTCAAGAAGATTATGGATCAGCTCAGTCAGTATTTTGCTTCAGGTGTCAGCGACGACTGACACTACCCACCCCAGTCCGCGTTGCGGACTGGGGTTTACTCTTTATCTGTGCTACGCTGAATAGCATGAAAAGCATTATTTCTATCAAAA
>APMI01024173.1_pt1 | contig 15897 bp, 12 predicted proteins | sample 667938 | NCBI WGS metagenome assembly APMI01 (sample SAMN01084076, study PRJNA167559) | wastewater metagenome | biome: Wastewater | place: Denmark: Ejby Moelle, Odense | collected 2011-11-28 | reverse complement strand
AGGCGCCGTGTCGGCTCCCACGTCCGCTCCGGCAACCAGCGCGCCGACGCCCGCCGCCGGGAAGCGCTCGATCAATCCGTTTCTCCGCGCCGATCCGTCGCAGCGCGCCCGGCGACTTGCCCGCGCCCTGGTGTCGGATCTCGTCGCCTACTATCCGCAAAAGCGGGAAGAGGGGCTGCGCGATGGCACGTTGCGACAGCTCTTTCGCGACGAAATCAAGAAGAGCTACGAGGAGTACGTTGAGCAGGTTGGTCGCGATGTCGCCGAAAGTGCGCCGCACTTTCAAGAGGCGTTGAACGAGATTCTGGCCGGAGGCCGCCGGTTGTTCTAAGGCGGCGAAGCTCCTGCGCACGACTGTATTCCCTTGGCGCCACCGGATAAGTTTCTCGGAGGTGCAAAGGGAACACATTTCGGGCCGCTTTCCCATGCGGAAGGCGGCTCGCGTCGTACGTGGAGGATGGCATGCAGGACGGCGAACGCCTGAAGGTGCTGACGCGGGCTGAAGAACGGCTCGCGGACATGCGGAGGTATCTTTGACGTCGAATCCAAGCGATCGACGCTAGCGGCCTACGAAGAAGAGATGTCGGACGCGGCCTTCTGGAATGATCAGGAGCACGCGCGGGACATCGTGCAGCAGGTGAAGATGCTGAAGGGCTGGATCGAGCCAATGGACTCGCTCACGGGCCGCATTCAGTCCGCCACCGAGCTCGACGAGCTGCTCACGATGGAGCCGGACGACAGCATGATGGCCGATCTCGATGCTGAGGTGCAGCGCATTGAGAGCGAGGTGGACGCGTTCGAGCTGAAGGGGTTGTTGCGCGGGAAGGACGACTATCGCGACGCGCAGCTCGAGATTTCCGCCGGCGCCGGTGGCACCGAGGCGCAGGACTGGGCATCGATGATTCTGCGGCTCTATACCCGATGGGCCGAGCGCAAAGGGTTCGAGCTGGAGATGCTCGATCTGTCCGAAGGCGAAGAGGCCGGCATCAAAGGCGCCGTGCTTGAGATCAAGGGACAGTATGCCTACGGCTTTTTGCGGCCTGAGTCCGGTGTGCATCGTCTGGTGCGCATCTCGCCGTTTGACTCGCAGGCGCGCCGGCATACGAGCTTTGCGTCCGTGTTTGTGTATCCCGTCGTGAACGAAGAGATCAACATCGAGATTCGCGAAGAAGATTTGCGCATCGATGTGTATCGCGCGTCCGGCGCCGGTGGCCAGCACGTCAATAAGACGTCGTCGGCTGTGCGAATCACGCACTTGCCCAGCGGCATCGTGTGTGCGTCGCAGCAGGAACGCTCGCAGTTCAAGAACAAGGCAACCGCCATGAAGCAGCTGAAGAACCGCCTCTACCAATTGGAAGCGGAGAAGCAGGCGGCGGTCAAGGCGGCGTTCGACGCCAACAAGCAGGACGTGTCATTCGGCAGTCAGATTCGCAGCTACGTCTTTCAACCGTATACGATGGTCAACGACCACCGCACCGAGCTCAAGATTCCCGATGTCCAGAAGGTGATGGACGGGGACATTGATCCGTTTATTCAGGCGTATCTCAAGCAGGAGAGCGTGACGGGCGCCGAGGGAGGTGTTGCGTGAGCGATGACGCGATGAGCCCAGACGCGTCGGCCGAATCCAGCGCCGAGCAGAAGCAGGAACTCAACTTCGTGATGAAAGCACGCCGCGAGAAGCTCGAGCGGCTGCGGGCGAGCGGCGTGGAGCCGTTTGGCTATTCGTTCGATCGAACGCATACCACTGTCGCCGCGATCGCGGCACTCGGCGATGCCGACGAGGGACCGCTCGTCCGCGTTGCCGGGCGCTTGGTTTCGTGGCGGAGTCAAGGCAAAACGGCATTCGCGCACCTGGTCGATATGGACGGCCGCGTGCAGCTGTATTTCCGCAAGGATGAGTTGGGAGACGCGACGTTTGCGCAGCTGAGCGAGTACGACTTGGGCGACTGGGTCGGTGTGGCCGGAACGCTGATGCGTACGCGGACGGGCGAAGCGACGGTGAAGGTGTCGCACGTCGAGTTGCTGTCGAAGTCGCTGCGCCCGCTGCCGCTCGGAAAGGAGCAGGTGGTGGACGGTCAGCTTGTGCGCTACTCCGCGTTCGCGGATACCGAGCAGCGCGCGCGCCAGCGGTACGCCGACCTCGCCGTGCACCCCGAAGTGCGCGCGCTCTTTCGGGCGCGCTCGGTCCTGACGCGAACCATTCGTGCGCATCTCGACCAGCTGGGCTATCTCGAGGTGGAAACGCCGGTGCTGCAGCCGCTCTATGGTGGCGCGGCGGCCCGGCCGTTCATCACGCATCACAACACGCTGGATATGCCGCTCTATCTGCGCATCGCGGACGAGCTGTATCTCAAGCGGTTGATTGTGGGCGGCTTCGAGCGTGTGTACGAGATTGGCCACGATTTCCGAAACGAAGGCATCGATCGGACGCACAATCCCGAGTTCACGATGCTGGAGTTCTACGAGGCGTTTGCCGACTACACCACGATGATGTCGCGCGTTGAGTCGATGTTGGTCGCTGCCGCCGACGCCGTGCGAGCGATTCCGGTCGTCGGTGAGAAGGTGCCGGTGTTGACCACGCCGTTCCCGCGCATCGAGTGGGTGCCGAGCCTGTCGAAGGCGGCCGGACTGGACGTGATGACCGCCACCGATGCGGAACTTCGCGCGGCCGCGGAGCGCATCGGCGTGCCCAAGGTGTCGACGCTCAGTCGCCCGAAGGTACTCGACGAGATGTTTCAGGCGCTGGTGGAGTCCAAGATCGACACGCCGACGTTTGTCGTGGACTATCCGAAGGAGCTCTCGCCGTTGGCGAAGCCGAAGCGCGGTGGACCCGACGGCATCACTGAACGCTTTGAGTTGTTCGCGCGCGGCAAGGAGCTGGCGAATGCGTTCTCGGAGCTGAACGACCCCATCGACCAGCGCGAGCGGTTCGAGGCTCAGGCGGCGTTGCGCGCGGCGGGCGACGACGAAGCAACGGGCGTTGACGAGGACTACCTGCGCGCGATGGAGTACGGCATGCCGCCGACCGGTGGCGTGGGGATTGGCATCGACCGCCTGTTCATGTACCTGACGGACACCCAGAATATTCGCGACGTGATTCTGTTCCCCACGATGCGCCCCGAGTGACGGCGGCGTTCGCGTCATGAGAGGCCTTGAGCTCGCCATCGCGTGGCGCTATCTGCGCAGTCGCCGCGGATCGCGTCTCCTCTCGCTCATCAGTGTCATCGCCATCGGCGGTGTACTGGTGGGCGTAAGCGCGCTCATCGTCATCATGGGCGTGATGAACGGGCTGCAGCGAGACTTACGCGAGAAGATTCTGGTGGGGAGTCCGGATCTGCGCGTACTGCCGTATGGCTCTGACATGCGTATGGCGGACTGGCCGACGATCCGCACGAAGGTGATGAAGGTGCCTGGGGTGGTTCGGGCGGCGCCATTTATTACGACGCAGGGATTGGTGCGGAATTTGTCGGGCTATCAGACGGGCGCGCAGATTGTTGGCATTCAGCCCGCTGATTCAGTTGGCACCGATGTCACGACCATTCGAGAGCACGCGATTCTTGGCGACTTCTCGTTTAAGCGGGACAGTGTGCAGTTGGCTGGCGCTGTACTGGGCAAGCTGCTGGCGTCGAAGCTGAATGCGTTTCCGGGTGATACCATCGTACTCTTGGGTGCTGCGGGAGTCGAGATGAACGCCGCGACCGGCGCGGTGATTCCGCGTGGCGATACGGTGGTCGTGAGCGGTGTCTTTGAGACGGGCATGTACGAGTACGATGATGCCTATCTCTACGTGGACTTGCCGGTCGCACAGCGCTTTAGCGGCTTTGGCTCGGATGTGACGGGCATTGAGGTGCGTACGCGTGACCGCTGGACGGCTCCACTGGTTGCTGACTCGATTCGCGCCACGGTTGATGCGCCGGTACGTGCGCTCGATTGGCAGGAGCAGAATCGGTCGCTCTTTCAGGCGCTCAAGCTCGAGAAGCTGGGCATGAGTGTGATCCTGCTGTTGATCGTTGTCGTGGCCGCGTTCAACATCGTGAGCACGCTGACCATGGTCGTTGCGGACAAGACGCGTGAGATTGGCATTCTCCGCGCGATGGGTATGCCGGCCCCCAGCATCCGCCGCATCTTTCTGTATCAGGGTGTGGTGGTGGGAGCGGTCGGAACGATCGGCGGCTTGACGCTGGGCCTCGCGCTGGCGCTGCTGCTCGAGAAGTATCAGCTCATTGCGCTCGATCCGTCGGTGTACTTCATCGATCATTTGCCGGTCGCGATTCAGCTGTTCGATGTGGTGCTCATCGTGGTGGCGAGTCTCGCCATTTCGGCGGTTGCCACACTGTATCCGGCGTCGCAGGCGGCCAAGCTCTACCCGGTGGAGGCCATTCGGCATGAATGAGCCACAGGGCTCCACCGTCCCCGTCATTGAGGCCGACGGTCTCGTGAAGGAGTTCACGGGCGGCGACGGCGGCGTGATTCGGGTGCTCAACGAGGTATCGCTCACCGTGCAGCGGGGCGAGATGGTGGCCATTGTTGGTGCCAGCGGCGCGGGCAAGAGCACGTTGCTGCATGTGCTCGGAGCGCTTGAACGTCCGTCGGCCGGACGTATTCGGCTGGATGGGCAGGCGGTGGATTCGCTGTCCGACGCGGGGCTCGATTCACTGCGGAACCGCGCGGTGGGATTCGTGTTTCAGTTCCATCACCTGCTGCGCGAGTTCTCGGCGGTAGAAAACGTGATGATGCCGCTGCGCATCGCCGGCGTGCCCGACGACGTGGCGCGTGAGCGCGCGGAGGCGCTGCTGGATCGGGTCGGTCTGTCCTCACGGCTACATCATCGCCCATCGGCGCTCTCTGGTGGTGAGCAACAGCGGACGGCGGTGGCGCGTGCGTTGGCCGGACGCCCCGCGCTCCTGCTGGCCGATGAGCCGAGCGGCAATCTCGACTGGCACAATGCCGAGCAGCTGCACGATCTCTTCGCCGAACTGGCGCGTGATCAGGCGTTGGGGTTGGTGGTCGTCACCCATAATCAGTCGCTCGCGTCGCGCGCGGATCGAACGCTTATGTTGGAAGGCGGACGCTTGGTTGAGTCGGACGTTCATCGGACCGGAGAGAGCTGATGCTCTGCGACAACTGCAAGGAACGCGACGCCGTCGTGCATCTGACGCGGATTGTAGACAACGCGGTCACGCAGCTGCACTTGTGCGAGAAGTGCGCCGCGGCGAAGGGCGTGGAGACCACGCTCGCCGTGCCGCAGCACCCGCTGGGAGACATTTTACAGGCGGTGCAGCAGCAAGCCTCTACGACGAGTGAGGATGCGGCGGCGTGCAGCTTTTGTGGCGCGACGGCGCGGGATTTTCGGGCAACAGGGCGCTTGGGCTGCCCGCACTGCTACGACGCGATGGAGCGGAGTCTGCGCGAGTTGCTGCGTCGGCTCCACGGGAGTTCCCGTCATGTCGGTCAGCGCTATGAAGCGCCGGCAACGCACATGATTGACAAGCCGGACACGCTGTACGACCTACGCGACCGGCTACGGCGGGCCATCGAGGCGGAACAGTTTGAGCTCGCCGCCGAATTGCGCGACCGCATTCGCGTGCTGGAGACCGAACCCGTATGAGCGCGAGGAGAATCGTATGACCGTACCGCGCCCCGGTTTGGATCTGTCGCTGCTGCCCGATGGCGGTGTGCGCTGGCTCGATGCGTCGGGTCCCAACAGTGATGTGGTGATTTCGACGCGGATGCGACTGGCCCGGAACGTGTCTGGTTACGCTTTTTCGGGGCGCGCCCGGGACGGCGAGCGGCTACGGATGCTGGCGCAGGTGCGCGACGCGCTCAACGCGGTACCGTCCCTGAATGGCAGCCTGCTGGTTCGTCTGGAGGACTTGCCAGGAGTCGACCGGCAGCTGCTTCACGAACGCCATTTGGTCAGCAAGGAGCTGGCGGGGTTGGATCCGCAGCACCCTGTTCGGACGGGGGCGGCGGTCTTTCTCGGCGAGTCGGTTGGGTTGCTCGTGAACGAGGAGGATCATCTCCGGCTCCAGTCGCTCCGCTCGGGATTTGCCGTTCCCCAGGCGTTTGAGGGGGTACAGCGCCTCGACCGGGAGCTCGGGGCTCAGGTTCCGTACGCGTTTCATCGGGAGTTCGGGTTTCTGACGGCGTGCCCGACCAATGCCGGAACGGGGCTGCGGGCCTCGGTATTGATTCATCTACCCGGACTCGTTCTTACGAAGGAGATCGGGAAGGTGCTGGCGGGCCTGCAACAAATGGGGCTCACCTACCGCGGCTTGTACGGGGAAGGGAGCGAGGTGGTGGGCAACTTCTTCCAGCTCTCCAACCAGACCACGCTGGGACGCTCGGAAGAAGAGTTACAGGACCTGCTCGTGCGCGTCGTTCGTCATGTGATCGAGCGCGAAGAGGAGGCGCGTCGTGTGCTGGTTCGCGACGCTGGGTATATTATCGAAGACAAGTTGTGGCGCGCCTACGGTACGCTGCGGTACGCCCGCAGTTTGACCTTTGACGAGGCCATGAACTACCTGAGTGGGGTGCGCCTAGCGGTTGGTCTGAAACTGATCACTGGGCTCAGTGTATACACACTCAACAAGCTCCTGATCTTTGCCCAGTCGGCACACCTCTCGCACGGCGAGGGGAAGGTGTTGACAGAAAGCGAGTCAAACCTGGTCCGCGCGCGCTACGTGCGGCAGGTGCTGGTGAGCGAAGGCGGCGGCGTCGAATGATCCGCTTCCCAACTGCCCTGAGGGGACGATGAACGGCTACAACTTCACCGAGCGGGTGCGGAAGGTGCTGGCGATGGCGCGCGAGGAAGCCGCCCGTTTGCATCACGAGTACGTGGGAACCGAGCACATTTTGCTTGGGCTCATCCGTGAGGGTGAGGGCGTTGCGGCAGCGGTGCTGCAAAACCTCAACGTCGATCTCGACGACGTTACGCAAAAAATCGAGGACACGGTCAAGAAGGGGAAAGCGGCGCAGGCCACTGGCCCGGATTTGCCGTATACCTCCCGTGCCAAGAAGGTGCTCGAGCTGGCCATGGCCGAAGCCCGAGACCTCAACCACAGCTACGTCGGCACCGAACACCTGCTGCTGGGCCTTCTCCGTGAAGAGAAGGGCATTGCGGCGCAGGTGTTGACCGACGCGGGCGTCAACCTCGAAGCCGCGCGGGCGGAGACGCTTCGCCTGCTCGGCACCGAAATGCCGCAGGGCGGGCAGACGCCTCCGGCTGAGAAGGCGGGCGCTGGTGCGCCGCCGTCGGCCGCGCCGGCGAAGGGCGACAAAAAGTCGAAGACACCGGCGCTTGACCATTTCTGCCGCGATCTGACCACGCTGGCGGCGGAAGGCCAGTTGGACCCGACCATCGGTCGTGCCAAGGAGATCGAGCGCGTCATGGAAGTGCTGACGCGCCGCAAGAAGAACAACCCGGTGCTGATCGGCGAGCCTGGTGTCGGCAAGACGGCCATCGTCGAAGGCTTGGCGCAGCTCATCGCCAATGGCGATTGCCCAGACTCGCTTCGGGATCATCGCGTGCTGTCGCTGGACATGGCGGCCGTTATCGCGGGCACCAAGTATCGCGGGCAGTTCGAAGAGCGCCTCAAGGCGGTCATGAACGAGATCGCGCAGAACAAGCAGGTCATTCTGTTCATCGACGAGCTGCACACGCTGGTCGGTGCCGGAGCGGCCGAAGGGGCGATTGACGCGAGCAATATGCTCAAGCCGGCGCTCGCGCGCGGCGAGCTGCAGTGCGTCGGTGCGTCCACGCTGAACGAGTATCGCAAGTACATCGAGAAGGACGGAGCGCTCGAGCGTCGCTTCCAGACGGTCGTGGTTGAGCCGCCTTCCATCGATGAGACCGTGCAGATTCTGCAGGGGCTGCGCAAGAAGTACGAAGATCATCATCGCGTGAACATCCCCGATGAAACGCTGCTCGCGGCGGCCAAGCTGTCGGAGCGGTACATCACCGATCGATTCTTGCCGGACAAGGCCATCGACGTCATCGACGAGGCCGGGGCGCGGGCGCGCCTCGCCGCGCAGGTGCCGCCATCGGAAGTGGCCGAGCTCAAGGAGCAGCTGGAGGCGATCAACGCGGAGAAGGAAGCCGCGGTGCGTGATCAGAACTTCGAGCGGGCGGCGTCGCTTCGCGACAACGAACGCGAGCTACAGGCGGCCATCCGGAAGAAGCAGGAAGAGTGGGAGCAGCGCCGGCAGTCGTTCCGCCCGACGCTTGGTGAGGACGAGATCTCGTTCATCGTGAGCCGCTGGACGGGCATTCCGGTGACGCGGTTGCAGGAAGCCGAAACGTCGCGCCTGCTGCGGATGGAAGACGAGATGCACCAGACGGTGGTGGGACAGGACGAGGCCATCAAGGCGCTCGCCCGCTCCATTCGCCGGAGCCGTGCCGGACTCAAGGATCCGCGCCGGCCGATCGGGTCGTTCATCTTCTCCGGCCCGACGGGCGTGGGTAAGACCGAGCTGGCCCGTTCGTTGGCGAAGTTCCTGTTTGCCGATGCCTCGGCGCTCATTCGCGTGGACATGAGCGAGTACATGGAGAAGTTCTCGGTGTCGCGCCTCATCGGTGCGCCGCCGGGCTACGTCGGATATGAAGACTCTGGCACGCTGACCAAGGCGGTCCGCCGCAAGCCGTACAGCGTGGTGCTGCTCGATGAAATCGAGAAGGCGCACCCGGATGTCTTCAATATCCTGCTCCAGGTGTTGGACGAAGGCCACCTGACCGACAACTACGGTCGCGTGATCGACTTCAAGAACACGGTCGTCATCATGACGTCGAACGTGGGAGCGAAGGACATCACGAAGGGCAAGTCCTTGGGCTTTGCCACGAACGACTCGCGCGGGGACTTCGAGCGTATTTCGGACAAGGTGAAAGAGGAGATGGGTCGGGTGTTCAACCCGGAGTTCCTCAACCGCCTCGACGACGTGATCGTGTTCCACCCGCTGGGCAAGGAGCACATCTCGCAGATCGTCTCGATCGTCTTTGCCGACGTGCAGAAGCGCTTGGCGGAAGAGGAGATCCAGATCAAGCTCACGCCGGAAGCGACGGAGTTCCTGGTCAACCATGGGCACGACGAGCACTTCGGTGCCCGGCCGCTCAAGCGGGCGATTCAGCGCTACGTCGAGGATCCGCTCTCGGAGAAGATCCTGACGGCCGAGTTCTCCCGTGGGGACGAGATCGAGGTGGCCGTTTCGGCGACCGAGAAGGAAAAGCTCGAATTCCGGGTGCTGTCGCCCACGCCGCAGGCGTAATGGGGCAATTTGGGGAACGGGGCAACTCCCGACCCTGAAGTTGGTGTCAGACGGCCGGGCTCCCGCCATGGGGAGTCCGGCCGTTCGGCTGTTCTGGGGGTAGCATCCACCAGTCTGCGGGAGGTTCGTCGTGGCACCCCCTCCCCTCCGCTATCCGGTTATATTCCAAGGCTATGCTGAGAAGCGTTCCCCTGAAGCCTGCCATGCGATCTTTTCTTCGGTTCGCGGCGGTCGCCCTGACCGCTGTGTCCGCTGCTGTCGTTCCTGTCTCTGTGCATGCGCAAGAGGTGTCGGGGCGGTGTGCCACACCGGACTCGCTGGCAATTCGCGGCAACGAGAAAGTGTCAGAAGCGCGCATTCGCGCCGAGCTCGGGCTTGCACCCGGCGTCGCGCTGAACTTTCCGTCCATTCAGCGGGCGATCAAAGCGCTGTATGCGCTCGCCCTCTTTGATGACGTGCGTGTCGACTGCGATGTCGAGACCGTACCGAACAAAGTGCTGACGGTCATTCGCGTCACGGAGCGCGCGATTCTTGGCGACCTCAAGGTGGTGGGGCCAAAAGCCATCTCAGAGCGCACCATTAAAGATAAGGTCGACCTGCTTATCGGTCGTCCGATCGATCCCATGCAAGTGGCGCGCGCACGAGCGCGCATCGATTCCACATACGAAGCCGCGGGCTACTATCTCGCGCGCGTGACGATCGATTCCACGCATATGGACGATGATCGCATTGCGATCACGTACACCGTTGATGAAGGGCGCCGGTTGGCGATTTCTGGTATCGATATCGTCGGCAACAAGCGCGTGAAGGAGAAGGACATTGTGGGCGCGATGAAGACGCGTCCCGAAGGGTTTTGGTGGTTCCGCCGCGGTGAGTTCGACGAAGACAAATACGTCGGTGATCTTGGCGAGCGTATCCCGGGACTCTTTGCGCGACTCGGGTATGTCGACATGCGCATCACGCAGGACACGCTCATCGTCGACCGTGAGTTGGGGAAGGGTTTGGTGCAGGTGGGCGTGGAGGAAGGGCCGCAGTATCGCGTGGGTTCATTCGAAGTCGCCGGCAACCGCCGCTTTCCGACCGACGCGCTCAAGCGCTTCTATCCGTTCGAAGGGAATGACCCGACGCTCACGCAGCGCGTGAAGGGGCTCATTAAGCGCGAGGCCGCGGCTCCCGAAGGCATGTTCGATCAGCACAAGTGGGATGATGCGATCGAAAAGGTGAACAACGAGTACAAGAACAACGGGTACCTCTACGCGCAGATTCGCCCCGTGATGGAGCGCCGCAAGGAAGGACCTGACTCGGTGCCGACGGTGAATCTCCGCTGGGAGATTGATGAGCGGAATCCGGCCATCGTGAATCGCATCGAGATTGTTGGCAACGACTTCACGTCGGACGAGTGCATTCGTCGCCAGATCTTCTTGGTGCCGGGCGGTCCGTTCAACCAGCAGAGCCTGATTCGCAGCTATCAGAGCATCGGCAATCTGAATTTCTTTGAGTCGCCGCTGCCGTTCCCCGATTCGAAGCCCATCAACGATCAGGGCGACGTCGACATCGTGTTCCGCGTGAAGGAGAAGCGCACGGGTAGCGTGAACTTCGGCGCGTCGATGGGGCAGGGCGGTGTCGGCTTCGGTGGCTTTGTGGGCCTCGAGCAGCCGAACCTCTTCGGCAATTGCAAGCAGGGCAAGGTGAACTGGCAGTACGGTCGGTACTTCAACGACTTCACCGCGACGTACACCGATCCGGCGCTCAAGGGAACGCGTATGTCGGGCGCCGTGAGCGCGTACCGCACGCAGTCGCGCTTCGTGGTCGGCAACCTCGGCCAGAACGTGCGCACGGGTAGCTCATTGCGTCTCGGCATTCCGGTGCCGTGGTCGTATTTCTCGTCGGCGTCGGTGTCGTACACGGGCGAAGCGACGACCTATACGTCGGGCACCGTCGTGAACAGCACCTGCTCGAAGAACTGTTTCCGCTCGAGTATCGGTATGGGTTATCAGTACGACACCCGCGTCGATATGCCGTTTGCCACTGAAGGATCGCTCCGATCCATCAACACCGACTTTACGGGTGGCGTGTTGGGCGGCACGGTGAACTTCCAACGGGTTGAGACGGAGCTACGCTCCTACGCGTTGCTGGGGCAAATCGGTGGCAGTACGCCCGGGTCGCAGCCCATCAAATTCACGCTGGGCGTGACGACCAAGGCGGGCGCGCTCTTCGGCAATTCCGGTCCGTTCTTCTTCCAGCAGCAGTTCTCGGTGGGTGGTGTGATGTACGGGCAGGCGCTGCGCGGCTACCCCGAGTTCTCCATCACGCCCACCGGCTTCAACCCGAATGTCGACCAGTACCGGTCGGATCCGGCGTCGTTCGGCAACGCCTTCATGACGATGACCGGAGAGCTCGGGATCCGGTTCAACCAGATGTTCTACGCCAACGTCTTTACGGACGCCGGGAACAACTGGGCCTCCGCCCGGCAAATCAACCCCACCCGCCTCTTCCGTTCTTTTGGATTCGGGGTATCTACCGTTACGCCGCTCGGTCCCTTGGGACTGGACATGGCGTACGGCTTCGACCGGACCAAGGTGGACGCTGTTTCGGGTCTGATCGTGAAGGACCCGCGCTGGCAGTTCCACTTCCGTCTCGGCCAGCTCTACTAACCCAGGACACCCAGACCATGCGTTTGAATACCCTGCTTGGCGCCTGTGCCCTTATCGTGGGCGCCTCGACTGTTGCTCAGGCCCAGGGCCAGAAGTTCGCGTTCGTCAACTCGCAGGCCCTGATGGCGGGCGCGCCGGGTCGCGCTGAAGCCGAAGCGGCGTACGAGAAGGAAATGGTGCCGGTGCGTGATCGCATGACGAAGCTCCAGGACTCGCTCCAGGCCCTGAACGACGGGTGGACGAAGGAAGAGCCGACGCTGACCGGTGCCGCCAAGGAAGCCCGCCTGAAGACGCTGCGTGAGAAGGAGCAGACGTTGCAGACGGCCGCCCAGAAGCTGCAGGAAACGGCGCAGCAGCGTCAGGAAGAGCTGATGGCGCCGATCATGGATGGCATTCGGAAGGCGCTGGATGATGTGCGCATGGAAGGCGGCTACTCGTTCATCTTCGACGTGGCGGCCGGCGCATTCATCGTGTCCGCGGACAAGAATTTGGAGATCACCGATCGCGTCATCGCGAAGATGCGGTTGAGCGCGCCGAAGGCTGCTCCGGCCGCGGCGAAGCCGACGACGGGACCGACGTCGGCTCCGGCGGGCATCAGCACCAAGAAGCCGCCGACGGCGTGAGCGACGCATCGCCCGATGCGCTTCCGGTAACGGGCGGCGGTGATGGGCAGATGCCCATCACCGCCGCTGACGTTGCGGCACAGGTTGGCGGACGCCTGATTGGCGATCCGTCGGTTGTGGTGCGTGGCATCGCGCCGCTCGATCGCGCGGGCGCGCACGACCTGAGCTTCCTCGCTCACCAGCGCTACGCGAGTTGGTTTGTGGCGTCCCGCGCTGGTGTCGTGCTGACGGCACCGGCGTTTGAGCACACCGAGGGCGCCCCCCGTACGCGCATTCTCGTCGACAAGCCGATGGATGCGCTGGTCACGCTTCTGGCGCGATTCCATCGCCCCGAGCCGCGCGCGGTTGGTGTGCATCCCACGGCGGTAGTCTCCTCATCGGCGCGTGTTGGCGAAGGGGTTACGATTGACGCCCTCGCCGTGATTGGCGATGGCGCGGTGATTGGTGACGGCTGCTGGATCAGTGCAGGGGCAAAGGTTGGCGCCGGGTGTACGTTGGGCCGTGATGTGCGCTTGCATCCCAATGCCGTCGTGTATCCGTTTGCGGAGTTGGGCGACCGTGTCGTGTTGCACGCGGGAGCGCAGGTTGGCCGCGAGGGCTTCGGCTTCGTGCCGCAGGCACACGGCGTGGTGCGTATTCCCCATGTGGGTCGCTGCGTGCTGGAGCACGATGTAGAGATTGGCGCGAACAGCTGTGTGGATCGCGGCAGTGTCGATGACACCATCATCGGCGCGGGCACGAAGATCGACAGCCTCGTACAGATTGGCCACAACGTGCGCATTGGCCGATTCTGCTTCTTTGCATCGCAAGCGGGTATCGCTGGCTCGTCGCGCATCGAAGACGGCGCACGCATCGGCGGACAGGTGGGCCTTGGCGGACATCAGACCATTGGTGCCGGTGCGACGGTGGCCGCGCAGGCGGGTGTGTTTGGCGATGTGCCGCGGGGCGAAACGTGGTCGGGCTACCCCGCTCGTCCGCATAAGGAACAGCTGCGCGCACAGGCCGCGCTGGTGCGGCTCGCCAAACTGATCCGCCCGCTCGAACGTTTGTTGGCGCGTGAAGTGCCCCGAGAATCGTCGCAACTAGGAGATGAGACGTGAGTCGCCGCACCATTCGCACCGCGGCCAGCGTCGAAGGCGTTGGGCTGCACCTCGGGAAGCCGTGCCGACTCACGTTCCGGCCGGCGCCAGCAGGCACCGGCATTGTCTTCCGACGTCTTGACCTACCCAATACGCCGGTGGTTCCCGCTCGCGTGGATGTGGCAGTTGAGGCGGAGCGTCGCACGCAGCTGGGGACGGGTGAGGCGGCGCTACACACCGTCGAGCACGTGCTTGCCGCCGTCGGCGGGCTCGCGATTGACGATCTCGAGATTGAGATGGATGGCCCCGAGCCGCCCATCATGGACGGCAGCGCCCACGCGTTTGTCGAGGCGCTCGATCTGGCTGGCCTCTGCATGCAGGAGGGCAAGACCGAGTGGCTGGTGCTGCGAAAGTCGATCCGCGTGGAGGATGGCGATTCCGTCTACGAGGCGCACCCGAGTTTCGGATGCCACCTTGAGGTGTCGATTGATTTTCCGCACCCGCTGATTGGTGCGCAGCATGGCGGGTACGCCGTATCGTCGGCGGTGTTTCGGAACGAGCTGGCGTCGGCGCGTACGTTTGGATTCGTCCATGAAGTGGACGCGCTGCGCCAGAAGGGATTGATTCAGGGAGCGTCAACGGCGAACGCCGTGGTGCTCGATGCCAGCGGCGTGGTGGATACCACGTTGCGCTGGCCCGATGAGTTTGTACGGCACAAGGCGCTCGATTGCGTGGGCGACCTCGTGCTTGCCGGTGCGCGGCTGCGAGCGCGCATCGTCGCCCATAAACCGAGTCACCGGGGGACGGTTGCCCTGGTGCGTGCGCTGGTGCAACACGCTGTCCGGGAGCCTGCTTTGTACAACATCGAAGACATCATGCAGGTGCTGCCGCACCGCTATCCGTTCTTGCTCGTCGATCGCATCCTCGAGCTGGAAGAGGGGAAGCGGATCGTGGGGCTGAAGAATGTGACGATCAACGAGCCCTTCTTTCAGGGACATTTCCCCGGGCATCCCATCATGCCGGGCGTGTTGATCATCGAAGCGATGGCGCAGGTGGGCGGCATGCTGCTCATGCGCTCCGTGCAAGATCCTTCCAGTAAGGTGGTGTACTTCATGACGCTCGATAACGTGAAGTTCCGCCGGCCGGTGAAGCCCGGCGATCAGCTGCGCTTCGAGTTGGAAGTCACGCAGATGCGCGGCACGATGTGTCGGATGAAGGGCGTCGCGTATGTCGACGGACAGGTCGCGACCGAAGCGGACATGGCGGCCACGATTCGCGATCGATGACCACCATGGCCAGCGTGAACATCCATCCGACCGCGCTCGTCGATCCGACGGCGGTGCTCGGCACCGACGTCGAGATTGGACCGTGGGCTATTGTCGGGCCTAACTGCACCATTGGTGACGGCACGCGCTTGTCGGCGCGCGCGACACTCGAGCGCAACGTGAAGTTGGGACAGCGGGTGCACGTTGGCATCGGGGCCATCCTCGGTGGCGACCCGCAGGATCTCAAGTATCGCGGCGAAGAGACGTGGGTTGAGATTGGCGACGACACCTCCATTCGCGAGTACGCGACGATCAATCGGGCCACGGCGCACTCGGTCACGACGCGCGTAGGCAAGGGCTGCTTTCTCATGAGCTACGTGCACTTGGCGCACGACTGCGAAGTGGGTGACCACGTCATTATTTCGAACGGCACGCAGTTGGCGGGTCACGTGCACGTAGAAGATCGGGCGATCATCTCCGGACTGTGTGCGGTGCATCAGTTCGCGCGCATTGGGCGGCATTCGTTTATCGGCGGCTGCTCGCGCGTCTCGCAAGACGTGCCGCCCTTCGTTCGCGCGGTGGGCAATCCGATCAAGCTCTTCGGACTCAACTCGGTGGGGCTGCAGCGCAGCGGCTTCGATGAGTCGGTGGTGAAATCGCTCAAGCTGGCGTACCGCTTCTGCTTCCGCTCGGACCTGAACCTGTCGCAGGGCGTAGAGCGCGCGCGCGCCGAGGTTGAGCTCATTCCTGACGTCGAGCACTTCTTGACCTTTATCGAGGCCAGCCAGCGCGGCGTGGGCTTCTGAGCGTACCTATGTCACAGGCTCCTGATCGCCAGGCCTTTTCGCATGCCACCGCGCCGCGCGTGGGCGTGGTGGGGGCCGGCGGACTTGGCGTGCACCATGTACGCATTCTTCGCGACCTCTGCGGCGAACGCTTCGCCGGGTTTGTTGACGAGAATCCCGCGCGCGCGGCGGAAGTCGCCGCGCAGTATGGCGTTCAGGCCTACAGCTCC
>APMI01020557.1_pt1 | contig 15898 bp, 12 predicted proteins | sample 667938 | NCBI WGS metagenome assembly APMI01 (sample SAMN01084076, study PRJNA167559) | wastewater metagenome | biome: Wastewater | place: Denmark: Ejby Moelle, Odense | collected 2011-11-28 | reverse complement strand
TTCGAAAGCTTTACGCTGATCTATCTGTCGAACGCCGAAAGCGGATTCGAGCTGGAGCTGACGGTCAACAAGGGCCGTACCGAACCCTATAATCTGGGCGATGGCTATGGCCATTTCGCGGTCGTTGTCGCCGATGTCGAGGCCGAACATGCCCGGCTGACTGCTGCGGGCCTTGCGCCGCGCAAGCTGGTCGATTTCCGCAACGGCGATTTGCCCGTCGCCAAGTTTTTCTTCATCGCCGACCCCGACGGATACCAGATCGAGGTCATTCAAAGGGGCGGGCGTTTCGCCTGACACCCAGCCACGTTTCAGTCCTGAGGAGGAGACTATGAAACACAGCCACCCGGCCAAGCACCCCCCCGTAAGGGAGCTTTCGCCCACCCTCGCGGGCATCAGCCGCCGCGAGCTTCTGAAGCGCGCCTTTGCCACCGGGGCCATGACCGTGATCGGTGCGGGCTTCATCGCCGCCCCCGATGCCGCCTGGGCGGCAGAGGTCAGCGTGATCACGCCGGAACAGATGGCCGCGCTGGTCCAGATGGCGCGCGACATCTATCCGCACGACCGTCTGGCAGACAAATTCTATGTCGTTGCCGTCAAGGGATATGACAGCGAGGACAACAAGGCTCTGGTTGCCGAAGGCGTTGCCGCGCTGGAGGAAGCCGCCAAGGCGCAAGGCCATGAAAGCTATGCCGCGATCGGCTGGGAGGAAGATCGCGTCAAGGTTCTGCAAGCGATTGAAGGCACGACCTTCTTTCAGACTGTTCGTGCTGGTCTGGTGACCGGCCTTTATAACCAGAAGGAGATCTGGCCGCTGTTCGGCTATGAGGGCGAGTCCTTCTCGAAAGGCGGTTACATCAACCGCGGCTTTGACGACATCGACTGGCTTTAAGGGAGGCGGCAATGGTTGCGAAATTCGATCTGAACGACGACAGCGTTGTCGTCATCATTGGCACGGGTGCCGGTGGCGGGGTTTTGGCGAACGAACTGGCGCAGAAGGGCGTCAAGGTCGTGGCGCTGGAAGCGGGCGGGCGCTACATGCCCGAGGACTTCATCAACGACGAATGGGACAGCTTTTCCCAACTCGCCTGGACCGATGCCCGCACGACCACGGGCAGCTGGCGTGTTCACAAGGACTTTGCCGGGCTGCCTGCCTGGATCGTCAAGGCGGTGGGCGGCACCACGACACACTGGGCCGGGGCCTCGCTGCGGTTTCAGGACCACGAGTGGAAGGCGCTGACCAACTATGGCAAGGTCGAAGGGGCGAACCTGCTCGACTGGCCCATCGACTCCGCCGAAATGGCGCCATGGTATGAAAAGGCCGAAACCAAGCTGGGCGTGACGCGCACCGGCGACCGCGCGGGCCTGCCGGGCAACAACAACTTCAAGGTGTTCGAAAAGGGCGCCAAGGCGCTGGGCCTGAAAGAGGTTCACACCGGGCGCATGGCGATCAATTCGTCGGAATATGATGACCGGATGGCGTGTCAGCAGACCGGCTTCTGCTTTCAGGGCTGCAAATGGGGCGCCAAATGGTCCTCCGCCTATACCGATATTCCACGCGGTGAGGCGACCGGAAACCTTGAGGTGCGTGATCGCAGCCACGTCGCCCGCATCCTGCACAACGATGCCGGCAAGGTCACCGGGGTCGAGTATTTCGACAAGGTCGGCAATCTGCAAATGCAGAAGGCACGTATTGTCTGCGTCGCGGGGAACTCGTTCGAAAGCCCGCGGCTTCTGCTGAATTCGGCTTCGTCGATGTTCCCGCAGGGCTTGGCGAATTCGTCCGGTATGGTGGGCAAGAACTATATGCGCCACACCACCGGCTCGGTCTATGCGGTCTTCGACAAACCCGTGCGGATGTGGCGCGGCACGACGATGGCCGGGATCATGCGGGACGAGGCGCGGCACGATCCGGCGCGCGGCTTTGTCGGCGGTTACGAGCTGGAAACCCTGTCGCTTGGCCTGCCGTTCATGGCGGCCTTCCTCAACCCCGGGGCCTGGGGCAGGGGCTTTACCACGGCGCTCGACAGCTATGAGAACATGGCGGGGATGTGGATCGTGGGCGAGGACATGCCGCAGCTTGGCAATGGCGTTACCCTGTCGGAAACCAAGGACCAGCATGGTCTGCCGGTGGCCAACGTCAACTTTGATGACCATCCCAATGATGTGGCCATGCGCAACCATGCCTATGCTTTGGGTGAGGAAATGTACAAGGCGGTGGGGGCGACGCGCACCTTCCCGACCCCGCCCTATCCCAGCACGCACAACCTGGGCACCAACCGCATGTCGGAAAAGGCCGAGGATGGCGTGGTCAACAAGCACGGTCAAAGCCACGACATCGCGAATCTGTTCGTCTCGGACGGGTCGCAGTTCACGACGGGGGCCGCCGAGAACCCGACGCTGACCATCGTGGCCCTGGCGATCCGTCAGGCCGAGCACATCGCAAGCGAGATGGCGGCGCAGAATATCTGAGGTCGCAAAATACCTTGGGGCAGCCGACAGGTTGCCCCTTGATTTCCCCCGGAGGGTGGCTTAACCCCCGCGCAGGCCTAGGGGTATAGCTCAGCTGGTAGAGCGACGGTCTCCAAAACCGTAGGTCGCGGGTTCGATCCCTGCTGCCCCTGCCACTTCCTTGCATTGATAAAAACGCCGCATGTGCCACCCGCGCGGAAGCACCTTGAATTTGCAGGGCCGTGGGCGTATCTGGCCTGCAACCGCAGCATTGGAACCGACATGGCCACCAAGACCAACCCGATCCAGTTCATCCAGCAGGTCCGCGCCGAAGTCGCCAAGGTGGTCTGGCCGACGCGCCGCGAGGTGGTCTTGACCACCATCATGGTCTTTATCATGGCTGCGCTGGCCGCGACCTTTTTCAGCTTGGTCGATATTGTCATCAACTTCGGTCTGCATCAGATCATCGGCGCCAACTAAGGCGCTGCTGGTTCAAACCCCTTGAAATCGGGGGCGGGTGCGGCTATCCCGCGCCCAACCAAAGGGAACCGGCGCGCATCGATTCGAGATGCGCGCTGTTTTTTGTTCCCGGGAGGGTGAAACTTCACCCGCAATCGAATGAGCGGGCCTCGCGCCCCGAAGCAAGGTGGAAGCGGCATGGCCAAGCGGTGGTATTCGGTAAGCGTGCTCTCGAACTTCGAGAAGAAGGTTGCCGAACAGATCAGAACGACGGTCGAAGAGAATGGCCTTCAGGATGAGATCGACGAAGTTCTGGTCCCGACCGAGGAAGTGATCGAGGTCCGTCGCGGCAAGAAGGTGACGTCTGAGCGCCGTTTCATGCCGGGCTATGTGCTGGTGCATATGGAAATGACCAGCCGCGGCTATCACCTGATTTCTTCAATCAACCGCGTCACCGGTTTCCTTGGCCCCCAGGGGCGGCCGATGCCGATGCGGGACAGCGAAGTGAACACCATCCTTAACCGCGTCGAGGAAGGTCTGGAAGCGCCGCGCAACCTGATCCGGTTCGATGTGGGCGAGAAGGTCAAGGTCACCGACGGGCCGTTCGAAGGCTTTGACGGCATGGTCGAGGACGTGGACGAGGCGCACAGCCGCCTGAAGGTGTCCGTCTCGATTTTCGGGCGCGCGACGCCCGTGGAACTGGAATTCACACAGGTCGCCAAGGGCGCCTGAGTGTTTCGCGTGGGAGGTGCGCCTGCGGGCAAGCCGGACCACTAAACCGCGCCATTTGGCGCTGTGACAAAGGAGAGGCCAGATGGCCAAGAAGATTATCGGCAGCCTCAAGCTGCAAGTGAAAGCGGGTCAAGCCAACCCGTCCCCGCCCGTCGGCCCGGCCCTGGGTCAGCGCGGCCTGAACATCATGGCGTTCGTCAAGGAATTCAACGCGAAGACCGCCGACATTCCGCCGGGCACGCCGACCCCGGTGATCATCACCTACTATCAGGACAAGTCGTTCAGCCTCGAGCTGAAGACGGCTCCGGCCTCGTTCCTGATCAAGCAGGCTGCTGGTCTGCCGCCCGTCGGCAAGCGCAACCGCGCCAAGGGTTCGGTCAAGCCGGGCCGTGAAGTGGCTGGCACGATCACCGCGGCGCAGGTTCGCAAGATCGCCGAGACCAAGATGAAAGACCTCAACGCCAATTCGATCGAAGCGGCGATGAACATCATCCTTGGCTCTGCCAAGTCCTGCGGCATCGATGTGAAGGGCTGAGATCATGGCGAAAATTGCAAAGCGCGTGAAGAAGGCCAACGAGCTGTTCGAAGGCAAGGCCAACCTGTCGGTTGAAGATGCCGTTGCCCTGATCAAGAAGGCCGCGTCGGCCAAGTTCGACGAGACCCTTGAGATCGCGATGAACCTGGGCGTTGACCCGCGCCACGCCGACCAGATGGTTCGTGGTGTGGTGCAACTGCCGAACGGCACCGGCAAGACCGTGCGCGTCGCCGTGTTCGCCCGTGGCCCGAAGGCTGATGAAGCCAAGGCCGCCGGTGCGGATATCGTGGGTGCCGAAGACCTGCTGGAAATCATCCAGGGCGGCAAGATCGAGTTCGATCGCTGCATCGCCACCCCGGACCTGATGCCGCTGGTCGGCCGTCTGGGCAAGATTCTGGGCCCGCGCAACTTGATGCCGAACCCCAAGGTCGGCACCGTGACCATGGACGTGAAGACTGCGGTCGAAGCGGCCAAGGGCGGCGAAGTCCAGTTCAAGGTCGAAAAGGCCGGTGTGATCCACGCCGGTATCGGCAAGGTCTCGTTCGGCGACGACAAGCTGGCGCAAAACGTGCGCGCCTTTGTCGATGCCGTGACCCGCGCCAAGCCGTCGGGGGCCAAGGGCACCTACGTCAAGAAGGTCTCGCTGTCCTCGACCATGGGTCCGGGCGTGTCGCTGGACCTGGCCTCGACCGCCAACGCCTGATCATCTTCTGCCACCGGCCCTCGGGCCGGTGGTTTCTTTTCATGGGTCCGCTTTGCTGGCAGCCACAAAGGTTACCGTCGTAACGATCTGCCGGGAGCCTCTCGCGGTCACTCTACGGTTTCTGTCTTGGCACCGCGCACTGGGTGCCGACGAAATACACCTCTATCTTGATGATCCGAACGACCCGGTTTTGCCCCTTGTTGCGAATACCGACTGGGTCAAGGTGACCCGCTGCGATGACGCATTCTGGCAGTCGCTGGGTCTGACCCCTGAGACGGAATTCGCCCGGCGACAGGTTGCTGCCCTTACCTTTGGTTACCGTGCAGTCACGGATGGCTGGGTGGCCATTCTGGATGCGGACGAGCTTTTCCATTTTTCCGGTCAGAGCTTTCATGACGTTCTGGCGCCGCAGCCGACAGGGGTTCGGGCCGTGCGCGTTCCCACGGCAGAGCACGTCGAATCCGGCCCCGACGTCGAGGACGGCCTCGTTCATTTTCGCCTGCCCATGAGCAAGGCGGCGGCATCCACGGTCTATGGCGCGGCGGCTCGGCTTTTCCGGCCGACAGAGGGGCTGATCGGGCACCGGGTCGGCAAGTCGCTGACCAGGGCAGGGTTGAAAATTCGCCGGATGCGCCCACATTGGGCCGCGATGGGGAAAGAACGGGACATTACCGATCGGTTCCTTGGGCCGGACGAGGGCGCGTTTCTTCTTCACATGATACAGTCCGACTACGCTGGATGGCGCGCCAAGCTTGCGTGGCGACTGAACAGTTCGGGGGGATTGTTCCACCGTGTAAAAGCAGAGCTGCAAGGCGTTCTTGCCTTGCCGGAAAGTGAAGTGGAGGGGGCGCTGGCTACGCTGTTTGCCACGCTCTACTGTATGGATCGCGCGACGCTGCAAGGGCTTGCCGCAGAAAGGCGGCATCTGGCGCTGCCGGTCGACTTGTTTTCGGTTGCGGGCAGGTATTTCCCCCAAGCTGCGCTTGCGTGATCAAACCGGCGCGAATTCTTCACGGACAGGCTTGGATTGCCGCGCATGACCAGCTATGGACACAGTCTGTTGTGGCCTCGTGATTCGTTGCGATGCCCCAACATGCTTTGTCCGAGACGGTGGGTGGCGCGCAAACGCCTTAATATTCCTGCCTGAGATGGGGTTCGAGACGAATTTCTCCGGGGTTTCCTCGGGCGATCTGGCTCTCGGGACATCATCGTGGACCCGACCGGGGTGGTTCGCCACCCCGAAACATGAGCCGGGGGGAAACCCCCACACTTGGAGTGAAACTGTGGATAGAGCCCAGAAAGAGAAAGTGGTCGAGGAACTCGGCCAGATCTTCGAAAGCTCTGGCGTCGTGGTGGTTGCCCACTACGCGGGTATGACGGTTGCACAGATGCAGGACCTGCGCGCGAAAATGCGCGAAGTTGGCGGGTCCGTTCGCGTTGCCAAGAACAAGCTCGCCAAGATCGCCCTTGAAGGGAAGCCCGGTTCTAAGATGGGTGACCTGCTCACGGGCATGACCGTGCTCGCCTTCTCGGATGACCCTGTCGCTGCGGCGAAGGTTACCGAGGCCTATGCCAAGGGGAACGAAAAGTTCGTGATCCTCGGCGGGACCATGGGCGGCGAGGTTCTGGACCAGGCCGGTGTGAAAACCGTGGCCTCCATGCCGTCGCGCGAAGAGCTTATCGCTCAGATCGTGTCGTGCATCGGTGCGCCCGCGTCGAACATCGCCGGGGCCATTGGCGCGCCTGCTGCGAACATCGCTGGCATCCTCAAGACCATCGAGGAGAAGGCTGCGGCCTGATCTTCGGACCCGCGTGGGGAAACTCACGTCGTTGGAACCCATCTTAACCTTACGGAATGAGCAAAATGGCTGATCTGAACAAACTCGCCGAAGACATCGTCGGTCTGACCCTGCTGCAAGCGCAGGAACTGAAGACCATCCTGAAGGACAAGTATGGCATCGAGCCCGCTGCTGGCGGCGCTGTGATGGTTGCTGGTCCGGCTGCTGGTGGCGCTGCCGCCGCTGCGGAAGAAGAAAAGACCGAATTCGACGTCGTCCTGACCGATGCCGGCGCCAACAAGATCAACGTGATCAAGGAAGTGCGCGCGATCACCGGTCTGGGCCTGAAGGAAGCCAAGGACCTGGTTGAGGCCGGTGGCAAGGTCAAGGAAGGCGCTTCGAAGGCTGACGCCGAAGCGATGAAGAAGAAGCTCGAAGAGGCTGGCGCCAAGGTCGAGCTGAAGTAATCGGTTCAGGATGCGTTTTGCATCCTGACAGGTTTTCTGGCTGGGTCGGGGATTTCTCCGGCCCAGCTATCTGCGTCTTGGAAGGGACTTTCACGAAAGTCTCTCCTTGGGCGCGGTAGAAGGCTCGGGAGCCACCTGACGGGACAGGTGGCAGGTATGGAGCCCAAACCCCCTTCCTGCCCAGTGGCGCGCCTCTGTGACCCGACAGAGCGCAGCCGCCGCGAAAAAGAAAGGTTACGACGAGCATGGCTCAAGCTTACGTTGGCCAGAAGCGGATTCGCCGGTATTTCGGCAAGATCCGTGAGGTTCTGGAGCTGCCGAACCTGATCGAGGTTCAGAAATCTTCCTATGATCTGTTCCTGCGCTCGGGCGAAGGCCCGAAAGCGGCAGATGGCGAAGGTATCCAGGGCACCTTCCAGTCGGTTTTCCCGATCAAGGATTTCAATGAAACCGCCGTCTTGGAGTTCGTGAAATACGAGCTGGAAAAGCCCAAGTACGACGTTGACGAATGCATGCAGCGCGACCTGACCTATGCGGCACCCCTGAAGGTGACGCTGCGTCTGATCGTATTCGATGTCGATGAGACCACCGGCGCCAAGTCGGTCAAAGACATCAAGGAACAAGACGTTTACATGGGCGACATGCCCCTGATGACGCAGAACGGCACGTTCATCGTGAACGGCACCGAGCGCGTGATCGTGTCGCAGATGCACCGCTCGCCCGGCGTGTTCTTTGACCACGACAAGGGCAAGACCCATTCCTCGGGCAAACTCCTGTTCGCCTGCCGCATCATCCCGTATCGCGGTAGCTGGCTGGACTTTGAGTTTGACGCCAAGGACATCGTGTTCGCCCGTATCGACCGCCGCCGCAAGCTGCCGGTGACGACCCTGCTTTATGCCTTGGGCATGGATCAGGATGGCATCATGGATGCCTATTACGACAAGATTTCCTTCCGCTATGTGAAGAACAAGGGCTGGGTCACCAAGTTCTTCCCGCAACGTGTTTCGGGCACCCGCCCGGCCTATGATCTGGTCGATGCTGCCACCGGCGAAGTCATCCTGAAGGCGGGCGAAAAGGCCACGCCGCGCATGGTGAAAAAGTGGAAAGATGAGGCGGTCGTCACCGAAATTCTGGTGCCGTTCGACCACATCCTGGGCCGCTATGTCGCCAATGACATCATCAACGAAGAAACAGGTGAGATCTGGGCCGAAGCCGGCGACGAGCTGACCATGGAATACGACCGCGACGGCGAGCCGAAGGGCGGCACCGTCAAGGTTTTGCTGGATCAGGGCATCACCGAGATCATGGTGCTGGACATCGACAATGTGAATGTCGGTCCCTACATCCGCAACACGATGGCCGCCGACAAGAACATGAGCCGCGATACCGCGCTCATGGATATCTATCGCGTCATGCGCCCGGGTGAACCGCCGACCGTCGAGGCCGCGACCACCCTGTTCGAAACCCTGTTCTTCGATAGTGAACGCTATGACCTGTCGGCCGTGGGCCGGGTTAAAATGAACATGCGTCTGGATCTGGGTAAGCCCGATACCCAGCGCACGCTGGATCGCGACGACATCATCGCCTGCATCAAGGCGCTGACCGAACTGCGCGACGGCAAGGGCGAGATCGACGACATCGACCACCTCGGCAACCGCCGGGTGCGCTCGGTTGGCGAGCTGATGGAAAACCAGTATCGCGTCGGCCTGCTGCGCATGGAGCGCGCGATCAAGGAACGCATGTCTTCGGTCGAAATCGACACGATCATGCCGCAGGACCTGATCAACGCGAAACCGGCCGCGGCGGCGGTGCGTGAATTCTTCGGCTCTTCGCAGCTTTCGCAGTTCATGGACCAAACCAATCCGCTCTCGGAAGTGACGCACAAGCGCCGCCTGTCGGCCCTTGGGCCGGGCGGTCTGACGCGGGAACGCGCAGGCTTTGAAGTGCGCGACGTTCACCCGACCCACTATGGCCGGATGTGCCCGATTGAAACGCCGGAAGGCCAGAACATCGGCCTGATCAACTCGCTGGCCACCTTTGCCCGCGTGAACAAGTATGGTTTCATCGAGACCCCGTATCGCAAGGTCATCGACGGCAAGGTTACCGATGAGGTGATCTATATGTCGGCGACCGAGGAAATGCGCCATACTGTGGCGCAGGCCAACGCCGCCCAAAGCGCCGAAGGCAAGTTCACCGATGACCTGATTTCCAGCCGCAAGGCCGGGGAATTCATGCTGAACCCGCCGGATGCCATCGACCTGATCGACGTGTCGCCGAAGCAGTTGGTTTCTGTGGCGGCCTCGTTGATCCCGTTCCTGGAAAACGACGACGCCAACCGCGCCCTGATGGGTTCGAACATGCAGCGTCAGGCGGTTCCGCTGCTGCAATCCGATGCGCCTTTCGTGGGCACGGGGATTGAAGCGGTCGTGGCGCGTGACTCGGGTGCGGCCATCATGGCGCGCCGGGCGGGCGTGATCGACCAGGTGGACGCGCAGCGTATCGTTATCCGCGCGACCGAGATGCTGGAACCGGGTGAGCCTGGCGTGGACATCTATCGTCTGCGCAAGTTCAAGCGCTCGAACCAGTCGTCCTGCATCAACCAGCGCCCGCTGGTGAAGGTGGGCGACCGCGTGGCGCGCGGCGAAGTGGTGGCCGATGGCCCCTGCACCGACATGGGCGAACTGGCCCTGGGCCGGAACGTCATCGTCGCGTTCATGCCCTGGAACGGCTACAACTACGAAGACTCGATCCTGATTTCGGAGCGCATCCTGAAGGACGACGTGTTCACCTCGATCCACATCGAGGAATACGAAGTCGCGGCGCGCGATACGAAACTGGGGCCGGAAGAAATCACCCGCGACATCCCGAACGTCGGGGAAGAGGCGCTGCGCAACCTCGACGAGGCTGGCATCGTCTATATCGGCGCTGAGGTGAACCCGGGCGATATTCTGGTCGGCAAGATCACTCCCAAGGGGGAATCGCCGATGACCCCGGAAGAAAAGCTGCTGCGCGCCATCTTCGGCGAAAAGGCATCGGACGTGCGCGATACTTCTCTGCGCCTGCCGCCTGGCGCCTATGGCACCATCGTGGAAGTTCGTGTCTTCAACCGTCACGGTGTGGACAAGGACGAACGCGCGCTTCAGATTGAGCGGGAAGAAGTGGAACGCCTGTCGCGCGACCGCGACGACGAGCTGACCATTCTGGAGCGCAACATCTATGCGCGCCTGAAGTCGCTGATCTCGGGCAAGGTTGCCGTCAAGGGTCCGAAGGGCATCAAGTCCGGCTCGACCATTGATGACGAACTCCTTGGCACGCTGAGCCGTGGCCAGTGGTGGCAACTGGCCGTTGGCGAAGAAGACCTCGCCAAGGAAGTCGAAGCCTTGCACGACCAGTTCGAGGCGCAAAAGCGCGCGCTTGACCACCGCTTTGAAGACAAGGTGGAAAAGGTCCGTCGCGGCGACGATCTGCCCCCCGGCGTGATGAAGATGGTCAAGGTCTTCGTCGCGGTGAAGCGCAAGCTGCAACCGGGCGATAAGATGGCCGGTCGTCACGGCAACAAGGGCGTCATCTCCAAGGTGGTTCCGCAGGAAGACATGCCTTTCCTGGCCGACGGCACGCCGGTTGACCTGGTTCTGAACCCGCTCGGCGTGCCGTCGCGGATGAACGTCGGTCAGATTCTGGAAACCCACATGGGCTGGGCCGCGCGCGGTCTGGGCCTGAAGATCGACGATGCCCTGAAAGAGTATCGCCGTTCGGGCGACCTGACCCCGGTGCGTGAAGCCGTGCGTCTGGCCTATGGCGACGAAACCTATGAGGAAGCGTTCGGCGACCGGGACGAGGCAGAGTTCCTTGAACTGGCCGGCAACGTGACCCGTGGCGTTCCGATCGCCACCCCGGTTTTCGACGGGGCCAAGGAAGCTGACGTGAACGACGCGCTGCGCCGTGCGGGCTTTGACCAGTCTGGCCAGTCGGATGTGTTCGACGGCCGGTCGGGCGAAAAGTTCCAGCGCAAGGTGACGGTGGGCGTGAAGTACATGCTCAAGCTGCACCACCTTGTCGATGACAAGCTGCACGCACGTTCGACCGGGCCGTACAGCCTCGTCACTCAGCAGCCGCTGGGTGGTAAGGCGCAGTTCGGTGGCCAGCGTCTGGGGGAAATGGAGGTCTGGGCTCTGGAAGCCTATGGTGCCGCCTATACCCTGCAAGAGATGCTGACCGTGAAGTCGGACGACGTGGCAGGCCGGACCAAGGTGTACGAGTCGATCGTCAAGGGCGAGGACAACTTCGAAGCCGGCGTGCCGGAATCGTTCAACGTCCTCGTCAAGGAAGTTCGCGGCCTCGGCCTCAACATGGAACTCCTGGATGCGGAGGAAGAGTGAGGGAAACCGGAATTCTTGAAAATTCCGGGCCGGCTTCTTCAAGGAAGCCGGCTCCCTCCATCCCCCGCCGCCCTCATTCTTAGGATTTGGTAATGAACCAGGAACTCTCGACCAACCCGTTCAACCCGGTTGCGCCGGTCAAGACCTTCGACGAGATCAAGATCTCTCTGGCCTCGCCCGAGCGCATTCTGTCGTGGTCTTACGGTGAGATCAAAAAGCCGGAAACCATCAACTACCGCACGTTCAAGCCCGAGCGTGACGGCCTGTTCTGCGCCCGTATCTTTGGCCCGATCAAGGATTACGAATGCCTGTGCGGCAAATACAAGCGCATGAAATATCGCGGCGTCGTCTGCGAAAAGTGCGGCGTGGAAGTCACCCTGCAAAAGGTGCGCCGCGAGCGGATGGGCCATATCGAACTGGCCGCCCCGGTTGCGCACATCTGGTTTCTGAAATCGCTGCCCTCCCGCATCGGCCTGATGCTGGACATGACGCTGCGTGATCTGGAATCGATCCTGTATTTCGAAAAATATGTGGTGATCGAGCCGGGTCTGACCGACCTGACCTATCAGCAACTGATGACCGAGGAAGAATACCTCGACGCGCAGGACCAGTATGGCGCCGACGCATTCACCGCCAACATTGGCGCCGAGGCGATCCGCGAAATGCTGGCCAACATTGATCTGGACCAGACCGCCGAAACCCTTCGGGAAGAGCTGAAGGAAGCTACTGGCGAGCTGAAGCCCAAGAAGATCATCAAGCGGCTGAAGATCGTCGAATCCTTCCAGGAATCCGGCAACCGCCCGGAATGGATGGTGCTGACCGTGCTGCCGGTCATCCCGCCGGAACTGCGCCCGCTGGTGCCGCTGGATGGTGGCCGCTTTGCCACGTCCGACCTGAACGATCTGTATCGCCGGGTCATCAACCGGAACAACCGTCTGAAGCGGCTGATCGAACTGCGCGCGCCCGATATCATCGTGCGCAACGAAAAGCGCATGTTGCAAGAAGCTGTGGACGCGCTGTTCGACAACGGCCGTCGTGGCCGCGTGATCACGGGCACCAACAAGCGCCCGCTGAAATCGCTGTCTGATATGCTGAAGGGCAAGCAGGGCCGCTTCCGCCAGAACCTTCTGGGCAAGCGCGTGGACTTTTCGGGCCGTTCGGTCATCGTGACCGGGCCGGAACTGAAGCTGCATCAGTGCGGCCTGCCGAAGAAGATGGCCTTGGAGCTGTTCAAGCCCTTCATCTATTCGCGGCTGGAGGCCAAGGGTCTCTCCTCGACCGTCAAGCAAGCCAAAAAGCTGGTGGAAAAGGAACGTCCCGAGGTCTGGGACATTCTGGATGAAGTGATCCGCGAACACCCGGTTCTGTTGAACCGCGCGCCGACGCTGCACCGTCTGGGCATCCAGGCCTTTGAACCGACGCTGATCGAGGGCAAGGCGATCCAGCTTCACCCGCTGGTCTGCTCGGCTTTCAACGCTGACTTCGACGGCGACCAGATGGCCGTTCACGTTCCCCTCTCGCTGGAAGCCCAGCTTGAGGCGCGCGTTCTGATGATGTCCACGAACAACGTGCTGTCGCCCGCCAACGGCGCGCCGATCATCGTGCCGTCGCAAGACATGGTGCTGGGCCTTTACTACGTCACCATGGAACGCAAGGGCATGGTCGGCGAAGGCAAGATCTTCTCGGATATTGACGAGGTTGAACACGCCCTGGCCGCCGGTGCGGTGCATCTGCATTCGAAAATCACCGCGCGTCTGCGTCAGGTGGATGACGAGGGCAACATCGTCTGGAAGCGGTTCGAAACCACGCCCGGCCGCCTGCGACTGGGCAACCTGTTGCCGCTGAACGCCAAGGCGCCGTTCGAACTGGTGAACCGCCTGCTGCGCAAGAAAGACGTGCAGACCGTCATCGACACCGTTTACCGCTACTGCGGTCAAAAGGAATCGGTGATCTTCTGTGACCAGATCATGGGTCTGGGCTTCCGTGAAGCCTTCCGTGCCGGGATTTCCTTCGGCAAGGACGACATGGTGATCCCGGATTCCAAATGGACCATCGTGAACGAGGTCAAGGAACAGGTCGCCGGCTTTGAACAGCAGTATCTGGACGGCCTGATCACCCAGGGCGAAAAGTACAACAAGGTCGTGGACGCCTGGTCGAAGTGCAACGACAAGGTGACCGAAGCGATGATGGCCACTATTTCGGCTGCCAAGTTCGATGAGAGCGGCGCCGAAAAGGAACTGAACTCGGTCTATATGATGGCCCACTCCGGTGCCCGGGGTTCGGTGACGCAGATGAAGCAATTGGGCGCGATGCGCGGCCTGATGGCCAAGCCGAACGGCGAGATCATCGAAACGCCGATCATCTCGAACTTCAAGGAAGGTCTGACCGTTCTTGAATACTTCAACTCGACCCACGGCGCCCGCAAGGGTCTGTCGGACACCGCGCTGAAGACGGCGAACTCGGGCTATCTGACCCGTCGTCTGGTGGACGTGGCGCAAGACTGCATCGTGCGCGTGCATGATTGCGGAACCGAGCGCGCGATCACCGCCGAAGCGGCTGTGAACGACGGCGAAGTGGTTCAGACCCTGTCCGAGCGCGTGCTGGGCCGGGTGGCGGCGGATGACATCATCGCACCGGCAACCGGGGAAATCCTGGTGGCCAAGGGTGAGCTGATCGACGAACGCCGGGCTGATGCGGTTCATACCGCGGGCGTGCAGACCGCGCGTATCCGCAGCCCGCTGACCTGCGAGGCCGAAGAAGGCGTTTGCGCCATGTGCTATGGCCGCGACCTGGCGCGCGGCACGCTGGTGAACATCGGCGAAGCGGTCGGCATCATTGCCGCCCAGTCGATCGGTGAGCCCGGCACGCAGCTGACCATGCGGACCTTCCACATCGGCGGCGTGGCCCAGGGTGGCCAGCAGTCGTTCCTTGAGGCGTCGCAGGAAGGCAAGATCGAGTTCCGCAACGCGAACCTGCTGTCGAATGTGGCGGGTGAGCAGATCGTGATCGGTCGTAACATGTCCATCGCCATCGTCGATGAGGCGGGCGGCGAGCGGGCTGTTCACAAACTGTCCTATGGCGCCAAGATTCACGTCAAGGACGGCCAAGAGGTCAAGCGCGGCACCAAGCTGTTCGAATGGGACCCCTATACCCTGCCAATCATCGCCGAAAAGGCGGGTGTGGCGCGGTTCAAGGACCTGATCTCGGGCATTTCGGTTCGCGAGGACACCGACGATGCGACCGGCATGACGCAGCGTATCGTGGCGGACTGGCGTTCGGCGCCGAAGGGCGGCGATCTGAAGCCGGAAGTCATCGTGTTCGATCCGGCAACGGGCGAGCCGGTGCGCGGCGACAACGGCAACCCCATCACCTATCCGATGTCGGTTGACGCCATTCTGTCGGTCGAAGACGGGCAGGAAATCAAACCCGGCGACGTCGTGGCGCGTATCCCGCGCGAAGGTGCCAAGACCAAGGACATCACCGGGGGTCTTCCCCGCGTGGCGGAACTGTTCGAAGCCCGTCGTCCGAAGGATCACGCGATCATCGCGGAAGCCGATGGTTATGTCCGCTTTGGCAAGGACTACAAGAATAAGCGCCGCATCACGGTTGAACCCGTGGATGAGACGCTGCAAGCGCAAGAGTACATGATCCCCAAGGGCAAGCACATTCCGGTTCAGGAAGGTGATTTCGTCCAGAAGGGCGATTACATCATGGACGGCAACCCCGCTCCGCATGACATCCTGCGGATCATGGGGATCGAGGCGCTGGCGAACTACATGATCGACGAAGTGCAGGACGTCTATCGCCTGCAGGGCGTGAAGATCAACGACAAGCACATCGAGGTGATCGTTCGCCAGATGCTGCAAAAGCTGGAGATCCTGGACAGCGGCGAAACCACGCTGCTGAAAGGCGAGCAGGTCGAAAAGATCGAGCTGGACGAGGAAAACGCCAAGGCGCGCAACCGCGGCCAGCGCGAGGCCAAGGCCGAGCCTGTCCTGTTGGGCATCACCAAGGCGTCGCTGCAAACCCGCAGCTTCATCTCGGCGGCGTCCTTCCAGGAAACCACCCGCGTGCTTACCGAGGCTTCGGTTCAGGGCAAGCGCGACAAGCTGGTTGGCCTGAAAGAGAACGTCATCGTCGGCCGTCTGATCCCGGCGGGCACCGGCGGGGCAACCCGCCGGAGTCCATCGCGTCCGAGCGCGATAACACCGTGATCGAGGCGCGTCGCAGCGAGGCGGAAACGGCCGCTGCGCTGGCCGCTCCGATGGATGTGATGGATACCGAGGTCGATACCGGCCTGGTGGACACGATCGAAAGCCGCGAAGAGTAATCCTTCGCCGTGCAACAGGGGGGCCGCGCCGGGAGACCGGCGCGGGCCTTTTCTTTTTCCTCTTTCC
>APMI01043596.1_pt1 | contig 15902 bp, 15 predicted proteins | sample 667938 | NCBI WGS metagenome assembly APMI01 (sample SAMN01084076, study PRJNA167559) | wastewater metagenome | biome: Wastewater | place: Denmark: Ejby Moelle, Odense | collected 2011-11-28 | reverse complement strand
TTTGGAGAAAAAAGGCATACAATTAGGTGTACCATAAATTTTCTCAGGTGTACCATTTTTTATAAATCTAAAATCATGAATAACAATAAATTAATAATACTATTTCTGCTTCAAAAGGTTAGACTAAACAAGCAGAATAAATGCCCTATTAGGTGCAGGATTACCTACTTATCTGAAAGGAAAGAATTTTCTTTAGGGTTATTCATAAATCCTATAAATTGGAACAGTGGTAAACAACTTGCAAAACCACCCAATGAAGACAATAACTTTATAAATGCTGAACTAAGCCTGATTAAGAATAAAATTAATCAGGCTTTTTTATTTCTACAAGTTCAAGGATTAGAGTTTGATGTAGAAGATATCTACAAACAGTACAAAGGAGAATCTACCCAAAAACAAGTAGGAATAGCTGAGTTTTACTCTAGTTACTTAGAGAGATTAAAGAAGATGATAGGTAAAGATTTTAAATTATCTACTTGGGAAAAGTTTAATGAAATTCTACCTGCTCTTAAAGACTATATTTTCTTTAAATATCAGAAGAAGGATATTAACCTAAACAAGCTAGATTATAACTTTATAGAAGATTTTGACTATTACTTAAGAACTGAAAAGAATAATTCTCAGGTTACCATTAACAAGAAGATTCAAAGGCTTAAAAAAGTAATTAAAATAGCTAGAAAACAAAAACTACTAGACTTTAATCCATTTGAAGAGCATAAACCAAAACAAGCCAAAACTAAAATCATCTTCCTTACCCAAGATGAACTAGATAAACTGAAAGAAAAAGAGTTTCAATCTGAAATCCTAAATAAAGTAAGGGATTGTTATATTTTCTGCTGCTATACAGGTCTGGGTTATAGTGAGATGTTTAGCCTTAAAAAATCAGATTTAAAAAAAGATGAAGATGGTACACTCTGGATATACAAAGAAAGACAGAAAACCGATAGAGCCTTTTCTATCCCTCTTATATTCTCAGAACCTCTGGAGATTATAGAGAAGTATAAAAGTGAGCGTGAATATTTATTACCTAGACTAAGTAATCAATATTTTAATAGGCTCTTAAAAGAAATTGCCATCACATTTGGAATCACAAAGAAACTTACTCATCACACTGCAAGAAAAACCTTTGCTACAACAGTTCTACTCAACAATAATATCCCTATTGAAACTGTATCTAAACTTTTAGGACATTCCAAAATCACTACTACCCTTTCTTATTATGCAGAAGTAATGCCTAGTAAACTAAAGTTGGATTTAGAAGGATTGAGGGATAAATTGATTAATAAGTAATTTCCCCATTTAACTGTGTTGTAGTAAATTTACAGCACAGTTATTACTTATGAATTTACCAAATATACATTTTGAAGATACACCTATTGAATTTAAACAAATAAATCCTTCTGATTTTAATGAGCATTATATTGTTGATGAAAAAATTATTATTGAACCAGATGATAATGGATACATTAGCGAAGCAATAAAGCCTTATTTTGACGAAGAATTTGAAATAAGTAAAACAGTTGTCATTAATTCAGGAGTTGGGCAAGGAAAATCTTATTGCGTTAACCATATGGTTGCAGATTTTGCTTTAGACAGTAAATATATAGTAATTGTTGCAGTTCCTTTTAATAATTTAATTAAACAATATTACAATGATATTTCAGCGATTTACAATCCTCAAAGAATTTTTAATTTTTTAAATATTGACAAGACTTACATTGATAAGCCGATTATTACGAATATATTTGAAGGAGATGAAGACAATCTTAGGGAGTTTGACCCATGTGATTACTCTGTCCATATTATGACAGTAAATGCACTCTTGGGGAATGCTGGAGAATCCATAAATCAAAAACACAATAAGAAAATTTATTTTGAAAAAATTAGAAAATACTGTGAGGAAAAAAACAAAAAATTAGTTATTTTCTTTGATGAAATTCATGATAGCATACATAATTTTGAAGAAGAATATTTATATAAACTTTGGAATTTTCAAGGATTAGTACACAAAATTTTTGTTGTTAGTGCCACGTTTAATGAATCCTCAAAAGAAGTGATTAAGTATCTTTCAGAGTTTACAGAAAATAAAATACAAATTATAGAATCATCAAGAAAAAGGTATTTAGAGAAACAAAGTAGGCTACATATTAACTTTTATTCTGGATATAATATTGAACATGAATCAAATCTTATCAGACTAATTTCAGATTTATCAAGAGAAGATAAACCTTTTGACATAATGGTTTATTCTAAATACTTGATTAAAAAATTTCTTACCAATCCAATAGGCAAAAAGAAAACTTCTGTTTCCCACTTTCTTTTCCCAATTATAGATAGAATTAACAGGTGCTACTATGATAGTTTTGACAAAAAAAACGCTAATAAAAAATATAATCCTTATCATAAAATTATTAATATAGGCACTAATTTTTCTACTGGAATTAATATCAATAAGCTAAATCACCACTTTATTATTATATTTCCTAAAGATGTTAATATAGAGTATTTTGACAACAAGGGAGTATTTACTAATGGTGCAAATACTGTAATTCAAGCATTAGCAAGACAAAGAAAAAAAGGAGATATTCATATATTTTTGCCTACACCTTTAATGATTGAAAAAGAAAGTCTCCCTTATGATGATTTTAAAAACTCAATCATAGAATCCGCCTTTAAAGATGTTGTTTTTGCTGAAGAAAAAAGAACAATCAAATACACAAATATTAATTCACAAGATAAAATTCTTGATGAAAAGTATAAATCATTATATAGTAATGTTTCAAAAGCAAGAGAAATGATTAATAGCAGGAATAGAGTTGGAATGAATAGGCTATTTTATCCAACCAAAGAGATTTTTATAATGAAGAAAGGTGAAAGGCATCTTGTAAACAATTTTTTTGGTGGAGATTTATCCAGTTACATTTATTGGAGTGCTATTACAAATCAGTTTTTAAATTGCAAATTAGAAAGTATAGTTTCAAATGACAAAATACATTTAAGCTCTCAAAATTTCGGAAATGAAGTAAAAGAAATTTTTACTACTGAATTGAACTCTATTGCTAAATTGTGGAATCCACTTGATTTTTTAAGTGAGATTGAAAATGATAATATTGAGTTTTCACATAATCTTTTTCCATTAGAGATTTATAACTATTTCGAGAGCTTCTTTTTTAGAAATTATCAACTAATGATTGATGGGAATAAGGCAACTTTACAACAAAATGATAAAATCAAATTGGAAATCATAAAACTAATAACAAATGATGTAGAATCAACAAAACAAAGTATATACTATAATTATTTAAAATCATGCATTTACTTTTCAAATCAGTTAAATTTGGATGAAGTTCCTGAAAATTTCATATCAGACAATGATTTACAAATAATTAAGTATTTCAAAGAGTGGTATGGTTTTTTTGATTTAATGGAAAGTCATAAACAAAAAAGTAGAAAACTTTACTTTTTACCAACCAAGCCATTTGAAGAATTTTCTAATTTATTTGATAGTTTGAATATCAAAGATAAAATTTTATTCATTCTATCTAATGATAGGTTTTTGAGTAGTAATATATTTCCAATGAAAGACACCTTTAGTAAATATAAAACCGAGAAACAATTCTTGAAAGGGTTTTACACATTGCTTGTAAATATTTTGTATGATGGTAAATTGAAATCAACCTCTATCAATAAAAAATCAGTCAATGTATATTCTTTCCAAGAACCAATATTTGATGAAGTAGCTTTAACTAATTTTTTACACAAGCCTTTACCAGAAGTAACTTTATAAAAACCACACATTTTCTTTTTCTTTATATAGTAAAAAAGAAAAAGTATGGTTTGTCAATCCACCAATCTCAAAAGAGGTTGGTTTTTTTTATGTCTATAAAGCACCAGGATAATAAGTGAATATTATCATTTATACCTAAAATAATTCAAAAGGATATTCATTTTAAATCTTAAACAATACCTATAAATATTAACAATTTTAAATTTCAAACAATATGCAGTTAAGACAAAGTGAAAGAAGGAAAGCCAAGATAAAAATGGCTCTTCAAGGAAGTGCAGGAAGCGGTAAAACTTATTCAAGTTTACTTCTTGCAAAAGGTTTAACCAATGGTAATTTATCCAAAGTTGCCATTATAGACACAGAAAATGGAAGTGCAGATTTATACGCCAATCTTGGCAATTACAATGTGCTATCATTAACTCCACCATTTACACCAGAAAATTACATCAAGGCAATTGAAGTTTGTGAAAATGCAGGAATGGAAGTCATTATTTTGGATTCTATTTCTCAGTCATGGGAAGAATTGCTGGATTATCATTCCAGTTTAGCAGGAAATTCATTCACCAATTGGGCAAAAGTTACCCCAAGACAAAACGCATTTATTGATAAAATACTTCAATGTAATGCTCATGTAATTGCTACTATGAGGACTAAACAGGATTATGTTTTGAACCAGAAAGATGGAAAATTTATTCCTGAAAAAGTTGGTCTGAAAGCAGTACAAAGAAATGATTTAGATTATGAATTTACCATTGTTTTTGATGTTGATATTAAACATTTTGCGGTATCAAGTAAGGATAGAACAGGTTTATTTATGGATAAGCCAGAATTTAAAATATCTGCTGAAACAGGTAAAATGATATTGGATTGGTGTAATGAAGGAGCAGAAAAAGCACCATTATCAACCAATAGATTATCAGAAATTCAAGTATTGGAGAATATAAAGTATTGCAACACCATTGCAGAACTAATGGCTTTATATAAGCAATATCCTGAATACCAAGAAAACTTAAAACCTCATTATGAGGAAAAGAAAAGTTTGTTAATACAATTGTCTAACCCTCAAAATTTCTCAACCAATGGAATACATAAATAATTTGCCTACTGCTACTTTAGAGGAAGCATTTGAATTGAGACCTGCCAAAGAAATTACTGAAATTTCTCTTTATGAAAGCAAAATGAACACTCATTCCTTTGATTCTGGTGCTTTACAAATCCAAGATGTACCAGAACCATTAGAAACTAAATATGTTCATAAACCATTTATAGAAGCCAATACACAGGAAGTAAACCTTTATCATTTAAAAAATGACTGCATCATTCCTGTATTCAGCAAGGATAATGAAAAAACCATAGCACACCAAGAATTTATAGAGATAGCTCAAGATTGTGTTACAAAGGTTTTTCCTCATCATTCTATTACGCAACCTGAAATAAGAGTTAGTCATCAAATTAAGGGTAGAACACCTGATGCTATTCATTTAAACGTAAAAGATTTGCTTGACCATCAGAAAACCATCTATTATGAGAGAATGGCATTTATCATTCAGATTCCTGGTATTAAGGATACCATTAACGGTAATGAATTATCTCTTACAATTGGTGGGGTTAGAAGTTACAATTTGGAGAATTTATACAACAAGAAAACTTTTGAAAAGTTCAAATTTTTTGTAGGTTTCCAAAATAAAGTGTGTTGCAATCTCTGTGTTTGGAGTGATGGTTTTGTAGATGATGTAAAGGTAAGTTCATACCAGGAACTACAAAGTAAATTGATGAATGTTTTAAGCCAATACAATGCAGAAAAACATTTATCGGAGATGAAGGAATTTGCAGACTATTCCCTTACAGAACATCAATTTGCCCAATTAATAGGCAGAACAAGATTATATCAGCATTTACCTAAACCAGAAAAATTGGTTTTACCTGCCTTAAATTTTAATGATGGGCATATTAATACCATTGTCAAAGATTACTACGAAGATGAAAGTTTCAGCAGGGATAATGGTGGAAATATCAATCTTTGGAATGTCTATAACCTCTTTACCCAAGCCAATAAAAGCAGCTATATAGACACATTTTTAGACAGAAATTTGAATGCTTTTGATTTTACCAAAGGTATTCAGCAAACTCTCAATGGTAATTCTGATTATCGTTGGTTTTTGAGTTGAGTTTTTCCACCCTGCTTTTGTGGGGTGGAATTTTGATTTATTGTATTATTTAATTCTCTATTATTTTTTTTCTTAGCATCATTAATCTCTGTGTTATTTTTTTTTGCTTCAGCATTTTTCTTATCAATATTGGTAATTAAAAATATTGAGGTTAAAAAAATAAGGTAAAATCCTAAAATATAATAAAAATACTTCTTAACTAATTCAATTCCTCTAGTAAAAGCAAAGAGAACTATTAAAAACGAAATTAGTGATGTAGAAAAAACGACATCAAATAATAAAGCCGTTTTCCAATCTTCTATGAATTTAAAACCAGATACACCTCCTATTATGAAAGATATTACAGCTGTAAAAAGTGAAATCAACTCTATAGATTTAACATCTTTTTCTTTCATTTCTTTTATTACAGAAAACTCTTTGTCTAATGTAGATAAAATTTCTAAGTAATTATATTTATTATTAAATTCAATTTTTAATTCAAAAAACTCTTTTTGTATCTGCTCTACTGATAGTGGTAACAAAAAAGTTGAAGCGTAATAAACTTTTTCTATTTTCTCTGAATCATAATACACCAAAGATTCTTCATAGGGCAACTGATAAAGTAAATTATGATGGTTTTCTGACCATTCAATTTTTCTTTCACAGGTAATAATTAATTCTCTAATATTATTTATTAGAGTACTAATCTCTTGCTTTATTTCAAGTGGCTCTCTGTTTAGTATTAAATTTTCTAATTTTTTAATAGAATAATTTAAATATTTAAAATCGACAAAAAAATTATCATATCCTATTTTGTTTTGTAATGCATCAATTTTAATTTTTAGATTTCTTACATCTTCGTCAATAGCATCTTTCTTTTTAATTAATGAAGAAAACTGATTATTAAGAGCATAATTTAAATTTTTAAAAAACACTCGTTTATTATCTTCAAATTCATTTTCTCTTTTTTCAAAACTTTCTACAACACTCTTTAAATTTTCATAATTTGGATTGACATCTTTAAAAGTCTTTATAAGAGTGTGAACCTCAAGCATTGAAGGTTTATCTTTTCCTAGTAATTCATTTATGATTTCACTTTCTAAGCTATAATTTTCTATATAATGATAATGCTTTTCCAAATATAATTTCCATGTCTTTAATTCCTTTCTCTCTGATTGGAAACTTGGATTTTCGTTAATTGATATAATGTCATTATCAATTATATAACTTCTATTTGTTTTATTATTTAAAATTTTTGATGTCGTTATTTGCCTAATACGCCATTTATACTCTAAAAAACTTGCTTTTTCATCGATTACACTGAAGTACAATGATGCTTTTTGTGATGTATTTAATCTATTCTTAAAATTAATTAAGCTTCTAAAATAGTCAATACTTTCATCAAAGAAATGGTCATATGTTGATAATCCTAAAATGAAAAATACATTTTCAAAAGAAACAGAAACTTCTTTTCCAAAAGACTCATAACATTTAATACTTTCTTCATTATTTTCTTTTGAATCAATAAAAACGATTTCTGTACTTGGATTATATGTATGAATCTTTATTTGACTATACAACTTTTTATAGCCTAATAATGTGTTTTCAAGAATTCTTACAAAATTGTTAGTATAATTATGTAGTGTAGTACTTTCAAAGAAAAGAATTTTATCATATATTGTTTTTAGGGTTTTAATAATGTCATCAATATCACATATGAAGTTTTTATTGTAAACATATTCCCCTGTTAAAATTGATACAGCTAAACAATCAGATTGTTTAATTAAAAAATCACTAATGAAAGTTTTAAAATCTTCTTCTTGGATGGTACTTGGGTCATCTATATCTGTAAAAAAAGAGGAAAACCATTCCGATTTTCCTATAAATTCTGAATCAATATTTTCTTGTAAATTTTTTAGCATATTTAAAGCTGATAAATTTTGATTTCACTTTTAATATCTTCTATGGGTATGTTAACGCTATATTTACCATCATTTTTTGCCCTATTATAGTTTTTCACCCATGAATACCATTTATGGCTTAATTCAACAAGCTCAAATGAAGAGTATTTTATTAATTCAAAATTAATTGATTTTAATTGAATTACCTGATTATCTATTTTCTGTTTAATTTCTTCACTAATGTTTTCTATTATTTGTTTTGAATCCAAAACAACAGAATTTTCATACTCAAGTCTTATATTTTTAATTAAATTAGCTTTTGCTGAATTGTAAATATCACTTTCAACATGCCCATAAGGCATTGCATAAAAATTATCAAATACACAATCTAATAATGTATTTTTAGAATCTTTATTTGTTCCAACAGCAGTTGCAAAAAAAAGTAATTTTAAAACTTTTAAAGTACTTAAATCATTCTCCTCCACATTACCATAAGCTTCTTTGTACCAATTATTAAGTTGATAAACAAAGTATTCAAAAGCAATTATTTTAGGATTCATTTTAAATTTTTAATTTGCAAAATTAACTATTATTGTCTAAAGTTACTTATAAAATTTGAAAACAATATGCTAATAAAAAACTTTAACATTAAATTAAATATATTAATAAGTTATTTACATTAAAATAATAACTTTTTTTTAATTTATTCATTATTAAAAAACTAAAAGTTTCTCCCAACAATCTTGATAGCCATCTAATTTTTTCAAAGATTTGTAATCAAGATAGGTTCTGTTTTCTCCTTTTTTAGGTGTATTTTTGAATAACTCTCTTGCTTCAGAAGAAGTAAGTATAAAAAATTCTGGCTTATCATTAGGTTTATCTACATGAAGATTAACTAATACATAAAATACATTTTCTTTAATTTTTCTTTTGTCTAAATTCCAACAAATAGATTGTGTTTTCTGTATTCCTTTAACTTGTATGGCAGTTACCTTGTCATCCTTTTCAATAAGTAAATCTATGCTTTTAGTATTTCCAAAAGTTAAAGCAACATTGTAGCCCAATCTTGAAAGTTCTCCTGCAACATAATATTCACAAGCAATTCCTGTTTGTGTTTTAAGTAATTTAACTTCTTTGGAATCAATATTATCTTTGGTTGAAATATCAGCAACAATTTTTATTTTTTTGAATTCTATTCCAGCACCAATAAGTTTTTTTTCGGCAATATTTTGATTTACAGGCAGATATTTAGATTGAATTTTAATTTGTGTAACATTTTCCTCAGTAATATCATAATTTCCGACAATCTCCATGTTTTCTATATCCAAAATGGAATTATTTTCAGTGTCAAAAATTAAATTTTCCCAAGAGTTTTCCATAATTTTTTTATCTCAAGTCCATACAACTATTTAATCAATTCATATTCAGGTTCTTCATTCCATTCTTGACCAAGCAGGATTCTTCCATTTGCTTTTTTATTTCTCTTTACACCATCTGCTCCCCAAGTTCCCCATTGTTTGAAGAAAAATGCAGTTCCTTGTTCATCACATTGTTTTTGAATATCAATAGCCCACTTTGGCTTCATTGGTCTAGCTTTATTTCCACTTTCTCCACCAACAATTACCCAATGAATATTTCTTAAATCAAGAACTCCCATTTCACCAATTAAAGGTTCTATTGATAAGAATCTAATTTCTGCTTCAATATTTCTTAAAATATCAATCCTATTTTTTGTAGATGAATTTTCTACTGTTACACCTAACCACACATTTTTGGGAACAAGTCTGTTTTTAAAATAAGCTTCTAAAATATTTTCTCTTTTTGTTAAAATTTGATATTGATGCTGTGGAGTACTTCTAATGACTTCAAATATTTTGTCTAAAAATTCAAATGGCATTTCCTCATGAAATAAATCACTCATAGAATTGACAAAGAATTTTGTTGGTCTTTTTGTTCTTTTAGGAATCAAAAGCCTTTCAGGCATTATCGTAAATTCAAAACCATTTTCATATCCTGGTGTTCCCATAGCTTGAAGTCTTTTTGCCATAACTTCCGCATAGCAATGCTTACATCCTGCACTTACCTTGTTACATCCAGTAGAGGGATTCCAAGTTGCATCTGTCCATTCTATTTTTGATAGTTTCATAGCAATTTGATTGTTAAATTTGATGTTGCTAAGGTATGTATTTTTTCTGTTCTCGTCTTTATAGGTTCAATTTTCTTTTCCTTTTCAAGCTTTTTTAGCAGTTCATTACAATGTTTTGGTAAACAGCCAAATTCTAAAGTTTTAATATACAGTTCATGTAAACTTATGCATTTTTTTGAAATAATTATTTCATTTAGTTTATTATGAAGAAAGCCTATTTTTTTTATTGTATTGTCTTCATCCCACAAAGACAATAATCCGTCAACTACTTTTTCTTCATCAATATTATAGTTTGCGTCACCTGTATGTGGGTTAATTTTCCATCCAACTTTAAGAAATTTTTCAAGACCTAATGTGTGATTTGAACCAAAAATTAAACCATATATATTTTTGCCTTTCTTTATTGAAAATGGCGCAATCTTGTAATCAGTATTAATAAGGGATTTATAATAATTAAAAATTACTTTATGTGAATGGAATGGAGTGCTTTCTTCAAATTTTTCTTTTTCTATTTTAAGATAATTCCCAAATTCTGGTAACTCATTAAATCTTCTTACAAAAGATGAAGAAATGAAAAATATAAAATCAGTCCTTTTAAAACTTATTAATTTCCCAAAGATTTCGTTAGTTATTTCTTTAATTCCAAACTGGTCTAAAAACATTATCCTTGGGAGATGTGATGTTTTAATCATTATTGGATAAATTCTATTAAATAAATTTTGAAAAGGTTCATTATAAATTTCTACTGTAATCTTCTCTTTATTATAATTAAAAGCATTCACATTTTGAGATAAAGTTTCATATCTTGTTTTATCCATTTCATTTAAAATAACTTTTATTTTTACAGAGCTTTTTTCAACCAATTCATTAAAATCATTTAAAACTTCTAAAATTATTAATGGACTTCCAAGACATCCATTACTGTCCTTACCTTCACCAGAAAAGAAATCATAAATAAAAATATTATCCCAGTATACATTTTCATTTTTTGATATAAATGTTGGCAACCATTCAGTTAAGTAATTTTTAAAAATTTCTAATTTAGCCTTAGTTCCATCATCAAATGGTTTTGAAAAATGATTTTTGTTTGCCATAATTAATTTGAAAAATTTTTGAAAAAATTTTTGAGCCTGAACCCACCTATAAACCAACCCCCACTTTTATAGAAGAAACAAATCCCCCCTCACACTTTTTTATAAATCAGGAAATTTCAGGACAGTAAATTATTCGTTTTTTTGATGGATAAATTTATTCAAAATCAGACAGATAAACAAATTATTTTTTTTTCTTCCTTTTCTTTTGTAGTATTTCATCAACTTATCAAATACTTTTATTTTCCTGGTACTTCACAATCCAACTCAAATGCTAAATCATCAACTTGCTTGGTATTCTATTTAGCATTTTAAAAATACACCAACACACCCTAAAAACCCTCACAGATATGGAGCAATGATAATCATTGTACTTATCTGTTTTACTTTAGACTTTATAGAAATTCAAGGTGATAGTTGTAATTTTCTTAGGTTCTGGTATTAGGATAAGTTTCTCAATCAACTCAAAATTTTAAACCAATGGTAAGAATTATTAATTACAAAAAAAGAATGGCAGAGGACAAAGAGTTCTTTGTATTAGAGGTTTCTGGAGGAATAGAAATGGTAATGAGCAAAATTACAGGGCAGTTTTATGCTACCTCAAAAAGAGCCTATGTATCTTCAACTTTTGATGAAGAAACCTGTAAAGCATTAATTGGCTCTGAATTTCCTGGTATTATTATGAAACAAGAATGTGAGCCTTATGAGTACACCATTAAGGACACAGGAGAGGTAATTACTCTGAACCACAGATATGTCTATTTACCAGAAGAACCAAAGAAACCACAGCCAAAACCTGCTTATCAAGACTTTAAGCCAGAAGTAGAAGCATTTTCACAAAATGGAAAATATGCAATGGCTGATTAAACCAGAAAATCCAAATTTTACTGTAAGGTTATATATACCTTGCAGTAATTTTTAGAGGTTTCTGCACAAATTTTATTTTTTAGTATTATAGAATACAGAAAATGTGTGCAGGCAAAACCTTATATTTTCTTTTCTATTATATAAAGATTTGGAAAATGTATGGTTTCATTTGATAATGATATGAGTTTAATTTTAAAATATCATTAAAAAGAATGAATGCAAACCTGCTTAAAATTTGTAAAAATCAACAAAGAAATTGAAATAGAACCAGGAACAAGATAGTATTAATAGCCAAAATTTATTTTTTGTCAAACTTGAAAAGTTCTGGTAACTCAACATTCAAATTAGTGGCTATCTTGTAAAGAGTGTAGATATTTGGAGAAGTATTTCCTGCTTCAATTCTGCTCATATTGGATTTCTCAAAATTACAAGCAGAAGCCAGTTCAATTTGAGAGATATTTTTACTTTCTCTCAACTGCCTAACTCTCTTACCAATCTTGATTTGCAGTTCTTGCTTATCCACTTTTTTATATTAATAGCCAAAAGTGGTCATAAATGATAATTTTATGGTTATCAATTTTGATAACTTTACTATTTTTGTAACTTAATAACTAAATCAAATTATATTATGAAACGATTTTATATGTTTTTGTTAGTAATAATGTCATTACTATTCACACAATTTTTTTATGCTCAAAATGATGTGTCAATTGATACACAATATAGAATGAAACCAGATAGGACAGTTGCTAAAGAAAGCAACTATTTTGGGTTTTATATTTCAGAAGGAAAACTTTACAGTAATGATAAAGACCTTAATATTCAAAAACAATACTACATAAAATTTAAAAATACATTCTATGACAATGCAGGTTTATTTAATCTTGCCTATGAAACAGATGTAGTAAAGCATACACTTAACAGCAGACCAAAATCAGAAGTTGGAATTTTTCTTATAATTTATGATGAAAAAAATGGAAAAATTGTTGGTGTAAGAATTATTAAGCATGATTCTGATGATACATTTTTGACTGAATTTGGAGCAAAATTTCTAAATAAAATTTAAGATGGCAACAATACTTTTTATTATATCTGCAATATTATTTCAATTGCCTTTTTCATTTTATCAAGATACCATTAGAAGGTTTAAAAATTTGGAAACTTATAATCCTGTGAAAGCATTTGATTATACTTTTGAAAATGGTAATCTTAACGACAATAAATTATTACTTCTTCTGGTCTTTTTAAGTGGTTTTATCCTTTCTTTAATCCCATTAATTATTGGTATAAAATCCAATTGGATAATTCTTGTTATAGTTAACATTCTTTGCCTATATTTTGTAACACCTTTTATTGCATTTAGGTTATACCCAAAAGGGATGATTTATACTACTAAGATTTTAATGATTAGAACAATCCTATTTATAATTTTTGGTTTTATATTTTTATTTGTTGCAAATAGCTTTAGATAATGCATTTTCAAATTAACCACTCTTTACAGCACCTCAAAGAATTGGGAAACAATCCCTATTCCTTACAGCAGTTAGCCTTTTGGCTTTATGAATATGATAATTTATATAAGGAAATAAAAGATTTCTCCAAAGAACCTTGTGAGCAATGTAAAGAATTGGAAAGTATGGATTTACCCAATGACTGCCTACAAAAACCAGAATATTGTACAAAGCAATTTAATTATTTTCAAGATTTCTACAGAAAGATAGACCAATGTATTAGACTTCAACAATATGAAACTGATTGTAAAAAAGCATTAGAAAAATATCAACTTATCAAGGAAGATGATGCCCAATTAAAGCAATGGGTTATTGAATATTTTGATATTGGTTATTGTAAGTTGGCTGGGTTCTATTTTGGATATTTGGATTATAGTGTAGAACCAGGAAAAGAAAAACATTTACATATTGCCAATTCTCCTAACAATGATTTTGGGGTAATGGTGGATAGAAAACACTTTGAAAATATGATTGTGTTTGACGAGATATTTACCCACCTTTATTTTGATAGAAAACTATATCCCGAAAAGATTAAGGAAATGGAAGAAGAAATGAGTAAGATAGTATTTCCAATGATACCTATTCTAAAAATTAGATAATTGCCACCAAAAAGGTGGTTTTTTTATACCATAAAAACAATGAAAAATGAAATATACAAACACTTAAAATTCAAGATAGGGGAAGATTCCTATAAATATGAATTTAGGTTATTTCCAGAAGAAGATTATTGCTGTAAGAAATACTGCTATGATGTTTATTTATTTGATAAAGAAAAAGATGAGAATTTATTTGGCTTAAAGGTCAATAAGATATTGCTTTATTACAATGCTGATGTTTTAACCAAGATAGATTATTATTTCAACCCAAAATTATACACACAGTTAAAAGTATGGATAAGTCAATTTTTAGGCTCTCCTTATAGAGAAATTAAAGATGACAATATTCATTCCTTATCCTGGTACATTGGAAACCATTATATGATTTTAAAGGTTTTAAGTAATGAAAAAGTAATGGTTTTAAGCCACCAGAAGAGGAAGAATATTTAATAAAAAGGCATACTTTTAGGCATACCCTAATTCAGAAAAAACTGTAAAATATTTAATATCAATAGTTAAAGAGATAAGGTTCGAGCCCAGCAAAAGGCGCCAAAACCATCACAGCAATGTGGTGGTTTTTTGTTTTATATTCATTATCAAAATTTTAGATTTTTTGAAATTTAGAAAAACAATCCATGTCACTTTAGATTTTAGGTAAAAAAGGCATATTTTTCGGCACACTCAAATTTGTGGAAAACTCACCACTCTATTCTAATAACTCTAGTCCCTAAATTTTTACTTTTGGATTTCTAGTTTTATCTAAAATGAATTCTCAAAATCACATCAAAGGTCAAGGTGCGCAACGAAATGTAAAAAACAGATTCGAGCAATATTCTTATGAACCTGAAGATTGGGAAATAGAAAAAACTAACACTCAAATTATAGAAGTTTTCCCTAAAACCATTGTAAACGCTGTAAAAAGCCCAGACTTACCGATGGAATACTCTCTAAATCCATATCAAGGTTGTGAACACGGCTGTTCTTATTGCTACGCAAGACCTACCCACGAATATTGGGGATTTTCTGCAGGAATAGACTTCGAAAGAAAAATTATGGTCAAGAAAAATGCTCCAGAATTATTAGAGAAATTTTTCAAAAAAAAGAAATTACATTCCTAAAACCATTATGCTTTCAGGTAACACAGATTGCTATCAACCTATAGAAAGAGAATTAGAAATTACCCGAAAAATTTTAGAAGTTTGCTTGGCATACAGACATCCTGTTTCGATTTTGTCTAAAAACGCTTTGGTTCTTCGAGATTTAGATTTATTTATTAAAATGAATGAACTGAATTTAATTTCTGTAGCGTTGAGTATCCCAACCATGAATGAAGACTTGCGAAGGAAAATGGAACCCAGAACTTCTTCCGCAATTAAAAAATTAGAAGCTTTGAAAATTTTGAAGGAAAACAACATTCCAACTGGAGCGATGATTGCGCCGATTATTCCCGGATTAAACAGCGATGAAACGCTGAATATCATCAAGAAAATTTCAGAAACTGGCGCAGATTGGTTCAGCTATACTTTAATCAGACTTGATGACACAGTAGAGCCTGTTTTTGTAAAATGGCTAGAAACAAGTTTCCCTGATAGAAAAGACAAAGTAATTAGTCTAATCAAACAAATGCGTGGTGGAAATCTAGGAGAAAAAAGATATTTCGAACGCTACAAAGGCGAAGGAAGCATTGCCGAAATGATTCATAAAACCATAGAAATTGGCAGAAATAAGTACTTCAAAAACAGAAAAATGGTAGAGCTTTCTGCTGCACACTTTTCGGGAAGTAAAACACAACAGCTAAAGTTGTTTTAAATATTATGTAAATTAATAAGATACTATTTTTAAAGAAAATCTTTCCG
>APMI01053680.1_pt1 | contig 15904 bp, 8 predicted proteins | sample 667938 | NCBI WGS metagenome assembly APMI01 (sample SAMN01084076, study PRJNA167559) | wastewater metagenome | biome: Wastewater | place: Denmark: Ejby Moelle, Odense | collected 2011-11-28 | reverse complement strand
TACTGTAAGTCTTCAAGCTTGTCCGCAGCATTAAGCTTATATATTTGAATCAAGTATGGATTCGTCTTCTTCTCCTTAGAAATTTTAGTGCCAAAATAAAGCATATTTTCCACACACTCTAGAGCAGCAAACATAAGATCGTTATCTGGATTAGACTGAATGATATCTGTTAAGTATTTCATGAAATTTATTTCATTGAGAAATTTAAACATTTTCTCAGTATCTCCTTCTTCGGTCGCATTTGTAAAAATATAACAAATCTATATTTTGATATCAGCTAAATCTTTACCCAACATTTCCAACAGTTTCTTAACTAAATTATCTCTCGAGAATATATTTTATATCTGCTTAGCTGACCCTGCAGTAAGATTTGACAAAACCCAACAGCTATCCCTTCTGTATACTTTCTTAGGTTTGTTCAACAATTGCTCTAATTTTTAAATAACTCCACAATTAATCAAATACTCAGTCTGCTGATGATTACCATTAGCGATATTTCCGACTATTTTTAAGCAAGCCACCACCAGATTATCATACGAGCTGCCTAAGTATTAAATTATTTGTGGGACTACACCTGAATCTATGCAAGCTTGAATTTTATCGATTTTTGTAGGGCCTTATTTTTGTTTGTTTGTGTAATAAGAAATAGCCCAGCAAATGTTGCCTAGAATTGCTAGTTATTTTATTAAATTGTTCTTGACCACTTCAAAAAATACAGGCAACGCATCTTTTATTAATAAATAATTTGGTAAAGGCTGAATTCTGCAAATACCAGACAGTGACCATGTTGCAGACTGGATAATTTCTTGCATTGCAGGATTGCGAGGTAATTCTGAAGCTGCGACATGAATAACTTTGATTAAATTTTTATGCCCATCATTTTTAACAATCATATCCCTAAACCCAGGCGAATCACACGCAATATTTCCTAACGCCCAAATCGCCTGCTATACAATTCCAACATGCGGCGACAGCAACAAATCAATAAATATTTTAAGCCCTCCTTTCTAAATAATGGAGCCAGTCTGATTATTATTGCCTGCTGCTACGTTAGTCAAACACCAGACAGCTTCCAACTGCATCTGAGGGTAGTCTGATTGCTTAGCATATGCGATCAGTTTGGGAATTAGACCCGCATCTATCACTTGCTGGATCGGCGGATTTTTCTTCTAGGTCAGTAGCTTACGGATTTGAATTATGCCATAGTGCTGGTTTGTGATGTCTGGGTCATGAATTGCAGTTAAATATTACATGAATTTCTACTTCTGTGCAGGCTGGACGTGAAATTGTTTTATTTTTTATGCAAAGCGAGGGTCAATAATATGCTATGAAGAGTTGGTATTTTTCTATGTTTGTTCATCAGTTGCCTGTGCGTTAATGTTCCTGCGCTTGGCCAGGATCTACTCACGATTCTGTCGTCGTATTTCAGTTGCAAATTGTTATCGCTTAGCTCTGAATTACTCTCCGTTGTTTTGCATTTGATTAATATTTATACTTTTGTAGGCAATATCTCTTTTAAGTCAAGCCTATGTTTCAAAATATATAAACAATTAAGTTATACTATAAAATTAGAGTCAGTTCTTGATTTTATGTGACAGAGAAGTTTAAAAACAGAAATTATGATTATTTGTCAATGAATTTTATTAAATAAGCTTGGCGCCAATTAATAAGTATAATATAATCATAGAGGAATCATGATGGAAAACTAAAAGGCGACTCAATCCAGTCTTCCCTGGGTTGAGAAATATCGCCCTGAAACTCTTGGTGATCTAATCTCGCATGAGGGTATCCTAGACACACGTATAAATAATTGTATTTAGTCCGTAAGTTCATAAACGATGACAATTTACCAAACTTGTTGTTCTACGGTCCTCCAGGCACTGGCAAAACATCTACAATAAAAGCACTAGCTAAATAGTTCTACAAGCAAGACTACGGTAAGATGGTTTTGGAGTTCAACGCTAGTGATGAACGAGGTATTGATGTAGTTCGTACTGAAATTAAAGGATTTGCAAGCAATAAAACTTTGTCGAAGTATTGAAAATAATAATGTAGAAACAATAGTCTGAAACTGATAATATTGGATGAAGCTGATATGATGACTCCTGCTTCCCAGTTCGCTTTGAGAAGAAGTAAGATTAAATCGATTTAGTTATATAAAAATATGCGCAAAATGCAAGATTCTGTTTGATTTCGAACTACGTATCTCGAGTAATCCCTGCTCTTCAATCAAGATGCACTAGATTCAAGTTCAAACAAATTCCCTATGATTCTGCTTTACAAAGAATTCATAGAATTTGCTCAAATTAAAATTTGAGCTTGAGTGAATAAGCAACTCGTGCAGTTTTCAGACTTTGTCAAGGTGATATGAGACGTGTAGTTAACATGCTTCAGTCATTATCGTTGCTTAGTGAACAAGGATAAATAAGCTAAAAAGATATATACACATTTACAGGTAATCCAAGCCCTCAAGCAATGCACTCATATCTAAATATTTTGACAACCGATAATGTTACATAAGCCTATATAAAGCTCGATTCTTAGTTTAAAGAGAACGGAATATCAATGCAGACTGTCGTCAAATAATTGTATACAATGCTTATGAACCTAAAAATGAATGCAGGTGCAAAAAAATTTATAATTAGCAAACTTGCAGATATTGAATACCGAATTTCTATTGGAGGGCAGTAAAAATTAGCATTGGGCAGTCTTATTGGTGCTTTCTATCAAGCAAGAGAAATCAGAGATGATGAATAAATGTGATGTTTTATATCGTATATTTAAAAACAATTAAAGACACATAAGTAAGCAGTAATAATAAAAAAATTATCAATGTCATTCGCAAATGTAGACATTGTTGATCTTGTATTTTGTATCTTAAAGATTTCCTGAAAAATAGTTGTTTCCTGTCTTTTTGCTTATTGACAATTCGTTTAGCTCTATTATTATTTAACTATTTCCTAAAATGGTATATCTCTTATCTTTAATCACTTTCCCCAATTCAGTGGCCAAAAAGTGCTTTTTAGTTTACATTTATATAGCGCCTTTTCTCCATAAAATTAGTCGGCATCGAGATGGTGGTGTTTTTGTTTGATTTATTTATATTTTTTAGCATTCTAATAGATATAGGTTTTTCTTGAAATCCCATCCATGCTCTTTCGTAAAGTCTTTATAAGGCAAAAGAGGTGACTTAATTTAAAGTGACTTGCCTCGTCGACCGGCTAATAAAGCGAGCAATTCGTCAGCACTATACTATTTATTCGGAGACAACAACTATCGACGTGCTTGAGGTCGTCCTCGAGCTGAATTCTTTTGCTCTTCTTCTGCTTATTTCTATTATTGTATTTTTCTCAATTGAGAAGGTATTTAAAATTGCGATCGTTCAGTATTTGGCTTTGATTAAAATGGAGAAGCTTGTGTTGAACCAGATCTGCTTTTAATGTTTAATTTTTCATAAACTGGTGATGAGCTTGTTGAGCTTTTAGCAGGTTGCATTTATTCTATTGATTTTTAAAGACTTAAGCTTATAAAAAGATTTTATTTAGAATTTTGTTACACTAATTTTGATGTTTCAGAGCAATTTATTGATAATTTTTAGTTATTTTGTTGGTTCATTGCTTACTTTCTCATAAGATATTGACTAAAATCGACAGTCGAGTGCTATATTGTAAATTATTTATTCAGCTTTTATTGTATTTCTTACATTTAATCATTTTACCGGTTTTACTCTATTGCATTAGATGTTTCAACTTGAATCACTCTCGATACTGTTACATCATCTAATTCTTATTTGGAATACTCAGGCACATCAATTTTAGTTTATGCGAGTTGTTTCGTAATACTTATTGAATTTTTTGAATTGTTTCCCCTTTGTGTTTATATTGTCGGTTTTTAATTTTAAATAACGATGTGTTATTATTAAATTTTTGAATTCTATAAGTTCTTAAAAATATTGTGCTGAGTTAACTCAGATAAATTATTTGAAATATTTTGCTTACTAATTTATTTGTAATTTGAGGTGATTTCTGTTTGTTAAGTTAAAATTTTATTTTGATATTTGACATTTTTGCGTATATTATCTTTTTTACGTTATTCAGATTGCGATTAAGTGCTTACTTTTTATGTAAATACTGTTTGCATCTCATAATCTTTTACTATTTCCATTTCATAAAAATTACTCATACCTACTTGAGCTGTTCTCGATTTACGCTTTATCTCAAAACTTGTTCCTTGTTATTTCATGAATGAAGATAAAGAATTATTAAAAACAGAATATTATGTTTGAATCTAACAATCAACTTAAGTAAAATCTGTCTTTATTGATACTTATTTGCACTAGATTGTTTCAGTCAATGTTGCGATTTATCTTACTTATATTTATTATGTCGTTGTTTCAGTACTCGTCTTGCAAAGCGAATCTGTTAAAGTTTAATATTCTGTTGTTTCGTATGGAATAGTTTGAGTCTAAAAATTACTCCTATAGCAAGAACTTGTAATTGTTTATTTCTATTATATAACACAATTATCTGTTTGTTGACTAAACTCAACATCAAATTTTTATGTTTGAGTTTAAATGGACTCCATAAGCATTTGAACAGTTTGAATATTTGAGTACTCAGCCGTGATAATATTCTATGTGCAAAATGAAGGCCATTAACTGTCATTTTTTAAATCTCTGTCTGCTGTCTTAAGTTATCTTTCAAATGAGTTTTTATCAATTTCAATAATCTTCTCTTTATTATATGATAAATCTAAATCGAAAACTTGACAAAACTCAAAAACGTTTGCATTTGTTTGAGTTGTTTGGCTTAACAAGGAAACTTATGAACAGAATGTCTCATCTATTACTTTCTCACATTTCAAATGTCTTATCTTAGGAATAATTTGTAGTTATACTGAAATATTATTTGAAACTTTCAATTATTTTGGCTATGTTTGACAGAAACTCTAAGATACTAAGCTGTTTAAATTTTTATCTTCTATGTTTATTTACTATACTTCATGACAAAATTCTACAACATTATTTATCAATCTTAGTTATCGACCGTTGCTTCTACAATCAAATGCACCCAAGAAACTTTCATCATCGTTAATATTATTACCTTCAATATTTTCTTATTCTATCATTGGATTTCGATAAATGTCATAAGAATTTTCACCAATATTGCTTTTAGTTCCTTTGATATTTAAGCTGAGCTATGAAGGCCAATTTTCGCCTTACGTCTGAATTCCTTAATTTTAATAATTGGCTTCTAATTGTTATTAACTTTATCCACATCGTTCATTACTACTTAAAGGATTAGAGCCTTCCTCTTTTGGAGAAATTGAATTTGAACTGTTGTTGATACTTCTAACTTGCCCAGCTAGTGACTACATCCTGATTCTGAGCATTTAGCTTGTTATTTATTTATCGCTGCAAGCATTATGTGCAGAAATGTTCTAATCTGACTATTTACGCTTTTGAGAGTTTGATGCCATTACACGATCGGTTTGGCAAGCTCGCAAGCTATTTTGAAGACTACTCCTTCTCGATAAAACTCTTTATGGACTTTAATATACTTTTACTTCTTATTTTTCTTTTTCGTAAATTCTCTCAAAAACATTTTAGACCTTGGAGTACACTCCTTCACTAAGAGCTTCTTCAAACTCCTGAATTTTGGTTTTGGATTGCGTAAGTTAACCTTTTAACTTTTTACATAGCAGTTCCCATCTCTCACATTAATCTTTTGAGATGTTAAGCTATTTACAGAAGTTCTGACACATTTCAGTCAATTATTAAATTTGTTCTTCATGTTTTGCTTTCTGTTTAGTAAATGTCATTTGCTGAGAAGAGAGTCGTTTTTTGCATTGATTAAGACTAAACCCCATTTCAAACTATTTTTATTTGCTTTGCTAAAGATCATATTCTAATTATTTTATTCTATCATTACACATTTCAATCTCACCTTACAATTGAGTCAGCTGATCTCCTTTGTCTAAAATTGAAATTTGCATTTATTGTAAACTTTTCTGTTTAATATCGAGTTCCCTCTTGGTTTATTTTAACTATTTTTGTGTGTTATAACATATTTATTTTAATTTTTCATAAGGAACATCATCTGAATTTTTCGCCGAATTTCCTTATTATTTGAGCATATTTTTAAGATTAATATTTTTAACATCAGAGTTTACTAATTCTTGCTTTTGATTTGATATTGAACATGGACTGTTACCGCTTGAACGAAATCCATAGTTACTCTTAAGTCTTCTATTAAATGCAGTTTATAATTTTGTTGAACTATTAAAGGTCTTTTTGTTTGTCTTTAAATTTTTAATTGCTGTATAGGCGAGTTGTTCAGCAGGAGTTGTTGACATTGTGTTCCTTCTTACGAAAATTTTTGATGTTTGTCCAGCTTCATCCCGCTATTGACGTATTTTTCTTTTTTCTAAATCATAATCTTTATTTATGACACTATTCTGTCTTTTTAAGTAAGGTGAGCTCAAGTCATCATTCTTTAAGTCTTGATAATGATAACTTGACTACACATTCTTCAATATTTCGTGATCATCTTACAAAGACTTTTCTGAAATTGCACTGTTCGAATCATTATTTATTGAGCGATTTTTTATTGAATGTTCAACCTTTATCATTAAACTGAACTAGAGCTATGATATTTTTCCACTCAATTATTATTTTGTTTTCTCAAGCGCATCGATTTTTTACAGATATCCCCTGTTTTCTTAATCTATACTTTGAATTTGCTAATTAAGAGTCATTTTAGCAACTTACCAATCTTGTTGTTTTTCTCTTTCGATAGATAACTAGTTTTTAAGCAAATCAATTGTTCGCTTAAGCTCTTAAAGCTATTCATTTTTCAATTATATATTCATCTAAAACTTGCTTTACTTCCTTTCCAATTAATTCCGCAGCTCTTTGGACATTGCGCCGAGTTATTAAAGATGACTTTTTGACATGCTTTGCTCTTGGCTCGTTTACTTCAGCTTCTCCGCAGTGTCTTCAAACAGTAGCTTGATGTCAGTAAGCTCTTGATTTACTATTTTTTAATGCCTCAATTGTTATTTCAAATCGTTATTTTATTTTTCAATGGCTTCGTAATGAATTTTATCCTCGTGAAGGTCCTTCGCTTTTATGAATATCTGTTTTGTCAACTAGACTAGAAAACCACTAAGCTGCTCCAGATCTTTGCGTTACATCTCTGTGGTATACACCTCAAAGCTCTTACCTATCCCCTCAAGAAAGGTGCTTAAGACGTTAAACTATTTTTCAATGCCTTCAAAAGACATAAATTATTATTTGATAAGCGACGATGGACCAATCATTCCTTTGAAAATATTGGTACTCTAACTTTTATTTTACCTCGCAAATATTATTGTTGAGCCGTGACTAATCATTTAAAAATATTGATACGCCCAAAATTTCGAAACTACACATATTACTAATTAAAATTATCACGAAACTAAAATAAATTTATTGCCCGCATTTTTTTGTATTCAATGTTTTTCATGTTTGGTCTTTTTCTTTTTGTCTCTGCTTCTACTTCTTGATGTAGATTGACGTCTGCTTTTTTATCGTTCTCTTTCTTTTGACCTGCTTCTACTTTTTCTTTATTGTTTCTTTATTTGATCAGGGTTCAATAATTGTTCAGCTTCTGATTGGGCAATACTGCTAATTTTGTACTCTATCTATTTCTTCTTGCTTACAACTTCACCAATTGTTGTTGATTTATCGAAATATACAAGAGCCTTGTCTTCGGTTCTACCAGTTCGCTAATTGATCTTCATTCTAACATTTGTAACTTTTCCAAATTTTCCGAAATATTCTTTAATCTTTTGATAATTATCGGTTTTAGTCAAACTCTATACAAGCAAGCATTGACTTTCCATTCCAAGTAAGCTCTTAACATCTTGTTTACTCAATTTTTAATATTCATCAGGATTTGACAGTTTTTCAGAAATACTTTTTCTATTAGCTGTCAAATCAGCCTCCTGCTCAGCAATATATTTCTAAATGCTGCTTCGGTCAATATCAATAATGTACTCTCGTGCTGATGTTCCGAATTGAACAATGTCATCTTTGAACAGTTTGCATGGAACGAGTCCTTCCAATTGAATTTTCTCATCTTCACCTTTTCGCTTGACGAATGTGCCATGTGTTGATTTTAAGTCGACTAGCATTACTTCTAAGTCTGAAAAATAAACACATGCATGATTTCGACTAATTGTTGGATTTTATAAATGGAAATCTACAGTCTTTAGACTACCAAACAAGTAGTAATTTTTCTTTTTACTGAAATCTAGTTTCTAGATTTTTTTGCCGTCTTTCAGTACAGACATTGTTAAGATAGGAAACATATTAACATCAGTTTCAAGGTTTAAATTTTGTTATATCCAATTTTTGGTATCAGTCCCTTTATTAAATTCTTCCCTTATACTCATTAAAATCTTGCCTAATACATTTTTGCCTTAACCCTAATATACTCCCCAATATAACTGACTGCTTCCTGCATTTTTCATACCATTAACCAATTTCTTATCTTTAGTAGCCATTAATTTCTCTAATATTTATTTACTCCTTTTGAATTTATCTCTGACTAGCATTTCCATAATATGATCCCGTTTTTATATCCAATCATCAGGATTAGATATCGACATGGCAATCTAACGGAATTATTATGTATCACTCACGTTTGATATTTTTAGACGAATTTTTGGATCATCTGTGCGTGCTGCTTGGAATGCTGTTGATATTGATGGGTAGGCTAGACCTTAGTAATGTACCCATGAAGGGTAATCATTTGATAAAAAATTGTAGTATCCTTCGAATGAAGTTATAGTGTGATTCTCGGCTGATTGTTATTTTCTGCTCATAGTCTATTATAAACTATTATTATAAATATTACATTTAATTCAATAATGAATGATAAAATAGTATCATTTAAATGCTCCTTTCTTCGAAAGCTTATGAGAACGACAACGTAAAGCGTATACCTTGAGCTGAATCATGTACAGTTATCTGTTTTTGGCAATTTTGTCTCTCATGATAACTTATTACTTCATAGTATCTCTGATAATTTCGCTAAAGATCTACCGATTTGTTTTGCTGATCTAACCAGTCTCCTATTTTTTCACTTATGTGCATTATCGATCTTCACCAAGAATCTGAGACACTTCCTTTTCAAAGGTGTAATCGTTCTTTTTATTTTGCTTAAGCTTTTGTTTGAGTTTCTCGTTATACTTGAAAATATACTCATCTTACTACAAATATTATTAGTAATGGTTAATAAACATCTCAACTATTTTCTTAGGGAATGAAATCTTGAACGATTTGCCAAATGATTTTTATTTCATTATTTGCTTACCAATTTTTCTTAAAATTTTTTCACTTTTCTTATCTCGCAGCTGGGTGTGACATATATTGGTGTCATTATATGTATTAGTGAAATCTGCAACTAGTTTAGTCTCTGAAGGCATTGATGCTTCAGCGTCTTCCAACTTGGTCGCACATCTCGTTGTCCTTCTGCTCTTTTAGTAGTTCTTTTAGCTGTTAATATTTTAAATTTATTTTCTCGCTACTGGGTCCTTAACTTCCGTTTAGTTCGATTAGAATTTCACTAGGTGTTTCGCTTTATCTTGTGTGCAAACTTATATTTTCTTGCCCTCAAGTTCTTCCTGCTTTACGTCAAGCTTGACAAAAATATGGTTTTAATCATCTTGATCAATAATTTTTTCATACATTTTCCTTTTTTCATGGGGAGTGTCAAAAAATTCATCCAAAATGGGTTGATCATATTGCAGTTCGAGAATTTGCCCGAAGAAATCAAGAGGTTTGTGCTGCTGACTATCCATGAGCTCCATCAGCTCGTTTTCCTGAAAGGGATTTGACATTATAACAAAATTCATTATTACAAGCTCAGAAAAAATTAATATTTATTTCTCGTTTTCTCCATTTTAAAATCGAAACCGCCCATTAGTTGTACTAATTCTGGCATAGAAGGTTCTTAATCTTGCATTTCCATCAAGGCTGACATAAATTTATCAAAAGTATTATTGAATTAATTTTTGAAAGCTTGAAAGCTCCAACAATTAAGAATTCTTCAAACCGACATCTTCTTCACTGATAACCATAAATATGAACTTATTGTCAATTTCAAAATTAACAAAAGATATCGGGAATTCTAAAATTATTAGTTTTTTAAATTACTTGTAATTATATTTCTTTTGTGAAGAATTCCCCATAAAGATATGGCCTTGATATCATTTTCTTTGCGGGCAATAAAATTAATAGTATTTAAGTTTATTTTTGTTGACCATGAAAAATATCTCAATGGTCCCAAGTGACACAATCCGAAATCACCAAACAAACAGTTCAACGTCTAAAAACGCGTATCAGTTCTCTAAGCAGAGACGATTCCCTTAACCAAATCCCGAGTACAAATAATGATAAAACCTAGATGCAAGATCGCCTTCTACTCCAACGATAGCCAACTCTCGCATCGTAAGACTTCCTTCGGCTATGGTCATAAGTCTGATTTCACTGAAGATCTGACTGCAAGTCCTGGCGCAACTAAATACATGCACAAATCTGTATTCGAGGACAGCAAGAGTAAAGGCAAATCTTTTGGCCTTAGCCGAGACAAAATACCTGATCGATCTTATTTGATACCACAACTGCACAAAATGCCTGGACCTGGGAATGTATGCAATAATTTACGTAGTATGAAAATCAAGTAAAAACCAGGATGTCCCAAAGCTTCACAATGAGGCCTCAAACTATCGACTTTATCGAAGTAAAAAAGACGAACAAGAAGACTCCAGGACCAGGCGAATATAAATAAATTGATCTTGACCCAAAAACAGGCAGATTTGCTATATCAAAATTCGGTGATGTTAAATTTGCAAAGATTAATCCGAATAATCCCAGATTTGCCACAATAAAATAAACCCCGGGACCTCTATCTTATAGAGAAGGAGACAGTCTGACAGGCAATGCAAAGTATATTCTTGCTACTCACCGAGGAAATGGGACGAGAGTATTCGATCACACTGCTAGAACAACATTCACCGATCGGGTATCAAGCAGAGAAAAAGTTGTACCAGGGCCAGGTTATTACGAAATGCGAACATAATTCGGAGTGTATGGCGATTCCAAATATTACAAAACTCTCGGTAGCTTCAAATCGACTATTGACTCTAAATGACAAATTCAATGATTTGCTCTAATAAATTACCTATTTAGAAGATTCGATATTTATTATTAAGAATTTAGATTTGCTATAACAAATATTAAAGTCAACCAGGATGAGGAAAATGAGTACTGTCTAGCCCCAACCGCAAGCCAATCAAGCCACTGTCGCATTCGTCCGCAACCTTTGCTCTAGGATCACTGAGGCTCTTGAGGAGATCGATGAAATATGCGCTCAATAGATGGAGCCTGTACCTGAACCATCATGTCTTGGAGAATTGGAAGGCATTGGTCTCTTTCTATATGTGAAATCGAATGAGGCAGCCATGAAGTAGAAATACCCTGCTTTCACTGAGAATGAGATACTCAGCATTCTGCTTGCTCAATGGCAGCAATTGCCCAACAAGGAAAAACTAGATCTGTGCTCAAAGTTCAACCTCACCAAACTAGCAGGAACCAAGAAGCTCAAGAAGCTGTCCAAGATGGGCGATAAAATTTGTTAAGCGATTGAGAGAGATGCTGATAAAAAAGTGTAAGTTTTGGACTGTAAAAAGTAAACTGAAATTGCTTAGAATGTAAATGCTTATATATTATAGACAAAGGAGAAATAAACGAAAATATAGAAATAAATTGATAATTAAGTTTATGATTAATGCTCCAAAAGAAAGCCAGAATCTCTTCGAACTCCTCAGAACAGTGTTGTCCTAAATTAATAGTCTGAATGTTGTCCAGATAGCTTAGTTAATGATGGAAGACTGGTCACAAAAATATAAGCTGAAATCAGAGAAAGTATATAAAACTTAGTAATTGCTCCTTCCGCAGCCGAAGATTTAAGCAAACTGTAACACTAAAGATAGCATCTCAGCAGTTAGGCATAAGCAAGTATTATTCCAGTCCCTTCTCAAAACGAAAATGAGAGTTTTCAAAGTATAGCTTCAGTTCGATAAACTCAATAAATCGAAGGTGAACAAAGTGAATAGGTCGGTCTCAAACACGAAAGCGTGAAATAATAAGCCAACGAATCCTCATGCAAACACGAGCAAAACAATAATTTACCAGTCCCTTAGTCACAAAAATGTGAACCAGCTGAAGTAATTCCCGAACCAGAAATCAACTGCTCAAATGAGAAACAGGTAAATCAGGAAGAGACTCCGGTATTCCACGCAGCATCAGATGAAGAGTAAAACAGTCTTAAACGTGAACTAACCGATATCAAGAATGAAAATCAGTTGGGTTAAGTTTAATGATCTTATGATAAATTATGTATTTCGTAAATGTAATAAATACTATTCATATATAGAATATTGTGTTAAATTAGTTCTATTCTATTATTTAGATCATCCAACCTTGAATATATAGAAACTCCAATTCAAATCCCCATATTTGATCATCGCTCCCCAATCACTAATATACGGGCAGAACCATGCCCCATTTCTGATCGTAGGAGTGAATATAATAGCATTCCAAGTTTAACGTTAAGATGTTGAAACTTTATCCTGGATATATTTTGCTGCCTTTGTGATGTTATTGCCTGCGTATGTTGTCGATGACTGTGCTGCTGCTTTTAATCGCTATACCTGAGTGCCTGTCAGACTTAGGCCAAATCTTGTGTAAGAATAGGTCTCGTTGTTTGAGAGAACTGTGTTCATAGGTGAGCATTGGCTAGATCTTCTCTGGATAAACACATAGCTTAGTTAATATTTGCCAGCTTTGATAATTACTGCAGATTTGTTCTCATAGCCGGTGGCTCCAATCCCAATAGCTTAAGTTTTATTCTAAAACACAAATACAATCCAAGGATTATTCGTAATAGTCTGCAAATTGACACTAATATAATTGGCACTTTCGTTAAGTTGAGTCACATTGTACTTTCTTTACGATGCTGCTACTGCGTTGGACAGTAAGTCTAACTATTATTTTGTCATGTTTGAACTGTATGTTGTCTATGCTCTGAGTGGCAGATCTAAGAGTTATTGCAGTTATTAGCGGGTTAGAGAAAAAGCCGACTGTTTTAGCAGAAGTAATGGAGTGAGAACCAAGATAAAAGCAAGAATTATTCTGATATTCATTTGTATATTTATTATTTATTGAGAGACAAATCTTTTATTGATTTCATAATATTGCAGATCAATATGTTACATCTATCATTTTGTAAAATATTATTTTGTCGTAAGTGATTAATGTAATTAATCTTTGCATCATTATCTGAGTTACTGAATAAAATTATTACCCGAAAATCCACAATAAAAATAATGGCTCATCGCCCATATCAAGCATTCTTCAAAAAGCGCTTACAAACATAATCATGTACTTTAACACTCTTATCTTAGATTTAGATACTGAAATGAGCACAACGTACATGAGTGAGCTGACATCTAAAATAATATCATCATTAAAAAGTATATAAATATTGATAAATTAGATGCCAATCATTAGAGTGCTAAGAAAAGAGAGAAAGTGTAAATGGCCAAATCTAGGATTAAAACTAGGGAAAATTAGTAAGCTTAATAACGAGAAAAAATTAAGACTAATATTGATAGCAGAATGCGAATATCACAGAGCAATCTGGATAAGATTAATTCATAGCGCAAGAAAGCATTGTCGAGTCGCAGTCAAATGTAGGAAACAAGAAGGAAAAAATTTAGGTAAACTCAAAATTCTGAGCTGTAAAAATCATTAGTCAAAATGCACCAAAATCAAACAGAAACGGAGAAATTTTTCCGTGACACGAGTATGCGAAAGAAAGAGTAATTTAAAAGACAGCAAATGATTCCAAAAGCTTAAAGGACAAGATATGGAAGCTATAACTAAACAAGATATATTAATTACTAATACGAAAGCGAGAATCTTAAAAATTCAAGAACAATTTCTTCAACTAGCAAAAGTGTAAAGCCTATCGTTCATGTACTTAAGGTATCTGATAACTAGCTACTTTACAAACAAAACAAAAAGAAATAATTATAAGTGCAGAAATAATGTCGGTACTTAAGCGAGTATATGGCCAAGATGGAAAATATTACCGCCGTTAGACAGAAAAAAGGCAAAAAAGATATAAAATAACTAAAACCAACATTACCCAAAGTAGTCAGCCGATAACGATAAGTAGTTCCTCGGAAAAGCTTCTCGATCCAGTCCAGCAAGCATCAAGACTAAATCAAAACCATGAAGAAGAAAGTATCATTTAGTTAAATGTACATGCAGAAACTATCGTAAAAGAAACATCGGAAATAAATATATCACTCGCTGATCTTACAGCAAGGTGATGAAATATTGTAGAAACAGCAATAGAAAACAAAAGTTCTGAAACAAAGCAAAATCATAAAATAGTCTCTAAATTAATATAAGAGATGGTCAAATATGGTAGCCAGTCTCAAGCACGACCTTTGAAATACTTAATAACTAGACTATATTGTTTATATTTTTATGTTCAAAAATGAAGATCATTTAGCAGCCACTCTTACTGGCTAAAGCAGTTAATTGTATTTTTGCGAGTTTTTCTGGTTTATTTTATCGCATCCGCTGGCTTGAATCCGCTGTAGATTAGGCATGATGCTCCGAATGTACCTGCTCTTCCAAGCCCTCCCTTACAGTGAACAACAACATTTTTACCTTTCTTCAAGTACTCATCCACGACCTTCTTAACAGTTTCTTTATACTTATTTTTATCCTGTGGGACAGTGTTATCGATGACCGGGACCCATTAAGTATGTATACCTATTTTTTAACACTATTGTAATAGATGAGGTATTTTAAGATCTTCCATTTAAAACTTTTCAATGAGACACACAAGCACATCAACTTTATAATGGTTTTTAATTCTTTGTAAGTCAGTGTGCAGTGTTCGATTCCATGTGCCTGTCATTGCATCGCTCTGAACTTTACCCGGAGCAAATGTCATATATAGAGTGCCAGGCCAAATATTTGTAAAGCCTTCCAGGTTAATCGGATGAGTTTATGATGTTCTTTCTCCTTTCATATCTCAAAATAGTTCTAATAATCTTATTTACAAGTCCAAAATTGTAATAAAATATAAAATTATTGTATTCTGATGAGTAATTTCACAACAAGTATTTAATAATATTCGTTTCAATAATCATTCTTCAATATTAACTTGTATGCCAGAAGTTGAAGATTTTCTCTAATTTTTACGCCGTTATTCAATAGTGATGATATTGGTTTGATAATCCCTGAAGTCTTTCCCGCAGTACCAGAACAGAAACCCACCAAAAGCAAAAACCCCAAGAGGTAGACCTAAAAATCTAAGAATGAGAAACTATTTAGTAATAATTGCGTAGATGGCAAGAAAAGCCACCGTTGTGAATGACAGGAGTAAGAGTAAGATCCAACAGAGATAGAAAACAGCAGAACATGGTTTATTTTTGTACCAGCTACACCAGCTTTCCGACCCGATATGAAAATAAATAGGACTTTTGCATAGTTCACATAGTATAAAACTTCCATGTGAATCCTTAGAAGTACGCCAAACTGACTTTTTGATCCAGTTAACCATACATTAACTGTGAACGTGCTCAGCTGTGCCCTTACATTCACAGGGAGTTATCATGTTACCATGGGAAAGATCTTGGGATTATTATTATAGGCAAATTCGGCATAAGGGGTGGTGTTAGAGGATATCTTAATGATGAAAGTTATTTGCTGAGTCCATTTTAGTAGGATAGATGGGTTACACTTGAGGGAGTGATCCGGAAATATTATGAGTAT
>APMI01047411.1_pt1 | contig 15904 bp, 13 predicted proteins | sample 667938 | NCBI WGS metagenome assembly APMI01 (sample SAMN01084076, study PRJNA167559) | wastewater metagenome | biome: Wastewater | place: Denmark: Ejby Moelle, Odense | collected 2011-11-28 | reverse complement strand
TCTCCCGGTCGGCGCTTACTGCGGCTTGCCCGGGTTCGCGCGATAGCGATCGAACCAGGCGATGATCGCCGCCGCCTTGGCCGCGCTCTGCGAGGGGCGTGAGGTGAAGCCGCCGTGGCTCGCGCCCGGCACCTTGACCAGCGCGGTCGGCACGCCGCGGATCTGCAGCGCGGCATAATATTGCTCGCTCTCGCTCACCGGGGTGCGATAATCCTCGCTGCCCACCACGACCAGCGTCGGCGTCTTGACGTTGCCGACCAGGCTGAGCGGCGAGCGGTTCCAATAGCTCATCGGATCCTCCCACGGCTTCTTGGTGAACCAGTAGCGCGAGGTGAACATGGTATTGTCCATCGTCAGCGCCTCGCTCGCCCAGTTGATCACCGGCTTTTGCGTCGCCGCCGCCTTGAAGCGATCGGTCTTGCCGACGATCCACGCGGTGAGCACCCCGCCGCCCGAGCCGCCGGTGACGAACAGATTGTCCGGGTCCGCCACCCCGTCGGCAATCGCCGCATCGACCGAGGCGATCAGATCGTCATAATCATGGCTGGGATAATTCTTGTCGATCAGATTGGCGAATTCGGCGCCATAAGAGGTCGAGCCGCGCGGATTGGTCCACAGCACGGCATAGCCCGCCGCCGCATAAAGCTGGACGTCGCTGGCGAAGCTCGGCCCATAAGCGCTGTTCGGCCCGCCGTGGATTTCGAGGATCAGCGGCAGTTTCTGCCCCGGCTGACGCCCCGCCGGGGTGGCGAGCCACGCGTCGATCGCGCGGCCGTCCGGCGCGGTCACCGCGATCTTGCGCACCGGCGCAAGCGCCTTTGCCTCGAGCAGATTGGCGTTGAGATTAGTCAGCCGCCGCGCCTTGCCACCCGACCATAGCCACACATCCGCCGGCGCGCTGGCATCGCCGCCGGTATAAGCGACCACACCGCCGCGCGAGACCGAGAAACCACCCCCGGTATAGGGCCGGTCGACCCCGCCGCCCGCGACATTGTCGACGATCGGCGACAGATGCCCGTCGAGCCCAATTCGCGCGAGCTTGCGCTTCCCGTGGTCGTCATAGCTGGCGTAGAGGCTCTTGCCGTCGGCCGCCCATTGCGCGTCCTCGATCGAGCGATCGAGCGAGGACGTCAGCGAGTGCGGCGCATCCGCCGACCGGCCACCGACATAAAGCTGCGCATTCTCATAGCTGCGATGATGATCGTCGAAGCCGAGCCACGCGATGCGCGATCCGTCAGGCGAGAAGAGCGGCGCATTGTCCGGCCCGTCGCGGGTGGTAAGCGTGCGCAACTCGCCGCTCGCCGCATCGACCGCGAAGACATCGCTGTTCATCACCTGCCGCTCGGCATCGGGGCCGCGGATCGCGGAGAACAGGATCGTGCGCCCGTCCTGGCTCCACGACAGCGGGCCATTATCGTCGAACTTGCCGAAGGTGAGCTGGCGCGCGCCGCCGCCGTCGGCCGACACGACGAACAAATGATCGTTGCCCGGCTTGATATAACCGCCGCCGTCCGCGCGATAATTGACGCGATCGATCACCTCAAGCGGCGGCGCCCATTTCGCGCCCTCCGGCTTGGGTGGCGCCTTGCCGAGCGTCGTAGGCTCGCCCGCCACCGTCGCGATATAGGCGAGCCGGCGCCCGTCCGGCGACCAGGCCAGCGCATTGGGATCATCGGGCAGGGTGGTCACCCGCGTCGCAGCGTCGTGGCCGAGCCAGCGGACGAACAATTGCGGATGCGCGCCGTCCGACGCGACATAAGCGATGCGTGTGCCATCGGGCGACCAGCGCGGGCTGGAGCCGCTCGCCGAAAAGGGGGTCTGCCGGCCGCTGGCAACGTCGATCAACCAAAGCGAGGATTGCATCCGATCGCTCATCACGTCGCCCGAGCGGCGCACATAGACGATCGTGCGCCCGTCCGGGCTGATCTGCGGATCGGCAGCGATCGAAAGCTGGAACAGATCGCTGCCGATAAAGGCGCGCGTCGGCGCGTCGACCGATGCAGCCGGCGGCGGTGTCTGCGCCAGCGCAGGCACTGCGGTGGCGGCGAGAAGAAGAGCAGCGAACAGGCGCATCACAATCCCCGGTTATGGTTTGATCTGAGAGGGATGCGGCGCCGGACGGTCGCTGGCAAGCGCGATGTTGGCAGACGTGCGCGTGATTTTCAGGCGACGACCAGCGTCGCGCCGACGTTCCGCTCACCTAGTCGGGCGTTCCCGCGTACACCGTACCGTCCTTCATGACGAAGCGAATCTTGCGCAGCGCGCCCACCGACGCCAGCGGATTTCCCTCCACCGCGATCAGATCCGCCATCATGCCGGGCTTCAGCGCGCCGATCCTATCGGCCACGCCGAATATCGCGGCATTGCCCGAGGTCGCTGCGATCGCGACCTGTGCCGGCGCCATGCCGGCGGCGGCCATCAATTCCGCCTCACGCGCATTGTCGCCATGCGGGAAGACCCCTACATCCCCGCCGATGCAGATCGCGACGCCGGCCTTCATCGCCGCGGCAAAGGCGCGGCGCGCCTCCGCGACGCTCGGCGGCGCCGGATCGCTGCCGTTCCACCCCTGATAGCGCGCAATCGCATCCGATGCGGCAAGCGTTGGGCATAACGCGACCCCGCGCGCCTTCATCAGCGCGAAAATCGCCGCGGTGCCGCCACCGCCATGCTCGATCGTATCGACCCCCGCCAGGATCGCGCGGCGCATCCCTTCGGTGGTATGAGCATGCGCGGCAACCTTGCGCCCGGCGCCATGCGCCGCCTCCACCGCCGCGACCATTTCCGATTGCAGATAGGTCGGTCGGCTCGGCTCGCCGGTACCCCAGCGATAATCGGCATAGAGTTTGACCACATCAGCACCGGCCGCGATCTGCCGCCGTACCGCGGTGACGAGATTGGGCCCGTCGGCCTCCTCCGCGCCGAGCGGGGTGACGATGCCCGGCTCGAACCCGCGCGGCCCATAGGCGCCGGGGGCAACCAGCGCGCGGCTGGCGATCAGCATCCGCGGGCCGGGCACAATGTTCTGCTCGATCGCCTGCTTGAGCCCGGCATCGGCATAGCCCGCGCCTTCGGTGCCGAGATCGCGCACGGTGGTGAACCCGGCCATCAGCGTTCGCCGCGCGGCAACGGTCGCGCGCACCGTCCGTAGCGCGAGCGATTCATGCAGCACCTGCTGATCCCACGGCGTTTCATTATAGGGGTGGAGGAACAGGTGCGAATGCCCCTCGATCATCCCCGGCATCAATGTCGTGCCGGGCAGGTCGACGACCGTCGCGTCGGCCGGTGCCGAGACCGTGCTGCCAATCGCCTCGATGCGATTGCCGCGCACCAGCACCTGCCATCCGCGATGCACCTCGGCCGTCACCCCGTCGAACACCGCCTCCGGCTTGAGTAGATAGACGCCACGCGCGGTATCCTGCGCGGTCGCCGCGCAAATCGGAGCCAGTATAAAGATCAGGATCGCGACGATCAGGCGCATTGGCGCACTCCCCCCCCAGAATTGCGGTCGCGTGCGCGCCGATGACGTAGATTGTCCGGGCAGGAACGACTGTTCAAGACCCGTTCGCGAAAGCTTTGCCCCAACTTGTTCGTCAGCGCATCGCGCTCGTCTTACAGAAAATTATATCCTGATCGAGCCCTCTCGCCTAATAATAAAAATGCTTCGCAATAGATGATCGACGCGATCGCTCACGTTTCATGATAAAGAGGGACTCGATCGGTCGAGCAGCCGGAAAACCTGCCGGCGCTTGAGCCCGAAAGTGCCGCTGCATCTGCAACTCGTAGCTCGCGACGCTCAACGCGCATCAGCGTGTCAAATCGCGAAAGCTCACCGTGACTCATTGCCAGCACCGTCATCGCTGCGTTCTCCCGGACCGCGAGAGAACATGCCGCCTTTGCGCCGCCGACGACCCCCGAGGGTGTCATTTCTATCTAGCGGAGGGGTGTCATTTCTATTTGGCGCTTACACTTAAAAAAGACGATAAGATATCTTATGTGGGTGATGGGCACCGAGGCAATTCACTTAGCCCCACCTTGTCACGTGTCGCGTCAGGAAAATGCGCTGCTGGAAATCGTCACAGCATGTCGCGGGTGTTAATTAGCCCTAAAAGGGGCGAGCGCCTCGCTGAGCCGCAGCAGCATCTTGTCAAGCCCTTACATGTCGCGCTGCGAATGATTTCCCGAGCGGGAAATTGTTGACCCGTACGCATGCTCTGTGGCGGGAAGTTTCCCGAACGGGAAAGTAGGGGCTTGAAATCGCGTGCAGATACATATATTTCCCGAACGGGAAAACTGAATGATGCTAGACTCAATTGGGATCGGACAGATCGTCCGGAACGAGCGGAAAGGGCTTGGGCTCCGCCAGGACGAATTGGCGGCTTCGAGCGGGGTTGGGCTGCGCTTCATCGTCGAACTCGAGCGAGGCAAGGCGACGGCGCAGATAGGGAAGGTATTTGCGGTCCTTGCGGCGCTGGGCTGCGAGATGCAGGTCCGTCTGCCGGATGGGGTCGTGATTGCGGACCGGTCGACATGACCACCGATATTCTGGACCGCCTTGCAGTTTGGTCAAATCAGCGCATTGCCGGGGAGCTTGCGATCGACCGTGGTGGCGCGATGCATTTCACCTATGCCGTCGATTGGCTAACGGACCCGACCGTCGCGTCGCTCTCGAATGCGCTTCCTAAACAGCCCGAGCCATTCGACGATGCAATTTGCAAGGCGGTTTTCGGAGGCTTGTTGCCCGAAGAAGGGCAGCGAACTGCCATCGCGCGAGCGCTCGGGGTATCCCCGGACAATCCATTTCGACTGCTGGCGGCACTTGGTGGCGATGTTGCCGGCGCACTTGCATTTCTTCCGGCAGGAGAAATGCTTCCAGACGGGCCTGTTGGTGAGCCGGCCCCGCCGTTAGATAACGCCCGGCTCGCGACTCTGATGGATCATTTACCCCGCGTTCCCATGCTGGCCGGTGAGGGGGGAGCGCGGCTAAGTCTGGCCGGTGCGCAGGGTAAGTTGCCAGTGGTCTTGATTGATAACGCCATCGCCGTGCCGCGTATTGGCGAACCTTCGACCCATCTTATCAAACCGGAACCGGATCGCTTTCCTGGTCTCGCCGCCAATGAGGCATTCTGCCTTGCGCTAGCGCGGATGGTGGGGCTCGACGCAGTGATAGCAGAGTGGCGGGAAGCTGCCGGCAGGCCCTATCTGCTTGTTACGCGCTATGATCGCTTGGACCAAGAGGATCATACAATCCGTTTGCATCAAGAGGATTTCGCCCAGGCGCTCGCCGTGCCCTCGAACCGAAAATATGCGAGTGAAGGCGGCCCGACATTCCGCGACTGCTTTGCTCTGGTGCGCCAAGCCACGACGCGGCCCGCGCGTGAGGTGCTGAAGCTTGTCGACGCTGCGATCTTCAATCTGATTATCGGCAATGCCGACGCACACGCTAAGAATTTTAGCCTCGTGCGTCAGGACAACGGGGAGGTGGCGCTGGCACCGCTCTATGATCTTGTGGCGACCCATAAGTGGCCAGAATTGTCTACAAAGCTTGCGATGCGATTTGGACGCGCCGCGACGCTCGAAGACGTCAACGCTGAAAGCCTCAGGCGCTTCGTCGATGACGCTGGCCTGACACTTCCGTTCATGCGTCGTCGCGTCGCCGCGTTGGGCACCCGCGTTGAGGCGGCCGTCTCCGGCGGTGTGGCCGTGCCGGGACTCATCGAAGCAGCAGGCTTGGGAGATCTGCCGGCGGTTGTACTAGATCGTGCGCGTCGCTTGCTTTTGCGGGCGCGGTCATGAGCGCGGTAACGAGCCAGTTCGCAGAGCGAGGGCGTGGCGTCCGTCTGGCAATTGGGCAATGGCTTGTTGCACAATTTCCCGAACGCGAAAGGCCCCGGCCAAGGCTTCACACACATTTCAAGCTCCGCCCCTAGAAGCCCGCCGCCTGTAAGGCGGGTGTGCGGCAAGTCATAGAGGCGATAAGAAGGATTATGTAAAATAAATCAGCCAGCCTTTCGCACGGCACGAAAAGCTCGGCGAAATTCCGAGCGGTCGAGCGCCCCCTCGATCAGCGACGGGCCGATCAGGAATGCCGGCGTTCCGCTAATCCCAAGCAGAAATGCTTCTCGCCTGGTCTGCGCCAGTGCCGCGTCGATGGCGCGCGCGTGATCCGTCAAATCCCGCTCGATGCCATCCCAGCGGCCGCCAGCGCGCTCGATCACCTCGCGGAGCACCGGCGGTTCGAGCAACCGCCGCTCGCTCATCAGGGCGTGATGAACCTGCGGATAGATCGACTGTCGATCCGCCGCGAGCGCCACCCGCGCCGCGCGCTGCGAAACCGGCCCGAAGATCGGCCAGTCCTTGTAGACGATCGCCACCTTGCGATCGTCCTCGAATGCCATGCGCAATTGCGGCTCGGCCTTGCGGCATGCCGGGCATTGATAGTCGGTGAACACCACGACGGTGACGTCCGCATCGGCTGGCCCCTCGCGCGGCGCGCCGCGCCCGCGCAGAAGCCATTGCGCGACCTCATTGCCCGATACATCGCGGCCGAGCGGCGCCGTCCTGCGGAAAACATAGCCCACGCCGAGGCCCGCCGCGACAGCGGCCGAGAGCTGGAATAACTGGCGTCGGGTCAGGGAAATGGCTCGCCTCGCTGTCCGTATTGCCGCGCTATCCGGCTTGTATCGACCGTCCGTGGGCAGACTTACGCGATGTGCTCAGCCTAGCCCCGGTTATCCGGAAATGCCACCGCTTCAGCCGCGGCGCGAGGCGACCAGCACATCCGATCATCGGCAAGTCGCGGTACACGCATGAGCAAGAAAGCGCCCGCCGGCGGGCCTAGATCGTCATCATCAAGACGCACGAGATGAGGATTCGCCAGATGACGATTGCCCAGTCGTTGAAAACGCGCCCGTTGCGCGAAGACCTGTCGTTCGGTTGTGAAGTGCTCGATATCGACTTTCCGAAGGCGAGCGCCGACGAGCGGGCAAGCATCGTCAGTGCGTTCCACCAGAGCGGCGCGGTATTGCTGCGCGGCCAGCAGATGACGCCCGACGATCTTCTGGCATTCGTCGCGATGTTCGGCGAGGCGGAGGGGCATACGCTCCAGCAATATACGCTGCCCGGCTATCCCAACATCTATATCCTGTCGAACAAGGTCGTCGACGGCCGCCCGATCGGTGCGCACAATGACGGCGTCGGCTGGCACACCGATTACAGCTACAAGGCGGAGCCGGTGATGAGCACGATGCTCTATGCGGTCGAGGTGCCGGCGGAAGGCAGCGATACGTTGCTCGCCGATATGTGCGCCGCCTACAAGGCGATGCCGGCGGAGCGCCAGGAGGCCCTGTCCAAGCTCCAGCTGCATCACAGCTATGCGCATTTCATGGCGACGCGCGAATATGGCCGGCTGGAATTGTCCGACGAGATCAAGGCGGAAAACCCCGATGTCGTCCACCCGCTGATCCGCACCCACCCGGCCGACGGGCGCAAGGCTTTGTGGGTCAGCACCGGCACGGTGGTCGAGGTGATCGGCGCGGACGATCCGCAGGATCTGTCGCTGCTCGACGAGCTGGTCGAATTCGGCACGCAGGACCGCTTCGTCTATCGCCACAAATGGCAGGTCGGCGACGTGCTGATGTGGGACAATCGCTGCACGCTCCACACCGGCACGCTCTATGACGAGAAGAAATACGACCGGCTGATGCAGCGGCTGTGGGTCAAGGGCGATCGCCCCTATTGAGCCTGCGATGCGCGCGCGGCGGCGATCATTTCGCCGTCCGCGCGATCGTTTCGAGCGCGCGTTTCAGGATCGCCTGTTCAGTGCCCGCGGCGAGGAAGTTATAGCCGTCGCGGAAACCGGCGGCGACCTGATCGGGCGCAACGAAGGTACCGAGGCTCCGCCCCGCGCGTCGCGCCGCCGCGGCAAAGGTCGCGACAGCATCGTTCACCGCCGCCCCCTGCGGATCGCGCGCACCAAGCGACAGCATCAGATCCGCCCGGCCGACGAACAGCCCGTCGACCCGCTCGACCGCGGCGATCGCCTCGATCTCGTCGCGCGCGCACGCGTCCTCCAATTGCCCGATGATCACCGTCGCCGCATCGGCCTCGTCCGCCCAGGCGGCGAGATCGGCGCGGCCATAGCCGGCGGCGCGGTGCGATCCCGAAATGCCGCGCGATCCGCCGTGATAGAGCGCCGCCTCCACCGCACGACGCGCATCGTCGGCGCTTCGGATATGCGGCACGACGATGCCGATCGCCCCCATATCGAGCATTGCGCCGATCGCGGCGCCGTCGAGCGCGGGGACGCGGACCAGCAGCGGCAGATCCTTGAGCAGCCCGGCCATCAGGCATTGATCGAGCATCTGCGCCCCGAACGGCGCATGCTCGGCATCGAGGATCGCGAAATCGAGCCCGCTGTCCGCAACGATTTCGACGATCGCCGCGGCCGGGGTGCGGATGAAGGTGCCGACCAGCGGATCGCGGGCGCGCAACCGGCCTCTGAAATCTGCTCGCCTGCCCATCCTAACCCTCCAATGACCGGTTGCATCACCGCTTTTGTATCGCTTAAAGATACAACGTTTCTTTCAACGATACATTAGACGGGCAAGCAGCCGGGATCAAGCCAGGAGCCGGAAGATGAATATCGCGTCCTTCATGGAACGGGCGGGCAAGGCCTATGCCGACAGCCCCGCGGTCGCTGTCGGGCGAACCCCGTGGCTGACTTACGGCGAACTGGCCCGGCGCGTCGCGGCTCTGGCCGGCGGGTTGCGGCAGCTGCACGCGATCGGCCCCGGCGCGCGCATCGCGATCTTCTCGCACAATTGCCCGGAATATCTCGAAACGCTCTACGCCATCTGGCATGCGGGTGCGATCGCGGTGCCGATCAATGCCAAGCTCCACGCCAAGGAAGCCGCCTATATTCTGCAGCATAGCGGCACATCCTTATGCTTCGTCGCACCCAAAAGCATCGCCGACCTCGCCCCGGTGGCCGGCGAAGCAACGCTCGTCGCGATCGGCAGCGAAGACTATCGCGCGCTGCTCGCCACGCCCGCTGTGGCGATGGCCGAGGCCGAGCGCGATGCGCCGGCGTGGATCTTCTACACCAGCGGCACCACCGGCCGCCCCAAGGGTGCGACGCTCAGCCACGCCAATCTGCTTGCGATGAGCCTGTGCTATTTCGCCGATGTCGATAGCGTCGGCCCGTGGCCCGCTGTGCTCCACGCCGCGCCGATGAGCCACGGTTCGGGGCTTTATGCCCTACCCTATGTCATGCAGGCCGGCTGCCATGTGATCCCCGAAAGCGGCGGTTTCGACGTCGACGAAGTCTATGTGCTGATCGCCGCCTGGCCCGGCCTCGCCTTTTTCGCCGCGCCGACGATGGTCAAGCGGCTGGTCGACGACCCTACACCGCGCGATACGACCAATCTCAAGGCGATCGTCTATGGCGGCGGCCCGATGTATCAGGCCGATTGCCTTGCCGCGCTGGCGCGCTTCGGCGGCAAGATGACCCAGCTTTACGGTCAGGGCGAAACCCCGATGACGATCACCGCGCTCAACGCGCGCCAGCATGACGCGCGCGATCATCCGCGCTGGCGCGAGCGGCTGCAATCGGTCGGCATCGCGCAAAGCGCGGTGGCGGTGCGGGTGGTCGACGAGGACGGTGCAGACGTGCCGCCCGGCACGACCGGCGAGATCGTCGTGCGCGGCGACACGGTGATGCTCGGCTATTGGAACGACCCGCAGGCGACCGCGGCCGCGATCCGCGACGGCTGGCTATGGACCGGCGATCACGGCGCGTTCGACGACGACGGCTTCCTGACGCTCAAGGATCGCTCAAAGGACGTGATCATCTCTGGCGGCACCAACATCTATCCGCGCGAGATCGAGGAAGTGCTACTGCAGCATGACGCGGTCGCCGAGGTCGCGGTGATCGCGCGCGCCGATGCCGAATGGGGCGAAGCGGTCGTCGCTTATATCGTCGCGCAGGACGATGCGCCGATCGACACCGCGGCGCTCGATGCCTTCTGCGTCGCGCATATCGCGCGGTTCAAGAAGCCGCGGCATTACCGCTTCGTCCCCAGCCTGCCCAAGAACAGCTATGGCAAGGTGCTCAAACGCGAATTGCGCACGCGCGAAGCCGCCGTGGACTGACGCCCGCGGATCGAGCGGCGCCAAGCAGGCGTGCATCTCAAGGCAAGACCCGCGCGCGCCGGTCGAGAATAGTCAGGCGAAATTCCTGCCGCGCGAGGCCCATGCCCGCGACAAGGCGATTTGAGAGAGGACGAGGGATGAACAGCCGGATTTTCAACGGGAATTTCTTCGAAAGCCTCACGGAATCGACGCTGCCGATCGAACATGCGGTCACCCTGCCGCCCGAATGCTATACCGATCACGATTTCTACGAATTCGAAAAGGCCGCCTTGTTCGATCGCGAATGGCTGTGCGTCGGCCGCGTCAATTGGGTCGAGAAGCCGGGCGATTATTTCACCACCTCGATGGTCGGCGAGCCGATCGTCGTCGCGCGCGACCTGAAGGGCGAGATCCGCGCCATGTCGTCGGTGTGCCAGCATCGCGCGATGCTCGTCGCGGAGGGCAGCGGCAATGCACGCGGCTTCGTCTGCCCCTATCACCACTGGACCTATGGGCTCGACGGCAAATTGATCGGCGCGCCGGCAATGGGCCGGACATGCGATTTCAACAAGCAAGACCTCGGCCTGCCGGTGTTCAAGACCGAGCTGTGGAACGGCTTCATCTTCATCAACTTCGATCATGATGCGCCGCCGCTCGCGCCGCGCCTCGCGCAGGTCGACGAGGCGATCGCCGGCTTCGATCTCGCCAATGCCGAAGGGCCGCGTCCCGGCCCCGCCGGCAAGTTCCCGTGGAACTGGAAGGTGATGTTCGAGAACAACAATGACGGCTATCACGCCAATAAGCTGCACCACGGGCCGCTGCACGATTTCGTCCCGAGCCATCTCGCCGAATTTCCGCCGGCCGATCCGGCCGATGCCGGCTTCCTGCGCTTCAACGGCACGCTGCATCAGGATGCGAGCTTCAACGCCACCCAGCGCGCGCTGCTCCCGCTGTTCCCCAATCTACGCGACGCCGATCGCAGCCGCATGACCTTCGCCAACGTCCCGCCGACGCTGTCGCTGGTGATGATGAGCGATATGGTGATCTATCTCATCCTGCGCCCCGACGGCCCCGAAAGCCTCGAGCAGGATACCGGCGTGCTCGTCGCGCCGGGCGCCGCGAAAGACCCGGGGTTCCAGCACAAGCTCGATATGAACATGGCCGCCGCGGCGCATATCATCGCACAGGACATGCATGTCGACGGGCTGGTGCAGGTCGGGCTGCGCTCGCGCTTCGCGGTGCGCGGCAAATATTCGTGGCAGGAGGGCGCGCAACAGGCGCTCAACAACTGGCTCGTCCCGCGTTACCAATCGGGCTGGGCGCGGCTGCAGGGGGCGGAGGCGTAAAATGGACAACGCCCCCCGCCAGCGCATGCCCGTCGCCTTCTTCGGCCACGGCAGCCCGACCAACGTGCTCGAGGACAATCGCGCGACGCGCACCTGGGCTCAGATGGCCGCACGGATCGGCACGCCGCGCGCGATCCTGTGCATCTCGGCGCATTGGTGCACCCGCGGCACCTTCGTCACCGCGATGCCGCAGCCGCAGACGATCCACGATTTCGGCCGCTCGCTGCCCGCGCCGCTGTTCGATCAGCAATATCCCGCGCCCGGCAGCCCCGAGCTGGCGCAGCGCGTGCAGGATCTGCTCGCGCCGCTGCCGGTCGGGCTCGATCAGGATTGGGGGCTCGATCACGGCACCTGGTCGGTGCTCAAGAAAGCGTGGCCGCACGCCGATATTCCGGTCGTCCAGCTCAGCCTCGACATGACCAAACCCGAGGAATGGCATTATGCGCTGGCGACCCAGCTGCGCCCGCTGCGTAACGAGGGCTATCTGATCATGGGCAGCGGCAATATCGTCCATAATCTGGGCGTGCTGCAATGGTCCGACACCGCCTTTCCCTATCCCTGGGCGACGCGCTTCAACGATTATGTGAAGGACCGCATCGCCAGCCGCGCGTTCGACGGATTGTTCGGCATCCGCAACCGCGGCGCCGACGCGCAGCAGGCGGTGCCGTCGATGGATCATTATCTGCCGTTGCTCTACACGCTCGGCGCCAGCGACGCGGACGATGATATCGCCTTCCTGTCCGACGAGATCGTCTTCTCCTCGCTCAGCATGACCAGCCTGCTCGCCGAACACCGGGCAGCCGCTTGATTTCATGCTCGGCCACGCCACAGTGACGTCGGGAGACGCAATGCAGACCTGGACGTTCAACACCGACAAGATCGCGCCGTCGGAACGCTATGCCGCGTGGTGCGACGCGATGGGGCGACTCAACCTGCCGGTCGGGGCGATCGAGGATATCGACAATTTCCACGGCGCCGTCTCGTGCCTCGTCTCGCCGCTCGGGATCGAATTCGCGCGGGTCGATGCGGCGGCGCAGGACATTTCCGGGCGCTATCCCAAGCAACCGTCGGCGATCTGGCTGTCGCTGCTGGTCAAGGGCCGTGCCGCGCTGATCGACGGCGAGCGCCGTGTCGATCTGGTGCCCGGAGACCTGTTGTTCGGGCCGACCGGCATCCCCGCGCAATTGCTGTTCACCACCGATTTCCAGCAACTCTTCATCAAGATCCCGCATGTCGCGATCAGCCCGCGCCTGATCGCCCCGCTGTCGCTGCCGCTCGGCTATCTGCCGGGGCAAGGCGGGGTGAACCATATCTTCTCGAGCATGCTCGCGGCGCTGGCGACCTCGATCGACGATCTCGTCGCCAGCCAGCTGCGGCCGATCGAACTCGCGCTCACCGAATTCCTGCTGACCTGCCTGACCGGGCAAAGCTCCACCCCGCTGATCGGCTGTGGCGCGAACGCGCGCGCCGCCAATCTGCAGAGCATCTGCCAGACGATCGAGGCCAATCTCAGCGACCCCGATCTCACCCCGACGGAGATTGCCGCGCAGCACGGCATGTCGCTGCGCTACGTGCAGAAACTATTCTCGCAATCGGGCAATACGTTCAGCAACTATGTGCGCGGCCGTCGGCTGGAGCGATGCCGCGCCGATCTGATCAGCCCGGTCTATGCGCATCTCTCGGTCACCGAGATCTGCTTCCGCTGGGGGTTCAATGGCTCGGCGCATTTCAGCCGCGCCTTCCGCAGCCAATATGGTGTGCCGCCGCGCGACTATCGCCGGCAGGCGACTGGCGTGGATGCCTGATACGCGCGAGCTTTCGCGCTAGGCCCGCCCCCATTTTCGCTTGTCACTCCGGCCTTGAGCCGGGGTGGCGGAGCTATGCGCGCGCCTCCCCGCCACACCGCGACATTTCAGCGACATATCGCCCGCGAAACCCCGTCACGGCCATTGACTCACCCCGAGTCGCTCGATACTTGTATCATTAGTAAAAACGTTGTTTCGTTAGATAGAACAACACGAAGGAGAGGACCGCGTGTCCGACAGCAAGCCGAAACCGGCCGTTCGCCCGCGCAACTGGAACGAACTCGACCGCGAGACGGTGCGCCCCGGCGTGTCGCGCGCGGGCTTCCGCGGCGACGATGTGATGCTGGTGATGAACTGGCTCCAGCCGGGCATGGAAACGCGGCCGCACAGCCATCCGTGCGAACAGATCGTCTATGTCGTGAAGGGCCGGATGCGCTTCGTCATCGCCGACGAGGAGATCGAGGTCGGCGCCGGCGGGCTGGTCCGCATCCCGCCCGGCGTGATGCATTACGGCGAGCCGATCGGCGACGAAGAGGTGCTCAACCTCGATGTCTTTGCCCCGCTGCGCGAGGATTACCGCCATCTCGTCGCTTATCAGGACGACGAATTCTAACGCCGCCGGCGCGATTGCCTGCCCGGCCAGGCTGCGCCATTCCCGCAACTCGTTGAGACATCCGATCAGAAAGGCTCGATCATGTCGGATTCAGTTGCGGTCAATGCGGTCGTTACCTCCTTTGCAATCATCGAATATATGGCCGACCACGGCCGCGACATCGGCGTCAGCGACGTTGCGCGCGCGCTGAATACCGGCCGGCCGCTGATCTATCGCCACCTGCGGACTTTGGTCGAACTGGGCTATGCCGCGCAGGATCCGGTCACCGAGAAATATGCGCTGACCTCGCGGCTGTTCCATCTCGGGCAGGCAGTGGCCGATCAGATCGATTTCCTCGCCGCGGCACGGCGCGTCATGCCCGAGCTGTCGCAGGCGGTGAAGCTCGCGGTCAGCGTCGGCCAGATCGAGGCGCGCGGGGTCAGGATCCTCGACCTGCTGCGCTATCGCTCGTCGATCGAGATCACCACGCCGCCGGGCACCTTGTTCGATTTCACCACCTCGGCGCAGGGCAAGGTCGCGCTCGCCTTCAGCCCCGGGCTGTGGGACCGGCAGTTCGGCGCCAAGGCGCGCAAAAATGCCGAGCTTGAGCCGGCGGATATCGCGACGCTCAAGGACGAGATCGACGCGATCCACCAGCAGGGCTGGGCCGCCTCGCTGCAGGAGGTGCTGGTCGGCGTCAACGCGCTCGCCGCGCCATTGTTCGACGGGCGCGGCATGCTCGCCGGGACGATCGCGATCGTCGGCTCGGCCCAGACACTCCCCGCCCCGCCGGAGGCAGCGACCGTGCAGGCGCTGGTTTCCGCGGCGCGGCAAATTTCCGAACAACTTGGTTATCGAAAGGGTGACGACAAGCCATGAAACACGCCTTAGCCATCGATATTGGCGGCACGTTTACCGACGTCGTTCTGATCCGTGACGACGGAACCGCGTGGACCGACAAGACGCTCACGACCCACCACGATCTGCTCGAAGGATTCTTCCGCGCCGCGGATTCGGTGCTCGATCAGGCGAAAATCGCGCTGGCCGACATCAACGACGTGATCGTCCACGCCACGACGATCGTCACCAACGTCCTGATCGAACGCAAGGGCCCGCCGGTCGGGCTGATCGTCACCCAGGGCTTTACCGACGTCCTCTATATCCGCGACGAGCATCGCTACGACATGTTCGATCCGCTGATTGAGTTCGCCCCGCCGCTGATCCCCAGCGAACGCACCTGGGGCCTTGCCGAGCGCACTTATGCCGACGGCACGATCGGGCAGGAGATCGATCGCGAGGCGGTGCATGCGCTGGCGATCAGCCTGCGCGAAGCGAAGGTCGAGGCGGTCGCGGTGGCGCTGCTCAACAGCTATGCCAACCCCGAGAACGAGCGCCGCGTGCGTGATTATCTGCGCGAGGCGGCGCCCGAGATCCTCGTCACTTTGTCGAGCGACATCGCGCCGCAGATGCGCGAATATCATCGCACCAGCACCGCCGCGGTGAACGCTTATGCGGTACCGATCACTACCCCCTATCTCAATGCGCTGGTCGAGAAGCTGCGCGCCGGCGGCGCGACGCGCGAGCCGTTCATCATGCTCTCCAACGGCGGCGTGCTCGGCGCGCGCACCGCGGGCCGCTATCCCGTCCGCATGATCGAATCCGGGCCGGCGGCGGGCGCGCTGGTCGCCGGGCATATCGCACGGCGCAACGGCATGGAGGCGATGCTGTCGTTCGACATGGGCGGCACGACGGCCAAGGCATGCCTGATCCAGGAAGGCCAGCCGCTGATCGTCGGCGATTTCGAGGTCGACCGCCAATATCTGTTCAAGCCCGGCAGCGGCATGCCCGTCACCGTCCCCTCGGTCGACATGATCGAGATCGGCGCCGGCGGCGGATCGATCGCGCGGGTCGACGATCTGGGACTGCTCAAGGTCGGCCCCGACAGCGCCGGCTCGAACCCCGGCCCGGCCTGCTACGGCCGCGGCGGCACCCACGCCTGCGTCACCGACGCCGATCTCGTGCTCGGCATCCTC
>APMI01005297.1_pt1 | contig 15904 bp, 13 predicted proteins | sample 667938 | NCBI WGS metagenome assembly APMI01 (sample SAMN01084076, study PRJNA167559) | wastewater metagenome | biome: Wastewater | place: Denmark: Ejby Moelle, Odense | collected 2011-11-28 | reverse complement strand
ACACTTCTCCAGGGAACGGCGACCGTCTTCGGGGCGATCTCGGCGCTCAATGCCGGAAAGGCCGATGCTGAAGCCTTCGAGCTTGCCGCGCAGGACGCAGAACGGGAGAAGCCGCTGGAGACCCTGCAGGGGATCAACCGTCGTGCCGGCATCAAGCAGAAGATGATGGAGCAGATCGGCGAGCAGGACGTCGCCTATGCCGCTTCCGGCGTCGATCTGTCCTTCGGTACGCCAACCGAGGCGCGGCGAGACGCCTTCCGCAACGCCGACCTGGAGCTGACGTCGGACGTCGGTACCGAGCAGACGCGCGTTGCCCGCCTGGATGAGCGCGCCGCGAATTATCGCAAGCGCGCGAAGCGGGCACGCAGCGCCGCCGCAATCGATGCGATCGGGATCGGCCTGAAAGGGTTCTCGAGTATTGCGGAAAGGTTCTGATCCATGAGCAATCGCCAGCTTTCCCCGGTCTCTTATCGCCGTTTCCAGCCGCAGCCTCTGCTTTCTGACGGGCTGCTCGCCGTCGAGCGCTCCGGCGGCGACCTGGAGCGCAAGGTAGCCATGGGGCTTGCACGCCTCGCGGACGAGATGGGCCGCCGCGCCGATGAAGAAGCGGAGCGCGCCGGCAAGCTCGCCGGATCCCGCGAAGCGCTGGCGGGCTCGCCGACTGGCGCACAGGCCAGCGGCGGAGGCGCCTTTACGACGGCCAGCGTCAATGGCCAGGCAGGGCACGTCAAAGGCGCAAAGGGCGGCGTTCGGGTTTACACCGGGTCGGCCAATGAGCGCGTCAAGGCGTTGCTCCGGCAGGAAGAGGGCTTTCGCCCCACGCCGTACTGGGATGTGAACGCCTGGCGGATCGGTTATGGTTCCGACACGGTGACCGGCGCCGACGGTCGCAGCATCAGGGTCAAGCCTGGCATGAAGATCTCTCGCGAAGATGCGGAGCGGGATCTTGACTATCGCCTGAATTCTCGCGAGGGCGCGAATGCGCGGCGGCAGCTTGGTGACCAGTGGGCCGGTCTTGGCCCTGACACCCAGGCTGCGCTCTATTCCGTCGCGTATAATTACGGCTCTCTGCCTGACGATGTGGTGGCTGCGGTGCGTAGCGGTGATCTTGGCGCAGTTGCCGACGCTGTTGCCGGCCTCTCGTCGAACAAGGGGCGCCGGAGCCGTGAGGCCGCGATGATCCGTGGCGGCGGAAAGAGCTATTCGTCCCTGCCGGACAGTTCCGCAGTGGCGCCAGTCAGCGTGACGCTGGTAGAAGAACCTGTCGAGGTAACGCCAGGCAAGACAGGCAGCTGGCGGCCGAGCGGGCGTAATACAGTTTACGGTCGCGCCTATGATGTTGCCGGCACGCGGACCTATCTCGAGATGGTAGATCTTGCCATGGTGGAAAACCAGCAGGCGATCTACGAACAGTACAAAGACGATCCCGTCATGCTTGAAAAGGCTCTTGGTGAGGGCCTCGAGGCAGATCTGCGCGACAATGTCCTCGATGAGATCGCGCCGGAGTTTACCGTCTCCTATCGCAAGCGTGCCTCGAGCCTGCTGTCCAAGGCGCGCGCCGAGCAGCAGGAGCGGGTGAAGCAGCAGAACCGAATGGAATTTCTCGGCCGCGTCGAGGATCTCGAGAACCGTCGGAGCCAGCGGCTTGCCGGGCTCGACCTGAACGACGAGGCCGCGGCGTCCGATCTGGCCGACATGCAGGCCTCGATCGACGCGCATTGGGATAGCGCCGTCGCGCGGGGCATCGTCGATCTCGACGACGCGGAGAAGTTCAAGCGGTCCAGCCGCTCTGAAATGACCGTCGGGTTTTATGTGCGGCAGGCGTCGAAGATGGGCGCCGAGGACATCAAATCCATGCGTGCCGACATGACCAAGGATTATTCCGAGGGCAAGCTCGAGGGGGTCACGGCCGACGACTGGGCCAAGATCGACCAGGGGCTATCAGCTGCCGAAAGCGCACGTCGCACTCAGGACGAGAAGGCGAATGCCGACCTGACGAAGCGCGGCGAGGATCTCGCGCGGCGCGTTGCCCGTGGTGTGCCGGTGACGCCCGAGGAACTGGCGCGTTTCCAGCTCGATGCCGGGACCGCGCCGAAGGGCAGGGAGATCGTATTGTCGACCTTGTCGCGAATGCGTGTCTCGGAAGCCATCCGGACCATGCCGATCGGCCAGGTCGAGAAGGACCTCAAGCAGCTGCTTGGGGAAAACGCGACGGCCGACGATATCGACTTCGCGCGAACGACGATCGCGCAGCACCGGAAAGACATTGCAACGGATCCGCTGGGCGTTGCCGAGCGTTTCGGCGTGCTGCCCGTTTCCGAGGGGCTGCCGCTCGATGGGCAGATCGACCCGGCTTCTGTATCCGCCGCGTTCTCTGAACGGATAAACGCTGCCAAAACGGCAGCGCAGCATTTCGGCACAAGTCCTGTTTTCTTCCGGCCGGGGGAGGCAGAGCAGATCGAGGCGGCCGTCAAGGCGGATCCGGAGCGCGGTCTTGATATCGCGGCCGGCTTGGTTGACGCGGCTGGGAATGATGCTGACCGCGTCTTGCGGGAATTGGGGCGTGTTGCGCCGGCGGTCTCGCTGTCCGGCTCGTTGATCGCTGCGGGCGGCAATCGGCAGGCGGCAACCGATCTCATCGCCGGTTACGGCAAGACGCCGGAAGGCAAGGACTACACGGACATGCCGAACACCAAGCGGCTTCCGGAAGCGCGCAAGATCTCTGGGGAGGCGCTCGCCTATACGCCATCCGAGATCAACCGGCTCGACCAGGCGGCCGCAGCCATCGCCCGCAAGCGGCTCTATGAAGCCGGCATCGATCCGAAGAAGGATGACGCCAAGGAGATCTATGAGCGGGCCTATCAGGAGGCCGCCGGCGCGACCTTTGCTAACGGTGTCCAGTATGGCGGCTTCGCCGACTATGATCGAGGATGGCGCTACAGCCCGAAAAAGGTGCTTCTGCCGCCGACCGTGCGCGCGGACAAGTTCGAGGACCTGATGGGCGCTTTGACCGACGCGGATCTCTCTGGCGTCAAGGGGAAGAATGGCAGAGCCTGGACGGCGCGGGACTTCCAGAGCGCCATGCCGGTTGCCGTCAAGGGCGGCTTCGCCTTCGCGACAGGCGACCCTGCGGGATCGTCGCCCATGTTCATCGTTGACGAAAGCGGCAAGCCGATCGTGCTCGACCTGAATGTGCTTCGGCCCGTGCTCGAGCCGCGCGTGCCAGGGGCCTATCGATGATCAACCTCATGGATCCGGCGGATCTGCCGAAGAGCTTCTCCAATGGGCCGGAAACGTGGGGCGAGGCCTGGTCAAAGGCGGCAGAGACCACGGATGAAACCATGCGCCTGGTCGAAAATACCACGGCGGATATAGCGTCGATCGAGAAGGCCTATGACGATCGGATCGCCGCCATTCGCGAAATCACCGGCCAGGAGATGCCGAACCCGATCCGGGATGCTTCCGGCGTTGGCCGTGACTATGCCGATATTCTCGCCTCGCAGGCCGGTGGCGCTGGCTTCATGCCGGCGATCGGCGATCTGGATCCGGACTATCGCCGTCGGGAAGAAGAGGAATTCAACGAGCGTGTGCGCGGTCTTGCCGGTCCCCATCGCGCGGCGATCGACGAGCTTCTTTCGACGCCGATCAACCAGGTGCGCAATCGGGTGATGCAGGAGACCCAGCGCGACGCAGGGCTTGCCGCCCAGTCTCCGGAGCTTGGCTTTATCGGACGGTTTTCCGCCCAGATCGTCGGTGGCCTGATCGGCGCTGCGCGCGACCCGGTGCAGTGGGGAATGTCATTTCTCGGCGCCGGAGGTTCGGCTGCGAAGACGGTTGCCGGTCGGATCGGGCAAACGATGGCGACAGAGGCTCTGATCAACGGCGGATCCGAATTGCTGCTTCAGGGGATGAGCCAGGAACGCAAGCGGGAGGCCGGTCTCGAGCACGGCATGAAAGACATGCTAACGAATGCCGGCATCGCGGCGACCTTCGGCGCGGTCTTCGGTAGCGCCATCCAGGGCGGTATGGAGCTGGCGAAGGTGTTCAAGCTCGGGGAGGGCGGTGCAGAGCGGGCGGCGCGTGTTCTCGAGGGGCAACCGGAGCCTGGCGATGTCGAGGCTCTTGCCAAGGCGATGAATGTCGAACTGGGGCCGGAAAAGCTGGACATGATCAGCCGCTCTTTCGAGGAGCGCGCACTCGACGAGGTGAGCGTGCCGGCGGATGCTACGCCGGCGCAGCTGCGCGTGCTGGAAGCGGCGCAGCACTACGCCGAGGATCCGGAGCGCTTTCCCCCGCCGGAGATCGTCGAGCGCGTCCTCGAGGCGCAGGACGGCGGTCGCGCTCTGGATGCGGCGCCGGAGCAGATCGGGCGCGCCATGGCGGGCGACCGTCAAGCGATCGAAGAGATATCCGACGTCGTTGCTGCCGAGCGCCAGGCGGACGGTGAGGCTCGGATAGATGCGCAGGCGACGCGGATCGACGACGTCGCCAGTCGCGTCGACCAGCTCGAGGCCATTGCAGACGCCGGCCGCCTTGATGAACTGGCTCGCCAGAAAGTGCCTGTTGGCGCAAAGCCCAGGTCTCCGCAGTCGTTGATGGATTTCATCGCCTCAGAAGGGGGTATCCGTGAGGATGGCGGCGAACTGCGGGCGCTAGGCCTGTCGAGAAAATTCGTGCCGGGCCGTGGAGCGCTTGTTCGCCAAACCGGCCAAAGCCTTGACTATGCCCGGGAAGCAGCGGCCCAGGCTGGCTATTTCAACCACCTCTATGGAACCTCGGAAGAGGCTGCCGCAAAAAGCACGGTTGCGGATCTGCTCGATCTCCTTGACCAGGAAAGCCGGGGCAATGCCGCGTTTACGCCGGACGATGCCGGCCGGGTTGCAGCGATGGACGCCTATCGCCAGCAGCTTGATGCGCGGGCGGAATATCGCGACTTCCTTGGCAAGCTTGAAGCGGCACTTAGAGAAGTGGCGCCGGAAGGCGGCATCGACGATGCAATCCTTGTCCGGGCCACGGATCTGATGATAGAAGAAGATCTAACGCCGCTGGCGGCCTTCGATCGCGCTGCGCTCGAGGAAGAGGCCAGAGTTGCGGAATTCGCGGAAGAGATCGGCGAGGGATATCGTGATGAGCCAGACTTTGAAGACATCCCCTTCTTCGACGAACCGGAAGCAGGCGTTGCTGAACCGGGCGGCGCTGCTCGAGCGCAAGAGCCAGACCGCGTCGCCGGAGCTGGCCGAGCAGATGAAGAAATCCGCGACCAATCTCAAGGTCCTGGCGAAGCTGCACGAGACGGCCTAGATCCCCTCGACGGTCAGAGCATCGCGCCGGCGCGTGCAATCGAGCCGCTCGAAGAAGCCGCCATGCGTGTTGCCGAAGAGCAGGCCGGCGAGATCGTCGACCCGGCGATCGACGTCAACGGAAACCCCGAAAGCCTTCTGGACTTCATCCCCATAGAGGATGGCGACGGAAACGTGCGCCTGGTCTCGACGCGCGAAGCGCTCGAGGCCGCCGACGAAGGCAATTTCCTCGCCGATCTTTTGGAGAGCTGCAAACTATGAGCCTTCGCGACTGCCTGAATTCCGCCGTTTCCCAAGGCGCCATCGACAAGCGCCAGGCCGACGAACTGCATCGCTACTGGGAAGCCCGCTTCCGCCAGAAGCGGCCGGGGATGACCGAACGTGAAGCGGCCGCGGCCGCCAGGGACGAGGTGACGAAAGAGCTTCGAGAGCAGGCCTTCGAGCAGCGCCGGCAAACGCTCTTGGCGGAAGCCAGGCGCAAGGAAGTTGCGACCTTCCTGGAAAGCTATCGCAACCGCACCGGAGATCCAGACCAGCTTGACGCGGCGCTGTCGCTGATGATCCACAACGGCTACAAGGGCACCCAGTCCATGGCCGGCAAGGCGAGTGCAATCATCTCCATGGCGCATCGCGATCTTTCGGACGTGATGTATCATTTCAGGCGCTCGAAGGGGTTCGGCCTGCGCCGCAACAAGGCGGATTTGCCGGACCTCATCAGGGCCATGCACGGCGAGGCTGTCAACAATCCGACCGCCAAAGCCCTGGCGGGGGCGATCTCCGGTGTCCTCGAGGACTTGCGGCAGCGCTTCAACGCCGCCGGCGGCAATATCCGCAAGCTGGAGAACTGGGGCATCTCGCACAGCCACAATCGCCGTGCCATCGCGAAGCTTGGTCGCACGCCCTTGGAAGCACGGGAAAAATGGAAAGCCTTCATTCGCCCGCTGCTGGATCCCGAGCGGATGATCAACCCGAATACGGGCGCGAAGGTTGGCGCCGATGGGCTGGATGCGTCGCTTGATTACGCCTTCGAGACGATCGTTTCACAGGACTGGGCGCATCGCCAACCGGCGGCGATGCGGGCGGGGCAGGGCAAGCTTGCGAACCGCCGGCAGGAAAGCCGCTTCCTGATCTTCAAGGATGCGGAAAGCTGGCTGACCTACAACGAGAAATTCGGTAACGGCGATCCGATCGGCTCGATCTTCAATCACATCAATTCGATGGCGCGCGACATTGCCGCAATGGAGCGGTTCGGTCCCAATCCGGATGCTGCGGTGGAATGGATCAAGCAGGCTGTGCAGGTGAATATCGGCCGGCAGCAGGCGGGCGTCATAGAGGCCGCTGGGAAGCCTCCTGGCATGTCTGCGACGAAGTGGGCCGGTTATCGTCTCGACGGCCTGTGGCGGGCGCTGAGAGGGCGGGAAACCATCCTCGATGCGCCAGCGAAGATCTCCGGTGACATTCGCAACCTTGCGACCTCGGCCATGCTTGGTTCGACGGGGATCCTTGCGGCTGCGACCGACCCGTTCGTCGCGGCCGCCTCGAGGAGGCTCGCGGGGCTTCCGGTCGCGCGCAGCCTGGGCGGCATCCTGACCCGCTTTGCGCGTGATACCGACCGGCGCGCGATGGCCCGACGCGCGTTCATGTGGGACGACTACATGCACACAATGAACGAGCAGGCGCGCTTCGTCGACCAGATGTTCGGCCATGAATGGAGCCGCTACCTCACCGATCGGGCCTTGACCTGGAATGCACTGATCCCGCTGACCGACGCGCGCAAGCGCCTCGAGGCGACCGCCTGGCACGAGACGCTGGGCGGCTATGCCGAGCGGAACGCCGACTGGGCCGATCTCGATCCGCTTCTGCAGAAGGCGATGGGCGGTTTCGGTATAACGCCCGAGGACTGGGCCAAGATGCGGGCCGGCATCGACGACATGGGCTTTCTGGATCCGGGCGGTATTTTCGAGAAGACAGGCGATCGGCAGCTAGCGGAGAAATACGCGGAGCTGATCCATCAATGGTCGGAACGCTCAGTTCCTTCCGGGGATCCGCGCATCAAGAGCGTGCTGACGGGCGGAACGCCGCGCGGCACGATCCTTGGTGAGCTGGCCGAGTTTGGCTCGCAGTTCCTGTCTTTCGGCATGAGCTTCACGGCGCGCCAGCTCGAGGCGATCTACATCTATTCGATGCTCTCGAAATCCCGTGGTGGCCGGGTTGCGCGCGGTGCCTGGTTCTTCGCCTCGATGGCGGTTCCGCTTACTTTCGGTGCTGCCTTCTATACCCAGATCCTCAATGTGCTGGGTGGCAAGGATCCTGAAGACATGACGACCGTAAGCTTTTGGGGCAAAGCTTTCGTCAAGGGCGGCGGCGGCGGTCTCTTTGCCGACTTTGTCAACCGCGCGGAAAACCGCTTCGGGCAGAGCTTTGCCGAGACGCTGCCGGGACCTGGTGCGGCAATCATTGGCGACACGCTCGATCTCACTCTGCGCGGGATCCAGACGATCATGGGCGGCGAAGACGCCAAGTTTGGCCGAAACTTTTCCAAGTATGTTGGCCGATACACGCCGATCCTTTCCTCGCACCCCGCGACCCGGGCGGCGTATCGCCGCGCCGTCGTCGACCAGCTGCAGTGGCTGACGGATCCGGACGCGGACAAGAGTTTCCGGGCGCAGAAAGGAAAGGGCAGCTTCTGGTGGGAGCCCGGCGAGGTGACCTTTCGGCGGCTGCCGGCGCCGGACGCGGCGCTGGGGACAGAGTAGCGTCGGCTCTTTCGCCTGGGCTGGCCTCGTGCTTAGGTGGCGCTCGGGGACATTTCTGCATCTGGGGGTATCATGCGCAAATCCATCCTGGTTGGCCTTGTGGGCCTGGTCGTTGCCGGCTGCACGTCGACGCCGGACAAGTATGCGGCGTCGCTGCCGCAGGATGATCCGAAATACAATTCGCAGGAATGCCGGGAAATCAGGCTCAAGGCGCTGGAATTCGACAACAAGGTTGGGTCTCGCGTGGCGATCGGGCTTGGCGCCGGCCTGCTGCTCGGGCCATTCGGCATTCCGATCGCCGCAGCCGCGGACGCGGAACGGGAAGACGCCCGCAAGCTCTTTGCCCGGGAGATCCATATGCGCTGCTCGAGCAAGCCGCTGCCGAAGCATCTCGAGGTCAAGCCGGTAAAGAAGACGGCGAAGCGCGCCTGACGCACTGAACGGGAGGTCCTGCCGCATACCCTTGTCTGATCAAGGAACCAGGCAGGGCGTCGATGACCAATCCCTATCCGTTGCCGAGCGGAATACGGCAGACCGACATTCTGGTCGGCAATGGCGGATCGACCTATGGGCCGTTCGCTTTCAAGGTCTTCGACACCGAAGACGTGCAGGTGTGGGTCCGCCCGCCGAATGTCGAGGAGTTCTCGATCGCGGACGTCGAGGTGCTGAAGGTCGACGACCTTCCGTTCGACAATTTCACGGTGACATTTCCGGCGAACCTGCAGGATACGACGTCGTTTGTCGTCGCGTCCGCTCGCGTCGCATCGCGCGACGCCGGCGTGATGGGCGGTACCAGGATCAATCCGGACGCGCTCGAGAAAGAGTTCAGCAAGATCGCGGCGACGCAGCAAGAGCAATCGCGTGATATCGCTCGCGGCGTCAAGACGGACTTCGGCGGAGTGGATCTTGTTGTTGCGGCAGGCATCGATGACGGCCATCTGCTTAAGAAAGAAGGCAACAGGCTCGTCGGCGGCGGTAGCGCCCAGGATATCTCCAACGCACGCGACGAAGCCCTCGTAGCTGCTGTAGCTGCTGCCAGCTCTAGCGAAGCCGCCGCAGCAGCTGCCACCACAGCCGGCAACTCCGCGACCGCCACTGCAGCCTCACAGGCACAGGCGCAGATGCTCGTCGACATGGCTACCGCTGGATATGCCGGGTTTGAACCCGGCGCCTTTTACGACCTTGGTCGCTTGGCCGACGACATAACGCTCTTCCCGGGTGATCTGGGGCGGCTGGCTGATCTGTAACTCCGGAGAGATTTGACGTGGCAACACCCATTTCCCAACTGAAGGCAACCGCCGCAGAGCTGGCGGCCCGCGTCGTCGGTGCTGGCCTGCTTGTCTGGAACGAGACTGCTAAGCGCTGGCACGGTGGCGACGGGGTCACTGCTGGCGGCATTCCGATGGCGCGGCTGGACGAGCGAAATGACGGAGCGCTCGGCTACCTGCAAGAGATCAAGACCGCCGCGAACAATCCCGTTGCAGTAACCGACAGCGGGAAGGTGCTGATCGGTAATCGAGCGACGCCCATAGCCTTCCCTCTTGATACAGCCGCCAACCTCGGCGCGGGTTTCATCGTAATTTTCAAGAACATCGGCGCGGGCACCATGACGGTTGCGCCGAATGGTGCCGACATGATTGATGGTGTCGCGGCGGCCATTATCGTTGCCAGTGGTTCATCTGTGTTGCTCAAAGGAGACGGGCTTGGCTTCCGTACTTTTCTCAGCAACTCAGACGTCACGGCCAGCGCCATAGGCAGTGCACCAGCACTTCTAGGCGCAAACCTCGCCGACAATGACAAAATCGCGGCGTTCGATGTGTCCGCAAACGGTGGCGCAGGAGCGCTCGTTACTGTCGTTCTCACGGAACTGATCGCCGGCATCTTCAAAGCGACGAGGTCGATCGCCAATGTGGCAGTGCAGGCCTCAACCTTTCGAGCAAAGAATGTCGGCGGCTTTTCCCCAATCCTTGATGTAACGGCGCTCACGACGGACCGCACCATTACGTTTCCAAACGCGGATGTGAAGCTTGAGAAGATCGTTGGAACGACGGTAACCGCAACGCCAAGCGGTGTTGCTCTCGTCGATTTCGGCTCCATACCTGCCGACTGCACGCAGATCGATGTGGCAATCGCGGGCATTTCCACCAACGGCGCCAGCTCTCCATCTATTCAGCTTGGAACCTCATCCGGCATAGAAGCAACAGGCTATCTTGGTGTCGGTATGAATTATGGCGCCGCGGCCATTGGTTCAGCTCAGCTATCGACCGCCTTTGTTTTGAGTTCGCCCGGCAACGCAGCGACGACGCACCACGGCATAGCTACTCTTAAGCGGGTTGGTTCCACCAACGCATGGGCTTTTGAAGGCCTCATCGCCCAAGGCGCAGGTATCAACGGCGCCATAACGGTTGGATCAAAAACGCTCTCCGGCGTTCTTGATCGCCTCCGCTTTACCACCATCAATCAGACGGACCTCTTCGATGCCGGTACCGTCAGCGTGACCTACAAGTAGGAGGTTCGAATGCCGCGCTTTAAGTTGGTTGTGGATTGTATGACGGGCGCATCTGAAAGTGTTCCCTGCACGCCAGAGGAGGAAGCCGCTGCAGACGCAGCGCTTGCGGCAGAGCATGCGACGTTGAACATCGAAAATCTCTACCCTGTGGATTTGTGGGGGCGTATGACGAACGAGGAGGTTGAGCAGGCGGAAGCTTTCATGGCAACGCAGCCGGTTCGGATCCAGAACATATTCCGCTACGCATCCTCCTACCGCAGTGATCACGAGCTTTGGCCTTTGCTCAACGCCATGGCGACCAGCCTTTATGGCGCACCGCGCGCTTCGCAGATCCTCGCGCCCTCCTAGCCCGCATTTGACGCAATCGCGCGCCTCTTAAACTGGGCTCCACCTCAACCAGGCTGGAGCCGTTTTCATGTCCGACCGTTTCGAGATCTGTCATCCCATCACGGCCGGTTGGGAAGGCGGCTGGAGCAATCACAAGGATGATCCCGGCGGCAAGACGTATCTTGGCATTACCGAGGCGCGCTGGCACGAGTACCAGGACAAGATGAAGATGAGGCGGACGGCCGTCCGCACTGTGACGTTGGCACAAGCCTTGAAGTTCTACCGCTCGGAATTCTGGCTAGCCGCAGGCTGCCAGCGTCTGTTTCCTGGTGTGGATCTCGCCGTCTACGACGCTTCGGTGAATTCCGGGATTTCGCGTGGCCAGAAATGGCTCAAGGCATCCGTCGGCAGCAACGATCACTCCGAGACCGTCAGGAAGATCTGCCGCGCGCGGCTGTCCTTCATGCAGTCGCTGAAGATCTGGAAGACGTTCGGGCGCGGCTGGGGGCGTCGTGTTGCCGACATCGAGGTCAAGGGGGTTGCCATGGCGCTTGCCGCAATGGGGGCGGCCGATGCGCGGATCCGTGCCGACGCAAGGGCGGAAGCTGAGGCAGCGAAGACGGCTTCCAAGGCATCCGACAAGACGGCCAAGGCGGCGGGCGGTGCCAGCGGCGCTGCCGGCGGCTCGATCGCGCTTGATCCCGGCGTAGTGGACAGCGCAGCAATCTGGGTGCTCGGCGGCTTCATCGTCGCGGCCTTGGTTGTCGCAACTGTCACGTTCGTCAAGAAGCGGGCGCACGATGCGCGCGCGGAAGCATATGCAGGAGCTGCAGCATGAGCGCGTTGACCACCATCCTGATCGGCGCGGCCGCGAAGGTCGGCGCGCCGATCGTCAAGAGCATCCTCGAGGAGAAGGTCGGCGGCACGGCCGGCGAGCTTGGCGGCGTCATCATCGACGCTATCGCCGGCAAGGCGGGCGTGACGGTCGACGAGCTGAAGACGCTGCCGGCGGAGAAGCAGGAGGCAGCAGTGGCGGCCGTCGAGGCGGAAACGCCGGAAATCATCTCGGCGTGGACCGCGCAGCAGCGCGAGGCAAACCGCCTCATGCTCGAGGAGATGAAAAAGGAAACGCCCTTCGGCTGGCTCTGGCGGCCGGCCGGCATGTGGCTGATGCACGGGCTTCTCGCCTGGCTTGTCGTGGTACGGCCGCTGATCAACGCAATCATGGAGGCCGCCGGCGCCAGGGCGGGCATCGAAATGGGCGTCGATCTCGGCACCTTCACGACGATCTACACGATCTATATCGGTCTCTACATGGGCGGGAATACCGTCATCCGTGCGACCGGCGCCCGGAAGGAAAAGGCATGAGGGAACTGCTCGAGGCGCTGGGGCTCAATCCGCTGGTGCTGGTTGCCGGCGGGGCAGGCGGGCTCCTGCGCGCCTTGTCGTCGACGCGGCACAGTCTGCGCGAGCGCATCGTTTCACCGCTCTGCGGCGCGCTGGCGGCAGGCTACCTTACCGCGGCCGGCGTGCATATCCTGCGCTCGATCTCGGTCCCCTTGCCGGATGACCCGCTTGCCACGTTTGGCGCCGTCGGCTTCATCCTCGGCGTCAGCGCCATGTGGCTTTCCGACTTCGTCATGCTCTTCGTGCTTCAGAAGCTGCGGCGCCCCGTTTGAGGGGGCGTCGCCGCACGATGATTCGTGCGACATCGTGCGACCGATTGCTATGTCGCACGGTCGCATATCAGTCGCACCGAAGTCGCACGATTTTGCTAACTATCTGCACCAAAAGGGAAAAATGGTGCCCCCATCAGGACTTGAACCCGAGACCCCCTGATTACAAATCAGGTGCTCTACCAACTGAGCTATAAGGGCACTCCGGGGAGGGAGTTAGCATATTCTCCGCTGCTGTAAAGCGAAAAGGCTCCTTCAGATCGACCAGTTGCTGTCCGAGGCGGCGCTGGGCACGATTTCCTGGCAGCGTTCCATCGAGCGGGGAAGGTTTTCGGCGAGATAGTCGATGAGGGCGCGCACGGCGGGGAGCATGCCGTGGCGGGAGGTGAAGACGGCATGCACGGCTGATTCCGCGCTCGACCATTCGGGCAGAACCGGTGTCAGCAGGCCGGCGCGGAAGCCGCGTTCGACAATCATGTCCGGCAGCAGCGCGAGGCCGATGCCTTCGATCGTCGCGCGCTCCAGCACGCTGAAATCCGAACAGGTCAGTACCGGCGAATGGGAAATGTCGCGCATTTCGCCATTGGCGTGGAACAGTGTCCATATGGCGCGCGGATTGTTCTCCTGCATGGAGAGGGTGGGCACGCGGCCGATGCCGTCGAAGTCGATCGGACCGTGGCGCTCCAGAAAGCGCGGACTTGCCGCAAGATAGCGCCGCGTGCCGCCGAAACGGCGCACGATCAGCGACTGGTCGGTGTCGTAGCTGTCGCGCACGCGCAGCGCCACGTCGATCCGTTCCTCTATGAGATCGACAGGCCGCCCGGTCGTCAGGATCGAAAGGCGCACGAGGGGATAGCTCTTCATGAAGCCCGGCAGGATGTTTGCCACGACGGGGGCGAAACCGGGCGGCATGGACATGCGCACCATGCCGGCCGGCTCCGCCTTCGCGACGGCGACCACGGCCTCCGCCGCCTCCACGCCTGAAAGCACCGCCTCGCAGCGTTCGTAGAAGGACTGGCCGATATCGGTGACGGAAAGCTTGCGCGTGGAGCGCTCGATGAGTCGCACGCCAAGCTGCTCCTCCAGCGCGGCGATGCGCTTGCTGATCTTCGATTTCGGCACGGACAGGGCATTTGCCGCAGCGGTGAAGCCCTTGTACCGCACCACGGCGGCATAGAGTGCGAGATCGTTCAGGTCCTGCATGGCGTCGTCTCCGATAGTCGCCCGTTTTATTGTTTCTCATTTGAAACGGTCAATTGGATTTTTGCCGTCTAATCACTCGATTGTTTTCGGATCATATGTTTCGCATCGAATTTCAAACAAAGGTGCTGACCTATGAACCTCCTCCACATCGACTCCGGCATTCTCGGAGAACATTCCGTATCCCGTCGCCTCACCGCTGCCGTCGCCGCCCAGATCAAGGCCGAGCAGCCCGGCGCCAGCGTGACCTATCGCGATCTCGTCGCCAGCCCGTTGCCGCATCTTTCCGGGGCACACCTGATGGCCGCCAATGCCAAGCCTGAAGAGATCGACACGCAGATCGCCGCCGAAGTCGAGGTGAACAAGGCGGTGCTGGAGGAATTCCTTGCAGCCGACACCATCGTTCTCGGCGTTCCGATGTATAATTTCTCCCTGCCGAGCCAGCTCAAGGCCTGGATCGACCGTGTCGCCGTCGCCGGCAAGACGTTCCGCTACACGGCCGAAGGTCCGGAAGGTCTCGCCAAGGGCAAGAAGGTCATCATCGTCTCCACCCGTGGCGGCCACTACAGCGCCGGCCCGGCAGCCCTGATGGACCACCAGGAAAGCTATCTGAAGACCGTGCTCGGCTTCTTCGGCATCACGGATGTCGAGATCGTTCGCGCCGAGGGCCTGAACCTCAGCGCCGATTCGAAGGTCGAAGCCATTTCGGAAGCCGAGCGCGTCATCTCCGGCCGCGGCAGCCTCAAGCTCGCCAGCTAGGAAGCGTCTCCTTCAACGCAAAAAGCCCGCCGATGGAACCGGCGGGCTTTTTGCGTTCAGGAATGTGGTATCAGCCGAAAAGGTGGCGATGCGAGGCGTAGAGTGCGATGGCGGCCGCGTTCGACACATTGAGCGACTTGATCGCGCCGGGCATGTCGAGGCGGGCGAGAGCCTTGCAGGTGGCGCGCGTCTTCTGCCGCAGCCCCTTGCCCTCGGACCCCATCACGAGCGCGATGCGCTGGCCGGAAAGCGTGCCTTCCAGCGGGGCCGGCCCTTCCGAATCGAGACCCACCGTCTGGAAGCCGAGCTTGTGCAGCTCTTCCAGCGCATCCGACAGGTTGGTGATCTGGATATAGGGGATGAGTTCCAGCGCGCCGGACGCGGTTTTTGCAAGCACGCCCGATTCGGTCGGCGAATGGCGCTGGGTTGTGATGACGGCACCGGCATTGAAGGCGACGGCAGAGCGCATGATCGCGCCGACATTATGCGGGTCCGTGACCTGGTCGAGCACGAGCAGCAGCGGCGAATCCTTCAGCGCCTCGAGTCGGCGAACGGGCAGCGGGCGCGTTTCCAGCATCACACCCTGGTGGATGGCCTCCGGCCCGAGAACCTTGTCGAGGTCGGAGGGAAGCACGGTTTCCACCGGATAGGGCAGGCTGGAGAAATCGGGCAGCTCCAGGCGCTGGGCGGCGTTCTGGCTGACGGAGAGCTTGATGATCTTGCGCTCGGGATTGTCGAGTGCCGCCCGTACCGTATGCAGGCCATAAAGGAAGACCTGGTCGGGCGCGACCGCCGGCGGCTTCCAGCCTTCGGTCTGCCGGCGGCGGCGATCGTCCTTGGGTGTCGGGATCTCGCCGCGCTCGCGCCGCTGGTCGCGATGCGCGCGGCGGAGCTTGGCATAGTGGGTGTCTTTTGCGGACTTGCCGCCGGTATCGTCTTTGCTCATGCGGTCTCTATACTGCATGTCGCGGAAAAGTGCGTGAGGCTTTTGCACGGCGCATGAAAAATCGGGAGCGGTGCGGGCAGGGCCAATCGCGGACGATCAGGCGCCGCATGGGGACGAAGACATTTTTCGCAATTTTTTCCGTGACGTCGTGTTGACAGGATGAATTGTGCCCGTCATATACCGCGCCAGATCGAAGGCGCCGCCGCAAGGCACTGCCGAACGGTCCCGCTTGATCCCGACGGAATATGGAGGGATGCCCGAGTGGTTAAAGGGGACGGACTGTAAATCCGTTGGCTCAGCCTACGTTGGTTCAAATCCAACTCCCTCCACCATTCCGTTGCACGGATCAAGACCCCCGCGGGTATAGCTCAATGGTAGAGCAGCAGCCTTCCAAGCTGAATACGCGGGTTCGATTCCCGCTACCCGCTCCA
>APMI01017978.1_pt1 | contig 15914 bp, 12 predicted proteins | sample 667938 | NCBI WGS metagenome assembly APMI01 (sample SAMN01084076, study PRJNA167559) | wastewater metagenome | biome: Wastewater | place: Denmark: Ejby Moelle, Odense | collected 2011-11-28 | reverse complement strand
ACCACCTTTGAAACCACGAAGGAAGTGAAAATAAACGGCAAAGCTTTACCCGCCGGCAAATACGCACTTTTTACCATTTCAGGAGAGAAGGAATGGACCATCATTTTCAATAAGAAGGCTGATCAGTGGGGATCTTATGATTATGACAAAGCCCAGGATGCTTTAACGGTAACCGCAAAAGCCGGAACGGCCAAACCATTTGCAGAAAAATTGACCTTCAGCATCAGCAAAACCGGGGAGGTAGAACTGCTATGGGGCAATAAACAGGTTGGTTTTACGGTAGAATAATTACAACCAATTGAACAAAAGCTGAAATGATTTGCCGGCAGGGCATTTTTTTTCAGCTTTTGTTTTAACAGTAAGTATTTTTGTGCGATGGGCGAATATTCAATGCAGGATGCACTCCAGCAATTTTTAAAACGCAGCCGCCTCAAAGGCGGATTACAGGCTTTGCAGATTGAAGATATCTGGGAAAAGATCATGGGGAAAACCGTAGCCAAATACACCGATAAGATACAGATCATCAATCATACCTTATTTATTTCCACACAGGTGGCCCCCCTAAAAAATGAATTGCTTTTTCAAAAAGAAAAAATAATTGAAAGGGTCAATGAATCGCTCGGGGAAAAAGTGATCCGGGAAGTGGTGATCAAATAACATTCTAATTATTCACACCGAATTTAATTCCAGCCTTTATTCTTTGAAAGCATAACCGAAAAGATGATGACTCCCGCAATTACAAGAATAAACAGGGCTGAGAGAATAATGCCAATGATTGAACATATCCTGCCGCCATTTGAACTGCTATAACTGGAAGCCGTGTACAGCTCCGGTTCTGCCCTGTAAAGCCGCCTGTCCTTGTTGGCAAGCACCAGCCCGATAATACCGAAAACAATACCGAAACCATAACAAATGATTGATACAATTGAAATGATGCCCAGCACAAGTGATGCCGTTGCATTGGGAAGATTTTGCTGTCCGCCATAGCTGGGTCTAAGAAGGTCTTGCTGTTCCATTAATAAGGTGTTGCTTGTTAAAGTATGCTGTAAATATAATTAGATACCAGCATCAGTACAACAAATATATAACCGTAAACCACTACCCTGTTGCCCCATTTAAATTTGAACAGCACATGGCAGAATCCAAACAAAAAAAACAACAACAGGGGTATCGTTGCCGGGTGGTAATGGATGCTGAGCGAAACATCTCCCCTTAGCAAGGCCACCAAACTTCTTTGCAAACCACAACCCGGGCAATTGATGTGAACATATCTTTTTACAGGGCAAACCAGTTGGTGTTTTTCTATCCAGTCAGCGATATGGTGCAGGCTCCACGGCACGTTAGTTTAATAGGCCCTGGCAAACAATACCCGCTGGCTGCTTGGCTTGCCGGTCAGTATGCAATGGCCGCTTTCGGCTGCATTGTCTAACGGAATACAGCGGATAGTGGCTTTTGCCAATTCTTTTATCTTATCTTCAGTTTCCCCGGTGCCATCCCAATGTGCCGAAATAAAACCAGTTTTGCCATCCAGCAATGACACAAATTCCTCCCAGCTATCAGCCTTTGTGATGTGCTCATCCCGGAACGCTTTTGCTTTGCTGAAGATAGCTACCTGTATCTCATCCAGCAACCGGATGATGTTCTGCCCCAATCCATCGATGCTATAACTCATTTTTTCTTTGGTATCTCTCCGGGCAACTTCCACCACATTATTGGCTAAATCCCTGGCGCCGATAGCGATCCTCACCGGTACACCTTTCATTTCATATTCGGCGAATTTCCAACCGGGACGGTTGTTATCGCTGTCATCGTATTTTACGGAAATGCCTGCCGCCTTCAACTCTTTGATGAGGGCATTTACTTTTTCATCTATCAGCAGCTTTTGGTCGTCACCTTTGTAAATGGGAACGATCACTACCTGTATCGGCGCCAGTTTGGGCGGCAGTACCAATCCATCATCATCACTGTGCGCCATCACCAATCCGCCAATGAGCCTGGTGCTAACACCCCAGCTTGTAGCCCACACGTAATCCAGTTTATTTTCTTTATCAGCAAATTTTACATCAAACGCTTTGGCAAAATTCTGGCCCAGGAAATGGGAAGTACCTGCCTGCAGTGCTTTTCCATCCTGCATTAACGCTTCAATACAATAAGTATCCACCGCACCTGCAAAACGTTCATTTTCTGTTTTTACGCCTTTTACCACCGGCATGGCCATGTATTGCTCTGCAAAATCTGCATACACATTCAGCATCTGTACAGTCTCTTCTTCTGCTTCTTTTTTAGTGGCATGAGCCGTGTGTCCTTCCTGCCATAAGAATTCGGTGGTGCGTAAAAACAAACGGGTACGCATTTCCCAGCGAACTACATTGGCCCATTGGTTAATAAGGATCGGGAGGTCCCGGTAAGATTGTATCCAGCCTTTATAAGTATTCCAGATAATGGCTTCGCTGGTTGGTCGTACTACCAATTCTTCCTCCAGTTTTGCTTCAGGATCCACAATAAGTTTTCCCTTGTTGTCTGGGTCACTCTTCAAACGATAATGGGTAACAATAGCGCATTCCTTTGCAAAACCTTCTGCATTCTTTTCTTCTGCTTCAAATAAACCCTTGGGGACAAACAAAGGAAAGTAGGCGTTCTGGTGACCGGTCTCTTTAAACATCCTGTCGAGCTGGCTTTGTATGTTTTCCCATAACGCAAACCCGTAGGGCTTAATCACCATACAACCCCGTACAGCACTGTAATCGGCCAGGCCGGCCTTGATAATAAGATCATTGTACCACTGAGAATAATCCTGCTCCCTGCTTGTAATTTCTTTGCTCATTGAAAGTAGTTAAGTGTTGGTTTTGCTAATGGGCCCAAAGGCTCAAAAATATTTTAAATGTTTGATTATTAAAATTTTGCCTGTTATTGTTTTAGCACATATTTAACGCAACCCCGGTAAACCTGTGCAGCACAATGGCAAAGATTTTGGACTATGTTTTAACAAGGCTCCAAGCCGCAAAAGTAGTAACTTCATATTCAAATAACATAAAAACCCACGCCATGAACAGTAAACTTTTACTAATCATCATTTCACTCATCACACTAGCCAGTTGTTCTACTGCTTACAAAACCGGGCAAACGCCTGATGATGTATATTATTCACCCGCCCGTTCATACGATGAAGAAAAAAATGACGAGGATAAAAAGGATGAAGATGTAAAGAAAGACTACGCAGAAGAAAGACAAATCAGGATGCGTATCAACGACCCAAGGTGGAGGAACTTCGACAATGAGATCTACTACAGCCCTTACAGCTATGGTTACAATTACGGATATTATTATAACCCATTTTATTATTCCTTACCCGTTTATAACACCTGCAACTGCAACTGCACTGCTACAGTAAATCCAAAAAACACAACGCCAAGAATGGCTAACCTGGGTGGTTACGGCAACGGCTACAGCAACAGCAATAATACAGCATTGAACTCAAAGACCGGAACATACAGGCCTGCGCCGGTAAGAACGTACAATAACAGCAATAATAATTCAGGCAGCAGACTCGGAAACACTTTAAATAAGATTTTCAATACAGGTTCCTCCAGTAATAACAGTAACAGCAATCAATCAGGCAATTCCTCTTCTCAATCCAGCAGAACTTACACGCCATCTTCATCAGGCAGCAGCAGTTCGTCTTCGTCAGGAAGCAGTTCGTCAGGCAGTTCTTCCAGGCCGGCCAGAAGCGGTAAAGGTGGTTAAACAAACAGCAGTGCAATTTTAAACGACCATGAAGTAATTGATCGCTTCACCACTATTCTATTGCCATACAATTATTAACTCAACATTTTACCAATGAAAAAATATTTACTCCTTTTACTTCTTATACCCGGCTCAACAATAATTGCCCAGATACCGGAAGATGTGTTGAAATATTCCTTCTATCCTCAAAACGGAACCGCACGCAATCTTGCGATCGGTGGAGCAATGGGATCGCTGGGCGGAGACATCAGCGCTACTTATGTAAACCCTGCCGGGCTTGGCAATTACAGAACCGGCGAATTTGTTTTTAGTCCTGCCTGGTTCATGAACAATAATAAAATTGATTTTAGAGATACCAGGCTGGGCAATAAGAAGAATAGTTTTGGAAAGACACCGATAGGCCTGGTGTTTGGAACAGGTACGGCCTATGATAAAAAAAGCAGCCAGGCCTTTAGTGTTGCCGTAACACAAACGGCCAGCTTCAATAATATTTTACACTACAAAGGCTATAACAATTACAGCAGTTTCGCAGAGCAATGGGCAGAAGATGTTTCAAGAAACGGCAGTATCGACAATGTGTATAACGATCCTGCCTATGCGTATGGAGCAGCCCAGGCTTTACACACTTACCTGGTTGATACCGCCAGGCTAACTGATACCACTTATTATGTAAAAGCCATGCCCGAGGATGTACTGGCAAGCGGCAAGGCATTGCAGCAGGAGAAAACGATCGACACAAGAGGTGGTGTCTATGAGATTGCGTTGGGTTATGCCTATAATCAAAAAGACAAATGGTTGTTTGGAGGAAGTGTCGGAATTCCGATCTTGAATTATAAAAACACCACCACGTTTGTAGAAACAGATACTTCATCCGATGTGCACAATAATTTCGGATACCTTAAATATATAGATAACTACAGTACCATTGGGGCGGGTGTAAATGTAAAACTGGGCGTGATCTACAAACCCAAAGAATATATAAGGCTGGGATTGGCCATTCATAGCCCCACTTTCATGTTTTCCTTAACGGAAAAAAGAAACAGCAGCCTTGATGTTGATACAGAAGATTATAACGGTAAGTCTTCAATATCTTCTTCTACCCTTCCGAACGGACAGCCCGGTGAAAACAAATACAGTATGCTTACACCATGGAAAGTATTGGTGAGTGGTAGTTACGTATTCCGGGAAATACAGGATGTAAGAAGACAAAAGGCTTTTATTACAGCAGATATAGAATATGCAGGGTATAAACACGGAAGCTTTTATTCTACGGAAGAAAATCCTTCTGACACTGCGATAAAGTATTACAAAGCACTGAATAAAGTGATCAGGGGTGAGTACAAAGGCAATTTTAATTTCAGGCTCGGGGGCGAATTAAAGTTTAACGTGATCATGGTAAGATTGGGTGCGGCTTATTACATGAATCCTTACAAAGACCCTGCATTAAAAGCCAACAGGTTACTGCTCAGCGGCGGACTTGGCTACCGTAACAAAGGTTTCTTTATCGATCTTACCTATGTACATGCTTTCAATAAAGATGTTGACTTTGCTTACCGCCTGCAGGATAAAGACAATACATTTGCTACAGTAAAAAATCAGCGTGGCACTATCGCAGCCACTTTCGGCATTAAATTTTAATGAATCGATTCGATAAAAAAGAAGTCAACTTTTAAAAAGTTGACTTCTTTCTATATAAGCTCTTTCAGGCGTTCTACTACCCTGTCAATTTCTTCTTTTGTATTGTGTTTACAAAAACTAAAACGCACGGCGATCTGGTTGGGGTTATTGTTGATGGCCCTGATAACATGCGATCCGGCATCAGCGCCGCTTGTGCAGGCACTACCACCACTGGCGCAGATATTGTGAATATCAAGATTAAAAAGCAACATTTCTGACCTTTCGGTTTTAGGAAAACTTACATTCAGCACCGTATACAAACTATTGCCTGCCACATCACCATTAAAGGCAACTCCCGGAATGTGCTTTTTCAATTCCTCCAGCATATAAAATTTCAGGGTGCTGATATGCTTTTTGTCGTCTTCATGATTGGCCGTTGCAATTTCCAATGCCTTTGCAAAACCAATAATGCCATATAAGTTTTCTGTTCCGGCCCTCATGTTCCGCTCCTGGCCGCCGCCCTGCAGCATTGGATTGATCCGCACATTTTCATTAATGTATAAAATACCTGCGCCCTTTGGACCATGAAATTTGTGACCTGCACCGGTAATAAAATGTACAGCAGTCTTCCGGAGGTCTAAGGGATAATGCCCAACCGTTTGTACGGTATCACAATGGAAGATGGCATTGTATAATTTGCACAGTTCACCCACTGCATTGATGTCAAGCAAATTGCCGATCTCGTTGTTGGCATGCATCAGGGTTACCAAGGTTTTCTCTTCGGTGGAAGCCAACAATCTTTCAAGATCATCCAGGTTAACATGGCCATTGGGCAATAGTTTCACAAAACTCAGTTTCACATCCTCATGTTTAGCGAGGTACTCCACCGTGTGCAAAGTGGCATGGTGTTCAATGGCAGACGAAATAATATGCCGGCAGCCAAGATCTTTCACCGCTGCGTTAATGGCGGTATTGCTGCTTTCGGTACCGCCGCTTGTAAAGAAGATCTCTGCCGGGTGAGCATTTAATATCTTAGCTACCGATTTCCTGGCCTGTTCAATTGCCATCCTTGTTTCCCGGCCATAAGAATAGATGGACGAAGGGTTACCAAATTTTTCGGTGAGAAATGGCATCATCGTTTCCAGTACCTCTTTGTCGAGTGATGTTGTTGCTGCGTTATCTAGATAGATCCTCATGGTCAAATGGTCAGGTGTAAGTAGTGATCGTGAAAAGTGAATCCTGAATCGTCAATGGAACTTTCAATTAAGCCAGCGTTTTCGTTCGCTATTGAGTTTTTACAATTCACTACATTACTTCACTGATATCTTTCATTAATCTTTTGGCAATATTATCTGCCGTTGTTTCAAAATTACTTTCTGCGTAAATACGTATAATAGGTTCTGTATTGCTGGTTCGTAAATGCACCCAGTCTGTATCAAATTCAATTTTCAACCCGTCTTCATTATTAATGGGCTGGTTCTTGTATTTTGACCTGATCTTGTCGAACACTGATTTTACATCCACCGTTTTTTCGAGGGTAATCTTGTTCTTGCTCATAAAGTAATCAGGATACGTATTCCTCAATTGCTTGATGCTTTTTTTGCTATGGGCAAGATGGGTAAGAAACAAGGCAATACCGATCAGCGCATCCCTGCCGTAATGCAGATCGGGAACAATGATACCGCCGTTTCCTTCACCGCCGATCACCGCATTCATGGCCTTCATTTTATTAACCACGTTCACTTCACCCACCGCACTTGGAAAATACTGACCACCATGTTTTTCAGTCACATCTTTTAATGCACGGGTACTGCTCATATTAGAAACAGTATTGCCTTTTCTTTTGCTCAGTACATAATCTGCTACGGCTACCAGTGTATATTCTTCACCAAACATACTCCCGTCTTCACATACAAAACAAAGCCGGTCTACATCAGGATCCACTGCTATACCAAGGCTGGCATTGTGTTTCACTACTTCTGTACTCAACCCTGTAAGATGTTCCGGCAATGGTTCGGGATTGTGGGCGAATTTACCGTTCACTTCTTCATTCAACACCACAATGTCTTTTACGCCGAGTGCTTTCAGCATCGCAGGTACTGCAATAGCACCGGTACTGTTCACTGCATCTACCACTATTTTGAACTTCGCTTTTTTAATGGCTGCCGCATCCACCAGGTCATAATTCAATATTGCATCAATGTGTTTTTGCAACAGGTCGCCACCATTTATAACAGTACCCAGTTTATCTACACTAACAAAATCAAACGCTTCTTTTTCTGCAATTTCAAGTACCTGCCGCCCTTCTTCGCTGTTAATAAATTCACCCTTGCTATTCAGCAATTTTAACGCATTCCACTCTTTTGGGTTATGGCTGGCTGTTAGTATGATACCACCTGCTGCATTTTCAAAAACAACCGCCATTTCAACTGTTGGGGTGGTGCTGTAATCAAGATCCACCACATCGAGGCCAAGCGAATTGAGTGTACTGATCACCAGGCCCTTCACCATTGCACCGCTGATACGGCCATCTCTGCCCACTACTATTTTTTTGCTTGCGGAGGCAGACTGCTGCTGCAACAACAGTTTACCGAATGCTGCAGTAAATTTAACCACGTCGAGGGGAGTAAGATTATCACCTGGCTTTCCTCCAATGGTGCCACGTATACCTGAAATACTTTTTATCAATGCCATTTGTAGCCGTTTTGGTTTTGGCGCAAAGATATAGAACGGAGTCGAAATGAAATTTATGAGTGCAGATTACAGCAAGCGCTTGCATTCCGCTAATCGTTAACAGGTTAACAGGTTGGAAAGTTAACTTGTAATAGATTTGGATGTATTGCTTACAGTCGCTTGCTCGTTAAACATATCAACCCGTCAACTTTTTAACCTGCAAACATTCTTTCTCCTTTTCATTTGCCTTAAAAAATTACCTTTGGCGCAAAAATTACGATTGTATGTGGCTCAACAACATTCTTGAAACGATTGGCAATACCCCGCTTATCAAACTAAATAAGATCACCAAAGACCTCCCCTGTACGGTATTGGCAAAAGTAGAATACTTTAACCCCGGTAACAGTATCAAAGACCGTATGGCGTTGAAAATGCTTGAAGTGGCGGAACAGGAAGGGAAGATAAAGCCCGGTGGCACCATCATTGAAGGTACGAGCGGCAATACCGGTATGGGCCTTGCGCTTGCAGCCTGTGTAAAAGGATACAAATGTATTTTTACCACTACCGATAAACAATCCAAAGAAAAGGCTGATATCTTAAAAGCTGTTGGTGCGGAAGTGATCGTTTGTCCAACCAATGTAGAGCCGGAAGACCCACGCTCCTATTATTCCGTAAGTAAACGCCTGGCTACTGAAGTGCCAAACAGTTGGTATGTGAACCAATACGATAATCTTGCCAACCGGCTGGCACACTACGAACAAACCGGGCCGGAAATATGGGAGCAAACCGAAGGTAAAGTAACACACCTGGTAGTAGCGACCGGTACGGGCGGCACCATTGTAGGCACAGCGAAATATTTAAAAGAAAAAAATCCTGCCATCAAAATATGGGCAGTGGACAGTTATGGAAGCTTGTTGAAAAAGTATTTTGAAACGGGAGAACTCGATCAAAATGAAGTGTATCCTTACATCAGTGAAGGATTTGGTGAAGACTTTGTTCCGCAGAACTACGACATGAGTGTGATAGATGCGTTTACCAAGGTAACGGATAAGGATGGAGCCGTAATGGCAAGACGGATTGCAAAGGAAGAAGGTATGTTTATCGGTTACAGCGCCGGAAGCTGCCTGCAGGGTGTATTCCAGCTAAAAGACCAGTTGAAAAAAGACGATGTGGTGGTGTGTATCTTTCACGATCACGGAAGCCGTTATGTTGGTAAAATTTACAACGATCAATGGATGATCGAAAGGGGATTTCTGGAAGTAAAAACCTTTAAAGACCTGGTGAGTGGCAGGGGAAATCAAAAACTGATTGTGCTCAACCCGTCCAATACGGTTGCAGAAGCCATCGACCTAATGAAGAAATACGAAATTGAGAATATACCGGTTATTGAAGAAGGGAAAAATGCCGGCGCCATTTCAGAGAGCGGACTGTTTGATAAAATTTTGTCTGATACCTCCGTACTCAGCAAGCCTGTTGCTGCTGTGCTTGAAAAAGCTTATCCTGAGGTAGTATTTGATACTCCTGTAGAAAGATTAAGCAGTTTTATCAACAAAGAAAATGGTGCGGTATTGAGTAAAGATGAAATGGGCAATTTTCACATTGTTACCAAATACGACATTATACAAAGTCTTGCCAAGTAATTGATCAGGAAAAATACGACCTCATCAAACACTTATCTATGCTGCATCCTGACCGGTGCAGCATTTTTAATATACCGGAGCTTGAAATCTGTATAACGTAGTTTTACGATTGATAACCACGTATTTACGACTCATCTATACGGGTGAATCTCCGTGTGAATAAGTATTTACTGCTAAGAAAAATAGGGCGAAACCGCTATTTGCTGTGAAAAAATTGTGAATAATCTTTGTATCGAAGTTGATTGATAGCTGATGAGTATCAATCTTATCCAAAAAAAATCCTGATAAAACCAACAAAGCTTGTTATCCAATATCACTGAAAAACAAAGAGATTAAAATCCAGTATCAGTCAACTTCATTTTTACCGATCCTCACCCACCCGGAAACCACAATAAAGACTTTTATAAAAAGATATAATCCTGAAGAACCAAACCAGCCGGAACCTGTAAAAACAACGCATTAACTGTACCTGCTGACAACTGAATCAATACCATTGAATGAATATCCAGGCCTATTGTAAGCACGTCTTATCCTGAACCATTACTGGCCCCGCCGGCTAGTAGAAGACTAAAGCTTTTGAACATTGCAAAATGTTCCTAAAACCTCAAAAACGAATTGACAGGTTACTGTCAGATAAAAACTCTCACTACGGTGGGAGTTTTTATTTATAATTACTGCATTGGGTTTGTCTGCAGTAACACAATGCTCCCTCTTTATTGTTCTATAATTCTGATACAATGCCCCTGGTAGATATATACCAGTCCTGTTGATGACTGCTATCGTTGATAATTTGGCCAGATCAGGAAACACAAACGGTGGCAGTTTATAAAATGTATTATCCCTCTTCAATAAAGAGGCGTTGCTGTATAGGTTGATTAACTACCTCTTTATTCCCACAACGAGGTCTGAAATAAACAAATCTATTGTGTTGCAGGAATCATTCCTGAAAAGAAAGATTAAGTGAAAATCACTTATGTGAAATGTTACATACTGGTTAAACGCACCCGGAAAAATAACTACTACGTAGTTTTACGAACGCTTCGACAACCCATTCAAACACAGTGTCAGCGGGATTTTCACAAGATCAGTTGCAATTAATATTGAAACATTTAACTGCTGTATATTTTATTTTCTCTGCCTGTAACCGGTAGTTCTACGATGGCGGCGGTAATTATACCGCTGGCAAAAAGGGGCGTTTATGCTATTGGTGAGCAATAAAAAGCGGGTGATATTTGTACCAGAAGTTGATTGATACATTAATTATCAATCTATCCAAAATCCTGACAAAACCAGTAAGATTCGATCCAGATCTTATAAAAGCTGTTAGAAATCCAATATCAGTCAACTTCTACTTTTCTTTGACAGTGCGAACTAAAAATAACTACCGCTACCAACGTTGCGGTGATAAGAACAAGAATATCCAATTCCTTTTAAAAAACCAGGTTCTTAAAAAACCGGTACAGGTTTTTAAACCATACCACCGGGAAGAACAAAAAAACCAATCCAATATCACCGGTATACTGTAAAAAGTAATATCGAAGAAAAACCAAACCGAATTCAATATCCAAATGTCAGCGCTGCAAAACAGGCTGGCGAAGAAAAAACCAACGCACTGAAACCAGGAATAAGTTATTTCTGGAAGGGAACTTCCCTCAAAAAAATTAAGATCCGTATTTGCCTTTGCGGGCAAATGCATCAAAAGACTTCCACTTTATGCGAAAGCAATACAGTGGAAGTCTTTTGTTTTATGACTGTTTTGCAAAAAAATCACACCGCTATTTCATACTTTCCCGTTCGTTTTCCATTACAGAAAGCGGCATTCCATACAATCTTATTTTTTCCAGAATGTAGACATGGAAAAACAATGACTGCGCTGTAGTTTTTCTTCTAAGTTTTATAAAACGATATAAATATTTTTTTACCTGAAACCCTTTATTCATCAATGTTTCATTGTATTGCCGGTGGTAGTACAAAAAAGATTCTTGCTATTTTTGTTAAAGCATTTATAATAAAGTTTTTTAGTTGTCGTTTTAGATTCATCCAATATAAAAACAAGAAACAGCTTCCTGTGAAAACTAAAGTTCAAATCCTACAGAAGAACACAAAAACCAAATCCTGAACCTATGCCGTAAAAAGCGATGATGGTTCTGAAAGACCAAAAAAACCAATTCCTAGGTCTATGCTGTAAAAAGCGATGATGACCAGAAAAACCAACACTGAAACCCAGGAATAAAAAATTTCTGGAGAGGAAAACCCCTCTTAAAAAATTAAAGATCCCCGAACAGCTCTAAACGGCCGTTCAAACAAACACTCCCGCCGGAAACGACGGGAGTTTTGTTTTGCAGCAGTTACCTCCTATCCAAAAACGTTCTGCCTTACCGCTTTCAATTCATTAACGGCATACAAACTATCTGCTCCTGTGGCCGCCCTGGATATTTTCAATCCTTTATTTTTACGCCATGTTATTGCACTCCCCCACCCAGTTGACCGAACAGCCCCGGAGAATTGTTTCGCTGGTTCCCTCTCAAACAGAATTGCTGTTTCACCTGCAGCTCGGCGATCGGGTACAGGGTATCACGAAATTCTGTATCCATCCATCCGAATGGCAAAAAGAAAAAATCATTGTCGGCGGCACCAAAAACATCAACCTGCAAAAAATACTGGCCTGCAATCCCGATCTCATCATTGCCAACAAAGAAGAAAATGTGAAAGAGCAGGTAGAGGCGCTTGCAGCTTCCTGCAACGTTTGGGTTACAGACGTTAACGACCTCGATGGAGCTTTACAAATGATCGGCGATATCGGCGCACTAACGCATACGGAAGAAAAAGCTGGAGCAATCGCAGCAACTACCAGGCAACAATTCAACAACCTGCAAAGGGCAGGCAGGCCTTTAAAAACCACTTACCTCATTTGGCGGGAGCCTTACATGACAGTTGGTGGTGATACTTTTATTCATGATATGCTTACCCGCTGCGGCCTTAACAATATGTATGCAGCACAGGAACGATACCCGGTGACATCTATTGAAGGGATTAAAATGAATGGTTGCGAACTCCTCCTCCTGTCATCAGAACCCTATCCTTTCAAACAACAGCATATCGATGAACTTCAGCGTTACCTGCCAAACACAAAGATCATGCTGGTGGACGGCGAATTTTTTAGTTGGTACGGAAGCCGGTTGCTGGATGCAGTTGACTATTTTAATCAACTGGTATCAAACTTATAACATTGCTATTTTCCGTCAGGCCTTTACCGTTTAAATATCAGGATTACAAATGCATAATTCACTTACTTTTGCAAAAAACAACTTATAACTATGAGTAAATACAAAGCCGGCGTATTATTCGGAGAAGAATTACAGGCGCTCTATAACGACGCAAAAGACAACCAGTTTGCCCTTCCTGCAGTTAACTGCATTGGCACTAATACTATAAATGCGGTGCTGGAAACAGCAGCAAAGGTGAACTCTCCTGTGATCATCCAGTTTAGTAACGGTGGCGCACAATTCATAGCCGGTAAGGGAATGCCCAATGATAAATTACAGGGCAATATTTCCGGCGGTATCTCTGGTGCATTGCACATTCACAATGTGGCCAAATACTATGGGGTGCCTGTAGTGTTGCATACCGACCATGCTGCAAAAAAATGGCTACCCTGGATCAGTGGGTTGATCGATGCAGGTGAACAATTTTATAAAGAAAAAGGCCAACCCCTGTTCAGCTCCCATATGCTTGACCTTAGCGAAGAACCACTGGAAGAGAACATTCATACATCCGTAGAATTTTACAAACGCATGGCGCCGTTGGGCATGAGTATAGAAATTGAACTGGGTGTAACCGGTGGTGAAGAAGATGGTGTTGACAACAGCGATATCGACAATGAAAAATTGTATACACAGCCTGCACACGTTGCCTATTCTTATACTGAATTAAGCAAAGTTGGCAGCATGTTCACCATAGCAGCAGCATTTGGCAATGTACACGGCGTTTACAAATCCGGCAATGTACAGTTGACACCGATCATTTTGCATAACAGCCAGGTGTATATTGAAAAAGAATTGAAGACTGGTCCAAAGCCAGTTTACTTTGTATTCCATGGTGGAAGCGGATCGCCGCAGCACCAGATACGGGAAGCAATCGGGTACGGCGCTATCAAAATGAATATCGATACCGATCTGCAATGGGCTTTCTGGGAAGGTATCCTGAATAATTACAAAGCCAAAGAAGCATTCCTGCAGGGCCAGTTGGGAAATCCTGAAGGTCCGGATGCTCCAAATAAAAAATACTACGATCCAAGGGTTTGGTTACGCAAAGGCGAAGAATCTTTCAGCAAACGTCTTGAAGTTGCTTTTGATGACCTTAATTGCATCAACCGGAATTCATAATTATTGACGAACTGTGGGTTGCCAAACTTTAAAAAGGTTGGCAACCCTTATTTTTGTGATATAGCATATAGAATTTTGGATCGATTTTTATCCATTCATTGTAAATTTGAATCCCCGTATCTCTAAACTGACAACCGTGTTTGGATATGGAAAAAACAATGACCATGACAAGAGACGAAGATTTTGAAGCCCTTCTTGGCGGACAGGAACCGGCCGGGAATGAAGCCACTACCAAAACAAGTGGCTCTGGCTGGTTCAAGCGTAAGAAAAAAGGGATCTTAACCGAAACGAAAGATAAAGCAGATGCACCCGAAGGATTGTGGAGCAAATGCCCAAACTGCAAATACACCTGCACCATCTCTGAGTTAAAAGAGAACCTGTCTGTTTGCCCGAAATGTGATTACCATCACCGGATAGGCAGTGATGAATACTTCGATATTATTTTTGATGAAGCAACTGATGTTGAATTGTTTGCAAACGTTGTTTCAAAAGATTATTTAGGCTTTGTTGATTTGAAGCCATACAATAAACGATTGGAAGAAACCTATGCCAAAACCGATATTCATGATTCCATTACCGTGGCACATGGTAAGGTAAAGGAGCATGACCTGGTAGTTGCCTGCATGGATTTTGAATTCATCGGCGGCAGCCTCGGGAGCGTGATGGGCGAAAAAATTTCCCGGGCCTGCGATTACTGTATTGAACACCGCATTCCATTTATCATCATTAATAAAAGCGGCGGCGCCCGCATGATGGAGAGCGCCTTTTCCCTGATGCAACTGGCGAAGACTTCCGGTAAACTATCACAGTTGGCCGATGCCGGTATCCCTTATATCTCTCTCTGTACCGATCCTACATTTGGTGGTACTACCGCATCCTTTGCTATGCTGGGAGATATTATCTGCGGCGAACCAGGTGCACTGATCGGCTTTGCCGGCCCAAGGGTAATTAAAGAAACGATCAAAAGAGACCTGCCCGAAGGCTTCCAGCGCAGCGAATTCCTACTGGAACATGGATTTCTCGATTTTATCGTTCACCGTAAAGATCTAAAAGAGAAACTGGCGCAGTTGCTGGCTCTTTTTAAAGGATAGGTACTTCAGTTCATTACCTGCGGCTGTATCAAAATGGCATTGACTGTTTAGATACAGTCTTTTTTGTGCTCAATATGAAAAATATTGCCAATTCAAAAAGGGATCTACGCCTTTCATCCTAACAGTACCGCATAGATGATAATCTAAACAAACTAAAGTGTAGAATTATAAGAACTGTCAATAAGTACCCTACTCCCTTTCAACATCAAAATAAATATTGTGAACCTTCCAAATAAAAGGCTGGCGAGCTACCGGCAGCTTCTTGATCACACTTAATCCCGATAACGTATTTTTACAAAATGGAAATCAGTAACCGCAAGGCCTACCACGATTATTTTTTTGAAGCGAAGTACATTGCCGGTATCGCACTGGCCGGCACTGAAGTGAAGAGTTTGCGCAGTGGCAAAGCCAGCTTCAATGATAGTTATTGCTACTTTGACCGTGGGGAACTCTATGTAAAAAGTCTGCACATCAGCGAATATGCGTTCGGTACTTACAACAACCACCAGCCGATGCAGGAGCGAAAACTACTGCTGAACAAAAGAGAATTGCAAAAACTGGAAGCCAAAAGCACCGAAAAAGGCTATTCGATCATTCCCTTAAAAATATTTTTGACCGAAAAAGGATTTTTCAAATTAGAGATTGGGCTGGGCAAAGGAAAAAAGAATTACGACAAAAGAGAATCGATCAAAGAAAGAGAAAGTGACCGGGATATTAAACGGAGGTACGGGATTTAATTTTGAATTTTGAGTTTTGAATTTTGA
>APMI01006129.1_pt1 | contig 15914 bp, 13 predicted proteins | sample 667938 | NCBI WGS metagenome assembly APMI01 (sample SAMN01084076, study PRJNA167559) | wastewater metagenome | biome: Wastewater | place: Denmark: Ejby Moelle, Odense | collected 2011-11-28 | reverse complement strand
ACCAGCGATGCATTGATGCTTCATGCCGGCAAGTTCGCGGTGGAGAATACGGAACAGGTATTGAAGGGAATGGTATCCTGGCAGGCCATTGCCGGCGCTTTAGGTGGCATCTTCCTGCTTTGTGCTTTTCTTTTTACCGATTGGAAAATGCTGCTCCAACAAAAGAAATTCCACCTGAATTTCAGGATCTGGAAGTAGCCACGGTCGGCTGGCATGGATGCCATGCCTGGAAATATTTATCAGCCTTTTTCATGATCCTCATCATTTCTTAACCGGGCTTCAGGCTTTAGTTTTACCTGCCGATGAAGTATCGAATATTTCAAAGGCCTGCAAGGCTTTGGGCAATGGTCCTGCTACTTGTATCAATGCAGGCCCATGGCCAGCAAATGGTGCTTTACACTATACCCTCACCGGTGCCGCTCAACTGGCGATCGCCACACACACTTTTCATAAGTTATTTCGAGAACCTGCTGGCACATAATAAATACCGCCACCATCGCCATCCTTTGGGCCACCTGTTTGTAGAACTGCACGATACGGCCCATTATGCGCTGGTAGGCGTAGTGGCAGAGTCGCGGGGCGAGATGTTCAACAGCGTGCTCAAATACCGTTACGGATTAGGTTCTTTATTTACCATATTCCATGGAAAGGCGGAAAGCGCTCCTGATAATTACCATCAGCTTGCGGACAGGTATCCCAATGGCGACATTGCCTACATCAAATTCCTGCTCAATAAAGAGGCATTTACCCGCCTTTGGGAGTACCTGCAGGAATACCAGTCACGCGGCTACGATAAGATGTACAATGGCCTCAATAAACCCCGCGAGGGCAAAGGCGCGGGCTGCTCAGCATTCGCTTTGAGTTTTGTTGAGCTGGCCGGCCTGCTCGACAGTACGCTGCTGGAGCAATGGCGCATCAGGGTGAATGTGCAGGACAAGCTGATAGGCGGGCCTGAAGGTGGCAACAAGCGCATTAGCACTTTAAGGATGGCATTCACCCAGCGCTGGGCCGATACCATACGGCAGGCATATAAACCGCTCTCCTACTACGAGCCTACGCTTATCTACAACTGGATAAGCAAAGTATGGGCTACACCCACCAGCACGCAAAGTCTGCGCTACGGCATACAACGCCGCGAAAATGCAAAAGGCCTGGTAATAGACTGCCGCAAGTACCCCAGCCCCGACGGCGATATCTGGCTAATCCCCTAAAAAAGCAATTTCCAAGAAGCAGAATGATTTTATATTTTTGAATTTTGCCTTTTGAATTATGCAAACAGACCCAAGAATAGACGCTTATATAGCAAAGGCCCAGCCATTTGCTCAGCCTATACTCAGGCACCTGCGCGAGCTCATACATGCTGCCTGTCCGGGTGTGGAGGAAACATGGAAATGGAGTTTCCCGCACTTTATGTATAAGGGCGCTATACTCTGCAGCATGGCGGCATTTAAAGAGCATGCGGTCTTCGGCTTCTGGAAGGCATCTATCATGGACGATCCGCAGGACATACTCACCACTAAAGATCGTGAATCCATGGGCCATATGGGCCGCCTTAGCTCGCTCAAAGACCTGCCTAAGGATAAGATACTCAAGGACTATATAAAGCAAGCTGCTAAGCTGAACGAGCAGGGCGTCAAGATCGAGAAAGCTAAACCCGTCCCTAAGAAAGACCTTGAAGTGCCGGACTATTTTATGAAGGCCATTAAAAAGAATAAGGCCGCCCACAAAACCTTTGAAGCCTTTAGCACCACCAATAAGCGCGAGTACGTAGAATGGATAAGCGAAGCTAAGAACGATGCCACCCGAGACAAACGCATGGCCCAGGCTGTGGAGCAAATGGCCGAAGGCAAAATAAGGCACTGGAAATATGCTAAGAAATAGCGGTTGTCATCCTGACGAAGGAAGGACCTGCCTAACACACGCAATCAGCCCAAAATACTAGGCAGGCCGCCTACCTCGATTTAGACTCGTACTTATTCCGCACGTATTTATTGATAAAAGTAGCCAGTCCACGGCCACGCTCCGCCAGCATTTTCATTTGCTGGATATTATATTTGCCCGCACTCTTGACAGTATACAGGTAATCGTATGGCTCACCGGTGAATTGGATAGTAATACTATCTCCCTCTATCTCGTAAGCAAGTACTCCTGAATTACCCGATCTGTTCCTGTAGCGCTGCATATGCTAAAGATACACAATAGATGGGCACTCAAAAATGCCTGCACGGCTGAATAGTCGTGTGGATATCATTATTTGGAACACCCCTTTCCCGTTTCGTATCTTGCTTTGTTGCCAACCTCCTCAGCCCATCATTGCGAGGAGTGCTTGGCTTCCGGGCGCGGCCACGACGAAGCAATCTGCAGATGAGGGTTTTGTCTCAGCTAAACCGAAGTTCTTTGAAATATTGGATCGCGCATTATTTCCTGTTAGGAAATGATTGCGTAAAAAACAGGAAATAACGAGAAATAACTATTAAACATATGCGACATGCCTGGAAAGGCTTTCCGGGATTCCCGCCCAAAAAAGAGGAAATAACTATTTCCCACAGGAAATCGGAAATTACTGAAATTCCCCTCCTGCAAGGAGGGGGATGCTGATTTTGGCGACTGTCAAAATCGGCTGGGGAGGTCCTGTTGAGAGTAGGACTAAAGTTGAAGAATGGTCAGACCATAGTCAATCAATAGTCATTGAATGGAGGTTTGTACGTGGTCAGACCATAGTAAATCCATAGTCATTGATTAATTCATACTGCCTATGGACCGGAAACATCCTAAAAGAAAAAAGCATCCCGATAAATCGGGATGCTTAGGAAATAAATTTATCAAAAAATTAGCCTAAACGGCGAACGTTGATTGCGTTTAATCCTTTTTGACCATTCTGTACTTCGTATGAAACTTTGTCGTTCTCACGAATCTCGTCCATAAGACCTGAAACGTGTACAAAGATGTCCTGGCCGCCAGCTGATGGCGTGATGAAACCAAATCCTTTGGTGTCATTGAAAAATTTAACTGTACCTTCTTGCTTTGTAATTTGTTATAAAAAATTAATTAATACTGCGAAGATACATCAATATTATAAGAAAGCCTAAAATATATTTTAAAGTGGCCTATCCTCTATATAAAGCATGTCTTCATACAGCCACCATTTATCCTCATTGGTCATTTCGCTCTGCTTCTTATTAATGGCATGGCCGGGCTTTGCATCGTGTGCAAATTCGGTACGGGGATTGTCGGGGGCAGCTACGAGGTCGAGCGAGGTACGCCATACGCGGTCGATCTGGAAGGCCTGGAAGTTCTTTGGATCGCTGATGTCTATCCGGGTTATGGCGTCGCCAATGAGCGGGAATCGCACCACGATAGCCCCTTCACCGAGCCTGTCTATGTTCTTTTTTGTAATTTTGATAAACATCTAAGCGGAATATTTAATGCAAAGATAGTCTTTTTAAGGCAGTCCCGGGTAGATAGCAGTAAGTATATAGCCAAATAACATAAGGGGTTTAGGTATGTTACGGGCTCAAAACCCGCGACTATTGACTTTCTACTATCTACTTAAAGACTAAAAAAATGCTTTAAATATTTTTGTTGGTAAAGAGAAAACCATTACTTTTGCACTCCATTTAATTTTTATACTAACGGTAAGAAATGCCTACAATACAACAACTAGTTCGTAAAGGTCGTCAGCAGATCCGCGCCAAGTCAAAGTCTCGTGCTTTGGATGCTTGCCCGCAGCGCCGTGGTGTATGTACACGTGTGTACACTACCACTCCTAAGAAACCAAACTCTGCCCTGCGTAAGGTAGCCAAAGTGCGCCTGACCAACAAGATAGAGGTTATCGCATACATACCCGGTGAAGGGCACAACCTGCAAGAGCACAGTATAGTGCTTATCCGCGGTGGTCGTGTTAAGGACCTTCCTGGTGTTCGTTACCATATAGTACGTGGTGCGCTGGATACTGCAGGTGTAAAAGACCGCAAACAGAGCCGCTCTAAGTACGGTACGAAGAAAGAAAAAGCGAAAAAGAAATAATTTTAAATCATTATATTAATTAAAGCCATTCATTTAACATGAGAAAGGCACAAGCCAAAAAGCTTCCTTTAGCACCGGATCCAAAATTCAATGATAAAGCGGTAACCCGTTTCGTTAACTGCCTTATGTGGGGCGGTAACAAAACCGTGGTACTGAGCGCATTTTACGATGCACTGGATAAAGTAGAGAAAATGACCAGCGAAAACGGTTACGAAGTGTGGAAACGCGCTTTGGTGAACGTTACCCCCGCAGTTGAGGTCCGTAGCCGCCGTATAGGTGGTGCTACCTTCCAGATACCGGCTGAAGTACGCCCCGACCGTAAAATATCACTGAGCATGAAATGGCTTATCCGTTTCAGCCGTGAGCGTAATGGCAAGACCATTGCCGACAAGCTGGCTAATGAAATAGTAGCCGCTGCAAAAGGTGAAGGTGGTGCTGTGAAGAAGAAAGAAGATACACACCGTATGGCCGAAGCCAACAAGGCATTCAGCCACTTTAAGATCTAATATTTTTGAGGAAAAATATACGAAAGCCCCGCGAAATGCGGGGCTTTCGGTTTTATAGCCCTCCTAAAAATGTGGATATCTTCTACCCTGCCCTTTAGGCTACTGATGGTTTTGTGAGTATTTTTGACAAAATATTAATCGTTATCTAAAAAGGAAAATCATGGCAGCAGACGACAAATTAAAGGTACTGAAATTAGCACTGGACAAGATCGAGAAGGATTATGGAAAAGGATCGGTAATGATGCTTGGCGACAAGCAACGCGATGCAATAGACTTCATCAGCACAGGTTCACTGGGGCTGGACGTAGCACTGGGCATAGGCGGTTTCCCCCGCGGACGTATAATAGAGATATATGGCCCGGAATCATCGGGTAAAACGACAATAGCTATACACACCATAGCCGAAGCGCAAAAGAAGGGCGGCATATGCGCTATAATAGATGCAGAACACGCTTTTGACGCCAGCTATGCCCGCAAACTGGGTGTGGATGTGGATAATCTCATCATTTCGCAGCCCGACTATGGCGAGCAGGGCCTGGAGATAGCCGACAGGCTGATATCATCGGGCGCTATAGATGTGGTGGTAATTGACTCGGTAGCCGCACTGGTGCCGAAGGGCGAACTGGAAGGTGAAATGGGTGACAGCAAAATGGGCGCGCAGGCACGCCTTATGAGCCAGGCGCTGCGTAAGCTTACCGCCACCATAAGCCGTACAGGCTGCTGCTGTATCTTCATCAACCAGCTGCGTGAAAAGATAGGCGTAATGTTCGGCAACCCCGAAACTACCACGGGTGGTAACGCGCTGAAGTTCTACGCCTCTGTAAGGCTGGATATACGCCGCATAAGCCAGATAAAGGATGGCGATGTAGCCAGCGGTAACCGTACAAAGGTGAAGGTGGTGAAGAACAAGGTAGCTCCCCCATTCCGCCAGGTAGAGTTCGATATCATCTTTGGTGAAGGTATCAGCAAAATAGGCGAGATAATAGATATGGGCGTGGAACTGAACATCCTGCAGAAAAGCGGTAGCTGGTTTGCCTATGGCGACAGTAAAATAGGCCAGGGCCGCGATGCGGTTAAGACCTTCCTGACTGATAACCCTGAAGTGGCCGATGAGATAGAAGCCAAGATAAGGGCAGCCTTGCAGCCGGTGGAGTAAGCCCCTCCGCCCCTAAAGGGGGAACTAAAAAATGGTAACTAGTAAGTACATATACAAACTACGGCACGCATGCGTGCCGTAGTTATTTTTTATGACTTAAGTGATTGATAATGGGGAATTTAGAGCCTTGGCATGATTTTTTACGGGGAAATATTATGCGTAATTAAGAAGGAATTGGTGTAAATTAATCTGGGATTTTACGCATAATATCATTCATTAATCCAGGCTTTTAAAAATACCTGCATCTTGAACCAGGCTACACTAATACCCACGACTGCTGAAACCGAACCCGCAGTAAAAGATAAACTCATCTTTAACTACCTGCCCGGGTATGCCCGTTTCCTAAAAGACAATCACCTTGAGGCATATGTAAAAGAACTGCTGGCGGGCTGTTGGGAACTGGACCTTCCGCTGATGAAGGTACTGAAAGATATGCCACATGAACAGTTGCTCGCACTCTCCATGCAATCGCACGGTGACCTGCTTGAAACGATAGCGACAAATAAGCTGCGCGGCATGCTGGAAGACAGCCTGAAAAAGTGGGAGACTGATAAGATGGACATCATTACCCGCGAGGATATAGCTACCAAAGATATAACGCTGGGCACCTTTGTACGTAAGCGTGCTATGCTCAAATTCCTGCCTTTATACACGACAGATCCATTTGAAATAATAGACATAGTAAAGGAGATAGACATTTACGATGCCGAGAGTGTAACAGGATCAGTGGAAGTGTACATCAATATCCTTAGCGACCGCATCAGCAAACAGGAGGCCCAATTGCTGGAGGCACAGGAGCTCACTTCACTGGGTAGTTTTGAATGGAACTTTTCCAGCAAGAAGCTGGATGCCAGCCCCCAATTACTAAAAATACTGGAGCTGGAAAAAACAGGCGACATGCAGGCCTTCATAGAAAAAGTGCATCACGATGACAGGGAGAAGGTTTTGAGCGCAATGAAGAACGCGATGAACGTGGGTGGGAATTATGAATGTGAGTACAGGCTGCAATGTAAAGACAATAAGGAAAAGATCATTTGGTCGAAAGGGATCGTGATATTTAAAGACGATAAGCCATACCGCTTCAGGGGCACCGTAATGGATGTGACTGAAAAGCAAACACTGATAGGAAAATTACAGGACAGTGAAAGGCTGTATCAACAAGCACAGTCAATGTCGCAGATTGGCAACTGGGCTGTAGATATAAATACATGGGAGATATCATGGTCGGACGAGCTATACCGTATATATGAGCTCGCGATTGGTTCCGAATTAAAAAGAGACACACTTGACCTATTCACACATCCCAATGACCGGGAAAAAATGGCTAAAAGAAGAGAACGGATATTTTCAACGTTTGAGCCCGATGAAACCATTTACCGTATAGTAGTGAACGGGCAGACAAAAATACTCCTTACAAGTTCTGAGCTTTTGTCGAAAGATGGCAAACCCTATAAATTGGTTGGTACAGTACAGGATATCACTGAAAGGCAGACACTATTGGAGGAATTGCAGCAAAGCGACAAGCTATTTAAACAAGCACAGGCACAAACCAATATAGGCAACTGGACCTGGGATGTAACCGCGAACAAAGTAAGCTGGAGTGACGAGATGTACCGCATATATGGCATGGAGCCACAATCGGTGCCCGTAAGTTTTGAGACCTATATATCGCATGTGCATGAGGACTACAGGGAGAAAAGACTGGCGCAGGTGCAGCATGTATTTGAGACCGGCGAGCCGGAAGACCATATCTATAAGATAACAGCGAAAGACGGAAAAGAGAAAATACTGCATAGTAAAAGCGAAGTGCAAACTGACAGCGAAGGCAAAGTGATCAGCATGACCGGCACCTGCCAGGATGTAACGGAAAGGCAATTGCTTATAGAAAAGCTTCAGTATAGCGAAAGCCTCTATAAGCAGGCGCAGGCCATGTCGCAAATGGGTAGCTGGACATGGGACCTGAAAACGGACGAGATGATATGGACGGATGAAATGTACAGCATCTACGAGCTGGATAAAGAAACTGCGAACATAACCAGAAAACTATCCACATCATTCCAGCATCCTGATGACAGGGAAATGATCCAGGAACACCTGGAGAAGCTGCTGGCTACACAAGTGACCGAAAAATTCAACTACAGGATCATTACAGCGAAAGGGAATTTAAAAATACTGCAGGCAATCAAGGAACTGATAATGGATGACGAAGGAAGCCCTGTAAGAGTGGTCGGTACCGTGCAAGACGTAACGGAACAAAAGGCTGCAGAGAAAAACTTAAATGATAGCCGTGAGTTCATTCAAAAAATAGCAGACACTACCCCATCCATCATTACCTCGTACAACGTAAATACAGGCCAGTATTCGTACATAAACAACGGGTTAAGGAGGTTGCTCGGCTATGAACCCGAACGCGGGCAGAAAGAAGGTATCACCTTCTTCGCCGGTATAGTGCACCCGGATGACCTGGAGCGTATAACGCTGCAAAATGCTGAGGCCCTTGCACTGGCTAACAGCCCGGAAAACCAGGGCAGGAACATCATAGCCGAATTTAAATACCGTATGCAGCACGCAAATGGCGAGTACAGGTGGTTCCATACCTTTGGCACTATCTTCGACAGGAATGAGCAGGGCATGGTGGAAAATGTACTCAATGTTTCGATAGACATCACAGCGCAGGAAGAAGCAGAGCGAATATTGTACCAAAAAAATATTGAGCTGCAGCAATCAAATTCCAGCCTGGAAGAATACGCTTACGTAGCAAGCCATGACCTGAAAGAACCATTGCGAAAAATCTGCACCTTTGGCGACAGGCTCTCGACATCGCAAGCGGAACACCTGGATGAAGAAGGCAAGCTGTACCTGCAAAAGATCATTGATTCCTCGCAGCGAATGCAGACCATGATCAGCGACCTGCTATCCATCTCACTCGTGTCGGGTAACAAGAACTACGAGACCATAAGCCTGGCCCAGGTGATGGAGGATACTTTACTACTGATGGAGCATAGTATAGAAGCGAAAAAGGCCAAAATAGAAACATCCGCGCTGCCTGAGGCTAGCGTGGTGCCCTCCCAGTTCAGGCAGCTATTCCAAAACCTTATCAACAACTCTTTGAAATTCACACCCGGGGGTACGAAACCCCATATAATCATTGAACATCACTACCTGGAGCCAAAGGATGTGAGGGAATACGACCTGATAAAAGCCAAAAAATACCTGGCAATTACTGTAAAAGATAACGGAATAGGCTTTGAAAATGAGTTTGCGAATAAAATTTTTACTATCTTTCAGAGACTCCATGGACGCGACGAGTATGAAGGTACCGGCATAGGACTGGCTATCTGTAAAAAAGTCGTTGAAAATCACGGAGGTGTAATATTTGCAAATGGCAAACTAAACGAAGGGTCAACTTTCACTATTATACTACCCGCTAAATGAACACAAAACAACATTCTGTATTTATTGTAGATGACGACGCGGATGACCGCGAATCGATACGAGATGCTTTCCTCGCGAACAAGCATCACTATGACTATGTATTTATGAAAAACGGCGACCAACTGCTAAAACACCTGGCAACGGAAGATGACGGCGGCGTTTTCAAAATAATATTGCTGGACCTGAATATGCCCGGCAGGCATGGCAAGGATGTATTGAAAGAGATAAAAGCAAACAGGGAGCTGCAGCCGATACCTGTTATTGTACTCACCACTTCATCGTCGGAAAAGGACAGGGAAGCATCTTATGAACTGGGGGCCAACTGCTTTGTAACCAAGCCGGCGTCGTACAAAGAGCTTATAAATGTTACGGATTCAATAGCCCGCCTGTGGCTGACGGAAAGAACAGCTAGTTAAAAAATACCCCTCCGCCCCCTATCGCCAAAAAAGCGGGACCATGTCCGGGAGAACGGTGGAATAAGACATATCAATAAGAAAGGGCGCTAAATTAGCGCCCTTTCTTATTGATATCATTGCCTATATCTATGACTCAGGATAAAGGATCGAAGTAAATTCGTTCTTGCCGTCGAACAGTACTTTAGCTGTTTTCTGGATGTCGGCCGGCGTAAGTTTGTCTATCCATATTTCGTACTGAATGACATTTTCCTTGTCCCTACCCCAGAAAAGGATGTCCTGGAGCTTTTCAGACCAGTACTTATTCTCCTTCAGATTAGTGCGGTATTTTTCGCGCCACTGGTTCTTTACTTTATCAAGATCAGCCACTGAAGGGCCTTTTTCTTTCAGGTTCTTAATTTCTTCTTTCGAAGCAGCAAGCAGCTTATCCACGTTCTCAGGACCACAAGGCAGTTGCATCATTACTGCATAACGGCTATAGGGTTCCTGCCTTACATCGGCATAGAAACCACCGGTATAGATGCCACCCATTTTTTCGCGGAGGTCTTCAATCACTTTAATGTTCAGTATCTCAGCTACAGCCTTTGCCTGCAGTGCCATATCTTCAGAGTACTTAGCATCGCCATAGTAGCCTGCAAATATCATGCTCTGCTTTTCTTTTCCTTTCTTCACCTTAATGGTATGCTCACCTTTTACCATACGCACGCCATTATCCTTATAAGCGGGCTCTTTCTTAACAGCGGGTATAGCACCCAGGTATTTTTCAATAGCAGGTATAGCCTTCTCGGGGTCTACATTACCTACAATGTAGAAGTTGTAGCCGTCGGCAGTAGAAAACTCTTTCTTGTATATTTCAATAGCACGATCAAGGTTGATCTTGTCGAAATCTTCAGTATGCGGTATCACTATCTTAGCAAGCGGGTTGCCGCCATACAAGGACTTAATAGTGGTATCGAAGAAAGAAGCCTGCGGGTTTGCGCTCATAAACTGCAACATTGTCTTTTGCTTGGTCTTGAAGGCAGTAAACAGGGCCTCATCTTTACGAGGCTGTGTAGCATTGAGGTATATCAGTTGCATCAGGCTTTCGAAATCTTTTACGCTGCAATTGCCGGTAATGTCATCATCTATATCGCTGATGTCAAAGCTTACTTTAGCAGTTTTTCCCGAAGTGATCTTTTCAAGATCGGTAGGCGTGTATTTACCAACACCCATAGCATCAACTACATCGCAGGCAAAGTTGGCATTGCTTTTATCGGCAAGACCGTAGTTGCTGGTACCACCTTTCTTGATGCCCTTTACCAGTATCTCATCGCTTTTGAAATCGGTAGGCTTAATGGTTACCTTAATGCCATTGCCTAATATGTAAGTGGTAGCGTTCACACCATTCACAGGAGACTGAGTAACAACATGGCCGGGAGTAAGATCGCCCACTTCAAGATCGCTGGCCACAGCTTTCTCTTCCATTGCATTTACTTGCTGCTGGAATGCTTTGTTTGACATAGTAAGCAACTCAGCATCGGTAGGGAGTTTTGTATCGCCTTTTTCAGGAGCAGTGATAAGTGTGAAGGCATTCATATTTGCCAGCCATCCTTTTACCATTGCGTTCATCTCATCGGACTGTATGCCGGGGAGCATAGTTTTGTAGTAGCTATATTCATTCTCGATACCGGGAATAGTTTCACCGTCGAGGAAGTTGCGGACGTATTCTTCCACGTAATCACCACTCTCTGTAGTAGTACGTTCGTTGTACGCCTGTTCCATGCTGCTTAACATACTCTTTTTGGCTACATCCAGCTCGCTGGCGGTAAAACCAAACTGCTTTGCGCGCAGTACTTCAGCAGCCAGTGCATTAAGTGCTTTTTCAGGTCCTTCGGCACCCACTAAAGCAACAGCGTTAAAAGACTCATAACCCTGTATCAGGCCACCACCCATATCAACCTGCGCGAATGGGAAAGGAGGATTGCTGCTCTTGGAAAGATCGGAAATGCGGCGGTTGATGATCTGTAAGGCCAACTGGCGGATTATGTTATTACGGTAATCGCCGAGCGTCTTGCTTTCGTTCACCTTGGAAAAAGAGAACATTACCTGCACCCTTGCATTGGTAGCTTCCTTATCGGTAAGCACCATGGCCTCTGATTTAGTACGGGGATTCACCTGTACATATTCACGTGGCTTTTCACTTTTTGGATTTTCAAGGCTGCCGAAGTGCTTTACCAGCATTTTCATAGCAGTAGCAGAATCGATAGCACCTACAACAGCAACGGCCTGGAGGTCCGGGCGATACCAATCTTTGTAGAAGCTGCGGATCTTATCATACTTAAAGTTCTTCAGGATATCATCTTTACCTATTGGCAGGCGTTGAGCATACTTAGTGCCTGAAGCCAGTGCAGGGAAATATTTAGCGAGCATGCGCATTTCAGCACCTTTGCCCAGGCGACTCTCCTCCAGCACTACCCCACGCTCATCGTCGATGTCTTTATCGGTAAGCAAGGCATTATGCGCCCAATCCTCTATGATCTGGAAACCTTTTTCGAGGTTCTCAGGTTTATCAGTAGGGATAGGCAGTATATATACTGTCTGGTCGAAACCGGTATAAGCATTAAGATCTGCCCCGAACTGCACACCTATAGACTGCAGGTAGCTAACCAGTTCGTTCTTCTGGAAGTTTTTGGTACCATTAAAGTTCATGTGTTCCATGAAGTGCGCAAGGCCTTGCTGATCGTCGTTCTCAAGAATAGAACCTGCCTTAACAACCATGCGCAGTTCAACCTTCTTTTCGGGTTTGCTATTGGGCCGTATGTAATACGTGAGCCCGTTCGCGAATTTGCCCTTGATGACATGCGGGTCGACAGGTAATGCGGACTTGAGGTCCTGTGCGCTGGCTGAAGTAAATGCGACAGCAAACACCAAAGCGCCGACGAGTGCACGACGCGAGAAATAATTAAAATACATAATAGGACGACTTTGACACAAAATTAGGGAATATTATGCAAGGCCAGCGCTTTCCGGATGGCCTAAAAATCAAAAAATTGTCATAAAAACGCTGCCAGGAGACAGACAAGAAAGCAATTCCGCACTTATCTTCGCGGTAACTGAACACTATGGCACTCATAAAATCAATATCAGGGATAAGAGGAACAATAGGCGGGAAACCTGGCAGCAGCCTTACGCCGATAGATGTAGTAAAATTTACTACAGCCTACGGTGGGTGGATAGCCCAACAAGGAGATAATAAGAAGATAATAATAGGCAGGGATGGACGTATATCGGGCGAGATAGTGCGCAACCTGGTGGCATCGACGCTGCAGAGCCTGGGTTTTGATGTAACCGACCTTGGATTGAGCACCACGCCGACTGTGGAGATGGCGGTAAAAATGGAAGGCGCTGCCGGTGGTATCATACTTACTGCAAGCCATAACCCTAAGGAATGGAATGCACTGAAGCTGCTGAATAAGGACGGCGAATTTTTGGACGCGGCTGAAGGGCAATGGATACTGGACTTTGCCGACAAGAATGACGCTACTTATGCCGAGGTGACGAAACTGGGCAGCGTAAAGAATGACGACACTTATATAGACAAGCATATAAAAGTGATACTGGAACATCCGCTGGTGGATGGGGCCGCGATACAGGCAAAGAGCTTTAGGATAGTTGTGGATCCAGTGAATTCAACGGGAGCAATAGCAGTGCCTGCATTGTTGAAGGCCCTGGGCGTGGAAGACATCGTGGTGATCAATGAAGAGGTAAACGGGAAATTTGCACACAACCCTGAACCATTGCCCGAGAACCTTACAGGTCTATGTCATGAAGTGGAAAAGAAGAAGGCTGCTATGGGTATAGCCGTGGACCCCGATGTGGACAGGCTCTGCTTTGTATGCGATGACGGCAGCCTGTTTGGTGAGGAATATACCTTGGTAGCAATAGCGGATTATATACTAAGCAATAAGAAAGGAAATACGGTGTCTAACCTTTCATCGACACGTGCCCTGCGCGATGTAACGGAAAAGCATGGAGGTACCTACTACCCCAGTGCTGTGGGCGAGGTGAACGTGGTGAAGAAAATGAAGGAAGTGAATGCAGTGATAGGTGGTGAAGGGAATGGCGGTGTGATAGTACCTGAACTGCACTACGGCAGGGATGCACTGATAGGCATAGCGCTATTCCTGACACATTTGGCCAAATCGGGCAAGTCGGTTAAGGCCCTGCGCAATACCTACCCGAACTACATCATCTCCAAAAACAAAATAGAGCTGGACGAGGGTGTGGATGTGAAAAAGATATTTGCACAGATAAAGGACAAGTACAAAAAGCAACCCATCAATACCGAAGACGGTTTGCGTATAGATTTTGATAACGACTGGGTGCACCTGCGCACCTCTAATACGGAACCTATCATACGCATATATGCGGAGAGCAGCTCTGAAACGACCGCCAATAATATTGCCAAACGCATTATGGCCGATATAAAGGAGATGATGCAGGCTGTGAGTTAAACCCTCCCGACCTCCCTAAACGGAGGAGGTGTTGATAATTAAATAGCATTTATAAATATTGACGGATTGTCCTCTTCACATACATACGACGTAGTAATAGTGGGTGGAGGTCTTGGGGGCTTGCTGAGCGCTGTGATGCTGGCTAAAGAAGGCATGAAGGTGTGTGTGCTGGAGCGCGATAAGCAAGTGGGCGGCTGCCTGCAGACATTCTCACTACAGAAAAAAGTATTTGATAGCTGTGTACATTATATAGGCGGACTGGGTGAAGGCCACACCCTTTGGCAGATATTTAAGTATGCCGGGATAATGGATAAGCTGGAACTGAGGGCTTATGATGCGAATGGCTTTGATAAAATAGCATTCGGTAGCGATGATGCCCTTTACCCGCATGCAATAGGTAACGAGAATTTTATCGAGCAACTGCTTCCCTACTTTCCCAAAGAGAAAGAGGCATTGCAGGAATACATAAAAACAGTTACTACGGTTGGCGATCATTTCCCTTTATATAGATTACGCCATGGCAGCGCGGATGAGAAAACGGCTGTGAGCGGTTGGGGGCTTACAGAAACACTTGAAAAGATAACAGGCAATAAGAAGCTGCAAAATGTACTGGCAGGCAATAACCTGCTATATGCGGGCGAGGCGGGCAAGACGCCTTTTTACCTGCATGCACTGGTACTGGAAAGCTATATGCACAGCGCGCACAAGATAGTACCAGGCAGTTCGCAGATAGCAAAATTCCTTTGGAAGGAATTACAAGCGCATGGTGGCGAGGTATTCCGCAATACGGAAGTAACAAAGCTGGTGGAAGAGAACGGTGTTATCACGTACGCAGAAAGCAAAGAAGGGCAAAGATTTTACGGGAAGCAGTTTATAGCTAATGTACACCCCGAGGTATTATTGGGTATGGTGGATAGTGAGATGCTAAGGACGGCATATAGAAAGCGTATTAAAGGCTTGAAACAAACTGTATCCACCTTTATGCTGAACCTGGTGCTGAAGCCGGGAACGGTACCCATGCGGAGGTATAACATATACTGGAATGCCAGTGAAGATGTTTGGGAAGCGGTGCAATACAAACAGAATGAATGGCCGGCGAATTATGCCGCTTTCTTTACGGAGGATGAAGCTAACCCTGGATATGCGGAGAGCCTGTCTATATTGAGCTATATGCATTATGATGAAATAGCGAGATGGACAAGTACTACAAACAGGACGGGTGATGAGCATGCACGCGGCAGCGATTATGACGCATTTAAAGAAGAGCGAACTGAACTGCTATTACAAAAAGTATACGAGCGCATACCTGAATTAAAAGGAAACATCACCGCACACATAAGCGCTACTCCCCTTACCTACCGCGACTATACCAATACGCCCGGCGGCTCGCTATACGGAATAATGAAGGACATCAACAAGCCTGCGGAAACGACCATAGCTACACGGACTAAAATACCCAACCTGTTACTGACCGGGCAGAATGTGAATTTGCATGGTGTGTTAGGCGTTAGCATTACGGCCATTGCTACCTGTGCCGAGTTGGTGGGGATGGAGTATTTGTTAGGGAGGATAAAAAATAAATTTACCTCTTCTTCTTAGGCGTAAATTTCCCAAACTTGCTGCCGTTCTTCCTGGCTACATAATAACGGCGGCTACCGTACAATACAAATACTATTACTACTAAAAAAGCTAATAATGACCACATGTCTTAGGGTATAGGAATATCGTGCCATGCGGTAACATTTCACGCCCTGCATGCCCCAGAGGGGCTACCGCTTTGTAGCAATAAATTGAATAGAGCATTGTTGCCCCAGAGGGGCAACCCTTTTACGGCAACATATAAATTAATACATTAGCCCTAATCTTTGAAAAAATGGCTACAAGC
>APMI01034178.1_pt1 | contig 15924 bp, 16 predicted proteins | sample 667938 | NCBI WGS metagenome assembly APMI01 (sample SAMN01084076, study PRJNA167559) | wastewater metagenome | biome: Wastewater | place: Denmark: Ejby Moelle, Odense | collected 2011-11-28 | reverse complement strand
CCCTCTCCCTCCCCCCCTTGTGGGGAGGGAGAGGGTGGGGGGCAGCCGACACCCAAAAATGCAAAAGGCCGCGCCCTAAGACGCGGCCTTCCTCGCTCATATCAAACGCTTACTTCAGCGCCTTGTCGGTGATCACATGGGTCCAGGCGCCCGACGGCTCCTTGGTGATCACCGGGTCAGAACCACCGCCCAACAGGGTTGCCACGGTGCGGGTGTAATCCGCCTCGTCCAGCGAACCATTGGAACCGGCGGTCAGCTTGGCCACCTCGCCCATCATGAACTTTTGGTGGGCTTCGGTCTGGGCGCCGGTCTCGTCGGCCTCCAGCACAATGGCCGCGGCGGCATCCGGGTTCGCCTCGGCATCCTTCCAGCCCTTCATCGAGGCGCGGACGAACTTGACCATCTTCTCTTCGAAAGCCGGGTCTTTCAGCTTGTCTTCCAGCACATAAAGGCCATCTTCCAGCGTCGCCACGCCTTCGTCTTCATATTTGAAGGTCACCAGATCCTCGGGCTTGATCCCGGCATCCAGCACCTGACCATATTCGTTGTAGGTCATGGTCGAGATGCAGGCCGCCTGCTTTTGCAACAGCGGATCGACGTTGAAGCCCTGCTTCAGCACCGTCACCCCATCGGCGCCGCCAGCGGTGGAAAGACCCAGTTTCGACATCCAGGACAGGAAGGGGTATTCGTTGCCGAAGAACCAGACGCCCAGTGTCTTGCCTTTGAAATCAGCCGGAGACGTGACGCCGGATTCCTTAAGGCAGGTCAGCATCAGGCCCGAGTGTTTGAAGGGTTGGGCGATGTTCACCAGCGGCAGGCCCTTTTCACGGGCGGCCAGGGCGGCAGGCATCCAGTCAACGATCACATCGGCGCCGCCGCCAGCGATCACCTGCTCGGGCGCGATGTCGGGGCCGCCGGGAAGGATGGTCACGTCCAGACCCTCTTCCTTGTAATAGCCTTTTTCCTGCGCGACGTAATAGCCGGCAAACTGCGCCTGCGTCACCCATTTCAGTTGCAGCTTCACGCTGTCATCTGCTTGCGCCGCGGTGGCCAGCAGGCCAAGTGCGGTTCCGATCAGCAGTTTCTTCATTGTCTCACCTCCGTTGTTGGGGCCTTTGGCCCGGTTATCTGCGTTGTGAGGGGTGCCAGAAGGTCACCGCCTTTTCGATGGCCGCCACAAGGCCATAGAAAACCGAACCCGACAGCGCCGCCACCGCAATCTCGGCCCAGACCAGCGGCAAGGCAAGCTGCCCCACGGCGGTCGAGATGCGAAAGCCCACGCCAAGGGTGGGAGAGCCGAAGTTTTCAGCAACGATAGCGCCAATCAGGGCCAGCGTCGTGCCGATCTTCAACCCGTTGAACAAAAACGGCATTGCCGCCGGAAAGCGCAGCTTGAACAGTGCCTGCCAATAGCTTGCGCCCCAGGTGGCGATCAGGTCGCGGCTCAAACGGTCGGTTGCCTCCAGTCCCGCGACCATGTTCACGAGGACGGGGAAGAACACCATCACCACCACAACGGCGGCCTTGGACTGCCAGTCGAAGCCGAACCACATGACCATGATCGGCGCGATGCCGACGATGGGCAGGGCGGCAACAAAGTTGCCAACCGGCAGCAGGCCCCGCTTGAGGAACGGCACCCGGTCCACCAGAACCGCCGCCACAACCGCCGCCGCCGCCCCGATCAGATAGCCGGTCAGCCCGCCCTTGATGATGGTCTGGAACCAGTCCAGCCCCAGGGTCGGCAGGTTCGCCGCAATCGCCTGCCCGATGACCGAGGGCGCGGGCAGTACGACTTCGGGCACCTTCAGCCCCTGCACGATGCCTTCCCACAAGACCAGAATCGCGGCCCCGAATAGGGCCGGTATCAGGATTTTCACCGCCCTCGTATTGGCCGCCGCACTGCGCGCCAGCGCAGAGTTGATGGCCCAAGTGACCAGCCAGAAGGCAATGGCAAAGACCAGCCAGATCATGCCCGAACCCCCATCCGCTTTGTCACCAGCCCCTCGGCCAGCCGCACCGCCAAAATCAGCACCCCGCCCAGAATGGCCGCCGCGAACAGCGCCGCCCAGACCATGATGGGCGAGCCGAACTGGCTGCCCACCAGCATCCGCGCGCCCAGACCTTCCACAGCACCTGTCGGCAATTCGCCGACAATCGCGCCCACAAGGCTGGCCGCAATACCCACTTTCAGCGAGGCGAACAGATACGGCACCGAGGCAGGCAGACGCAGCTTGAAAAACCCCTGCCCCTCGCTGGCGCTATAGGTCTTCAGAAGGTCCAGTTGCATCGGATCGGGGCTGCGCAGCCCCTTGATCATCCCGACCAGCACCGGGAAGTAACTCAGGTAAGCGGCGATGATCACCTTTGAGACCAGCCGGTTTTCCACCCCCAGATGGTCGCCCAGACCCAGCGAGTTCGACAGTACCACGATCATCGGCGCAATCGCCACCACCGGAATGGTCTGGCTGATGATCGCCCAAGGCATCAGCCCCATCTCGACCGTGCGGCTGCGGGTGATCATCACCGCCATGACGATACCCAGAAGGCTGCCCACCACGAAGCCCCAGAAGGTAGAGGTCAGCGTGACAAGCCCATGATAGACAAGGTTCTTTTTCGACGTGAGCTTGGTGCCGACCGTGGTTTTCCAAAGCTCTGCCACGATCTGATGCGGCGCGGGCAGCACGGGGCGTTCCTGTGCATAGGTCGCGGGGATCAGATCGGGGTTGGCCAGCACCAGCGCGGTTTGGGGCAAGACCGCCCCCAAGGCACCGGGCGGATTGGTGGGCGTGCCCGCGCGGGCGGCCTGATCAACCTCCCACTGGATGTTGGCGAGGGGGACGGCGAAATACCAGACCGCAAGGATCAGGGCGAGGACGGCGAGGATGGGGGTAGCGCGGGTCATTTCCGAGAACAGTCAAGATAGGGAAACGGAGACCCGTTGTAATCAATGGTCACCGACTGGGTGCGTCCCGATGTTTTCTCCGTAACATCAACATGCAATGTCCACTTTCCAGCCGGGTCATGGTCATGACGATAGGCCAGCATCTGATCACCGGCAATCACGCTGACGCCGTCCGGCGGCAGGTGCCCACTGAAACATGTATAGGCCGGGAAGCTCTGATACGGCTTTCCGTCCAGCAGTAGCCGAGCTTTGCAGGACAGTTCGATCAGCTCTTTCGATGGGCCAAAGGCGAGAATATCCAACCTGAGCTTGTTTTGGGCACTGAAGCAAATTGGGCTCTTCCATTGGTTATATTTGGGGATACGCACCCCTTTTGGTCTTCTGACCTTTTCATCATTCACAAGAAACGCGAGCACCTGGACTTGCCGGAACCTGAGGAGTGCCGGCCAAGTATCCGGCCCCAATGGCTCACCATTGTATTGAAGCAATTGCTCCGTTTCGCCAGCCGCAGCCGTGCCCGCATCGCTGACAGTATCTGCACCAGCAAAAAATGGGCATAGCGCGGCAATCAAGCCAGTAATAAGAAACGCCCTCACACCGCACCCCCCTTGGGCCAGGCGATCAGCAGTACCGCCACAACGCCCAGAGCGACGCCTGCCCATTGCTGCGGGCTCGGGCGCTCGCCGAACACCACCAGCGCCACCACGGTCACGGAGACAAGCTGGAACACCACCGACAGGGCGAGCGCGAGGCCAAGGCCCCCTGCCCGCATCACCGGGATCATCAGCGCATTGCCAAGGCAGAACAGCACCAGCGCGCCCGCCAGCATCGCCCAGCCGCCCTTGGTCGCATAGGTTTTCAGCGCCGAATTGGCGACCATGAACGTGGCGGTGGACCCGGCCAGCCACAGGAACACGCCGGGGTTCATGGCTGGCCTCTAGTCATCGGCGTGCCCTGCCCGCAGCCCCTCGCGCACGCGGTGGGCGATCTGGATGAACTCGGCCGTGTCGCGGATGTCCAAGGGGCGCTCTCGCGGCAAGGGGCTGTCGATCACATCGGTGATCCGGCCGGGACGCGGCGACATGACGACGATCTTGGTCGAAAGATAGACCGCCTCGGGGATGGAATGGGTCACGAAGCCAATCGTCTTGCCGGTGCGCGCCCAAAGCTTCAGCAACTCCTCATTCAGCCGGTCACGGACGATTTCATCCAGCGCGCCAAAGGGTTCGTCCATCAAGAGGATGTCGGCATCAAAGGCCAGCGCGCGGGCGATGCTGGCGCGTTGCTGCATGCCGCCCGACAGTTGCCAGGGGAATTTCTTGCCAAAGCCCGCAAGGTCCACCAGCGACAAGACCCGCTCCACCCGCGCGTCCTGTTCGGCCTTATCAAAGCCCATGATCTCCAGCGGCAGCTTGATGTTCCCGGCAATCGTGCGCCACGGATAAAGGCCCGCCGCCTGAAACACATAGCCATAGGCCCTTTTCCGCCGCGCCTCATCCGGGGCCATGCCATTCACGGTCAGCGTGCCGCCCGTCGGCTGCTCCAGCGCCGCAATCGCGCGCAGGAATGTGGTCTTGCCGCAGCCCGAGGGGCCGATGAAGCTGACAAAATCGCCCTTGTTGATGGTCAGGTTCACGTCCCTAAGGGCATGAACCGGGCCGTCATTCGTCTGAAACACCAGATTGACGCCTTGGGCAGAGATGACCGGGCTGGCGGTGGCGAGCGTGTCTTTCATCACACCCCCGTCGCCGGAATGCCCGTCCGCACCACCGGCCTTGGCGCAGTCAGCTCTTTCCACGCCGTCAGCGCACGGTTCACTGCCGGGCGGGTCTCTCGCCCGACGAACTGGCCCCAACCTTCCTGGCCATGCACAGTGCCATCCTCGAACGCCACGCGGCCGCGGGTCAGGGTATAGCGCGGCAGGCCGCGAACCTTTTGCCCCTCGAACACGTTGTAGTCGATGCTGGACTGTTGAGTAGCAGCACCGATGGTCTTTTCCTTCGCCGGATCCCAGACGATCAGGTCGGCATCGGCCCCCACCAGAACCGCTCCCTTCTTGGGGTAAAGGTTCAGGATCTTGGCGATATTGGTCGAGGTCACCGCCACAAACTCATTCGGCGTCAGACGGCCAGAGTTTACACCGTGCTGCCACAGCACCGGCAGGCGATCTTCCAAACCGCCGGTGCCGTTGGGGATTTTCGAGAAATCGCCCACCCCAAACCGCTTTTGCGCGGTGGTAAAGGCGCAATGGTCGGTGGCAACGCAGGACAGGCTGCCCGATTGCAGGCCCGCCCACAGGCTGTCTTGATGCTTTTTGTTGCGGAAGGGCGGTGACATGACGCGGCGGGCGGCGTGGTCCCAATCGGGATTGAAATATTCGCTTTCGTCCAGAACGAGGTGCTGGATCAGCGGTTCCCCCCACACCCTCTTGCCCGCTTGCCGCGCACGGCGAATGGCTTCGTGGCTGTCCTCGCAAGAGGTATGCACCACATAAAGCGGCACCCCCGCCATATCGGCGATCATGATGGCGCGGTTCGTCGCCTCGCCCTCCACCTGCGGCGGGCGGGAATAGGCGTGGCCTTCGGGGCCGTTGTTGCCCTCGGCCAACAGCTTGGCGGTCAGTTCGGCCACCACATCGCCGTTTTCGGCATGAACCATGGCAAGGCCACCCAGATCGCCCACCCGGCGGAAGGACGAGAACAGCTCATCGTCGTTCACCATCAGGGCGCCCTTATAGGCCATGAAGTGCTTGAAGCTGGTGATCCCGGCCTTGACGCTTGCCTCCATGTCCTCCCACACCTGCTGCCCCCACCAAGTGATCGCCATGTGGAAGGAATAATCGGCATGGGCGCGGGTGGATTTGTTGTGCCAGGCCTTGGCGGCATCCATCAGCCCCTGCCCCTGCCCCGGCAACACGAAATCCACCACCATAGTGGTGCCGCCCGCAAGGCCCGCCCGCGTGCCGGATTCGAAATCATCCGCCGAATAGGTGCCCATGAAAGGCATCTCGAGGTGCGTATGCGGGTCGATCCCGCCGGGCATGATGTAGCAGCCGGTGGCGTCCAGCACTTTGTCGCCCGAAAGGTTCGGGCCGATGGCGGCGATGGTGCCGTTTTCAATCAGCACATCCGCGACATAAGACAGATCCGCAGTCACCACCGTGCCGCCCTTGATCACCGTCGAAGCCATGATCCTACTCCCTGCATCATCTGTTCCTAAATATCCTGGGGGTCCGGGGGCAAAGCCCCCGGCCTTGGCCTCACTCCACCACCTCGGCCACCTCAAGCACCGCGTGCAGCAGCACATCCGCCCCCGCCGCCGCCCATTCCGGGCTGATCGCCTCGGCCTCATTATGGCTCAGCCCGTCCACGCAGGGGCACATGATCATCGTGGTCGGGGCCACGCGGTTGATCCAGCAGGCGTCGTGCCCGGCGCCGCTGATGATGTCCATATGGCCATAGCCCAGCTTTTCGGCCTTGGCCCGCACCACCGAAACCAGTTCGGGCGCGAAGGTGACCGGGTCGAAATGGCCGACCTCCTCGATCTCGCACCCCAGGCCAAGGTCACGGGCGACGGCATGGGCGGCGCGCATCACCTCGCCCTTCATCGCATCCAGCTTGCCCTGTTCGGGGCTGCGGATATCCACGGTGAACACCACCTTGCCCGGGATCACGTTGCGGCTGTTGGGAAAGACCGTCACCTGCCCCACCGCGCCCACGGCGTTGGGCTGGTGCGCCATGGCGATCTGATGCACGCGCTCTGTGATCCGCGCCATACCCAGACCTGCATTCACGCGCATGTGCATGGGGGTCGAACCCGTATGTGCATCCTTGCCGGTCAGGGTAATCTCCAGCCACCACAGGCCCTGGCCGTGGGTGACAACACCGATCTCCTTCCCCTCGGCCTCCAGAATTGGCCCCTGTTCGATGTGCAGCTCGAACATCGCCTTCATCTTGCGGGCGCCGGTAACCTCATCACCCACCCAGCCGATGCGGGAAAGCTCATCACCAAAGACCTTGCCGTCAAGGTCGGTGCGGCCCTTGGCATAGGCCTCGGTATGGATGCCGGCAAACACGCCGCTGGCCAGCATGGCGGGCGCGAAACGCGCACCTTCCTCATTCGTCCAGTTAGTTACGACGATGGGATGCTTGGTCTTGATGCCCATGTCATTGATCGTGCGCACCACCTCCAGCGCGCCCAGGACGCCCAGAACACCGTCATATTTCCCGCCCGTGGGCTGGGTATCCAGATGGCTGCCCATATAGACCGGCAGCGCCGTGGGGTCCGTGCCGGGGCGCGTAAAGAACATATTCCCCATGGTATCGACGCCCATGGTCATGCCCGCCGCCTTGGCCCAGCCCGCGAACAAATGGCGTCCCTGATTGTCGGCATCGGTCAGGGTCTGGCGGTTGTTGCCGCCCGCAATGCCGGGGCCGACCTTGGCCATATCTTCAAGGCTGTCCCACAGGCGTGCGGAATTGATGCGGATGTTTTCACCCGGTGCGGCCATCGCTCATATCTCCCATGCCTTCGGGGTCTTATGCCCCTTGCGGCGAATCTTTTCCTGACCGTATGGTCAAGGTGAAGCGCACCACAACCTGACCAGACGGTCAACGAAAATCTTGAGCCGACATGAGGCCATGAACGAAAACGCCCGCCCCCTTCGCCGCAACGAAATCCGCGCCCAGAACGAGGCGCTTATTTTGCAGGCGGCCGAGACGGTTTTTGCCGAAGCCGGCTTTGGCGGCGCGACGATGCAACTGATCGCCGATATGGCGGGCCTGCCCAAGGCGAACCTGCATTACTATTTCGCCACCAAGGAAGATCTGTATCGCCGGGTTGTGCAGAACATCTTTGAAATCTGGCTGCACGCTGCCGATTGCTTTGACAATGCCCCCGGCCCGGTTGAGGCGATCGGCGCCTATGTCGATGCCAAGATGGAGATTTCGCGCCGTCACCCCAACGGGTCCAAAGTCTGGGCGTCCGAGGTGATGCACGGTGCGCCGGTCATTCAGGATTATCTGGAAAGCACCCTGCGCGACTGGACGGCGGGGCGTGCGCGGCTCATTCAGAACTGGATTGATGAGGGGCGGATGGACCCGGTGAACCCCGACCATCTGCTTTACATGCTCTGGGCCACGACCCAACATTACGCCGATTTCGGCCACCAAATCGAAACGCTGAACGGCGGGGCGCCGCTGTCGGACGTGCAGTGGCTGGCGGCCAAGGAAAGCGTAAAAAGGATCATTCTGAAAGGGATCGGGGCGATCTGACCAAGGGGAACACCATGTCCGAGATTTCCGCGCTGGAAAGCGAGCTTGCAGGTCTGGTCCTTACGACCTTCACAGAGGAAACCGCGCTGGAGCTGGGCGGCCTTCTGGTTCAGGCGGCGCGGGATGAAAGGCTGCCGGTTGTCATCGACATCCGCACCGCCGACCGCACCCTGTTTCATGCCGCCCTGCCCGGATCTGCTCCGATGAACGACCTGTGGGCACAGCGTAAAAGCGCGGTGGCGCTGCGGTTTCAGCAATCTTCGCTGGTCGTCGGGCTGCGCCTTGCCCAGAAGGGCGAGACGCTGACCGATCATGGGCTGGACCTGGCAGCCTATGCCGACCATGGCGGTGCGGTGCCGATCCGGGTGGCGGGCGTGGGCGTGGTTGCGGTGGCCACGGTTTCCGGCCTGCCAAGCCGCGACGATCACGCGATGGTGGTCACGGCGCTGAAACGGCTGCGGGGCTGACCGCCTGCCGCAGCGCCTGGCTGCAAGGTCAGCATAGCGACGCCAACACGCTTGCCCGAAAGAATGACCTAACGTAAACTTTGCCATACCTGCGGATTTTTGCAGGGCGTTCTGCTGTTTTTTTCAAAAACCATTCCCGGAGGCCGCGATGCCATCGCTGCATATATACAATGACAGCCCGGATTTTTCGGATCGGGCTACCTCTGATCGGACGATGCCTTCCCCCCTGACCCGTATCCCCTGCAACACGCGCGAAACCTTTGTCTCGGCCATCGGCGCCCTCTGGGGCGGCACGACCAGTTTTGACAGGATCGCCATCGACACCCACGGCAACAGGGGCATGATCTTCTTCAACCATCAGGAAATCGACGCCGATTGGTGGGCGCGCAGCGCCGTGGTTGCACCACGCGCCATCGGCGCGGGCGGCGGAAGCCTGTATTTCTCGGGCTGCAACGTGGCCGAGGGCGAGGCGGGCTGGAGCTTTCTGATCGCTGCGGCGCGCTGCGTGTTCAAGGGCGTTTCGGGGCGTGCGACGGGCTGGACCTCCATGGGCTTCGCCAATCCGTTCAACGGCCATACGCTGCACGTCTGGGGCGATGCGCGCACCGTTTTTGTGGATGCGTCGGGGCGGGTGATCGAGCGCTATTCCGGTTGACGCGCAAACGGGGTTTGCATCCCTGATCTGGGTGGGACAATCTGGCCGCCCGAAACAGGCACACCATGACACGACCCCCGACCCGCATACAGGCCAAGAACTCTGCCGCCATTCTGGAAGCCGCGCTGGATGTCTTTTCCCAGCACGGCTTTCGCGGGGCGACGCTGGACCAGATCGCCGAGGTGGCGGGCCTGTCAAAACCCAACCTGCTGTATTACTTCGCCTCGAAAGAGGCGATTCATGCTGCCCTTCTGTCGGGGCTGCTGAAAACCTGGCTCGACCCGTTACGCGCGGTGAACCCTGATGGGGAACCGCTGGCCGAGATCATGGGCTATGTCCGCGCCAAGCTGAATCTGTCGCGCGACTATCCCCGCGAAAGCCGGCTGTTCGCGAATGATATCCTGCAAGGCGCGCCACGGATGCTGCCCGCCATCGAGGGCGAATTGAAGGCGCTGGTCGAGGACCGGGCGCAGGTGCTGTCAGGCTGGATGGATCAGGGCCGCATCGCCCGGCTGCCGCCACATCACCTGATCTTCTCGATCTGGGCACTGACCCAGCATTACGCCGATTTCGACGTGCAGGTGCGCACGGTTTTGGGCGAAGGGCACGACCCCTTCGCCGAGGCGGATGGCTTTCTTGAAACCCTGTTCACAAGGCTTTTGGCACCAAAAGGGGCGTAAGATGCTGACCAAATGCGCCCCCCTCCCCCTGCCAGGAGGAGGGATGGACAGGGGCACATCCTCGCCTCAGGCCAGTTCGCTGCCAGCTTGCGCCGAGTGGCTGAGAAGGCCAAAGACATAGGCCGCGACCGAACGGAAGCAGACCAGCGTAAAGCCGTTGTCCTGCTCCCAGATCGCCGCCGCCACTTGCGCCGCGCGGCTGCGGCGCAGCTCTCCCGGTTCCAGCGTGGCGAAATCGACCGGCATCAGCTTTTGCAGCGCCTGTGCGGCCTTGGCCCCTTCGATGCGGAAAATCGCCCGCGCGTCCGACACATCGGCAGCCAGATGATGCGCACCGCCCATGGCGGTGGCAATCGCGGCCATGGCTGCGGCGACCTGATCATAGGGCAGCACCAGCAGATATTCGTCCGGGCTCATCCAGCCCGCTGCACGGTCGCCGTTGATCACGATGCGGCGCTGTGCAGGAACCTTGGTGCCGACCGCCGCCTTGATGGCCGCGGCCAGTTCCTTCACATCCGACTTGGCGCGCAGGGTGATCATGCCCAGGGGGCCGACCTCGCGCACCGAAACGAAGCCGTCAAAACGGGCATTGCCCAGCGGAGAGACGGGATCAGACATCGTTGCGCGCTCCTTCCTTGTCGTAGAACACGGGGTCAACGACACGGGCCTTGACCCGGCCGCCATCAATCTTGGTGAACTCCACCACCTCGCCCATCCGGCCAAGGCCGCCATGGATCAGGCCCATGGCGATGCCCTTGCCCAGCGTGGGGCTGTGGTAGGTCGAGGTGACGCGGCCTTGGGTGTTGCCCTGACCGTTCGCGTTGTGGCCCGGTGCGGGAATATAGGCACCGTCCTCGATCACCGAGCCATCCAGCGTTTCAAAGCCTGCCAGTTTCCAGCGGTCTGGGCTGGCGAGGTAATTCCGTTCCTGCCCGCGCTTGCCCAGATAATCGGCCTTCTTCTTGGAAATCGCCCAGCCAAGGTTCAGGTCTTGCGGAATGACCGTGCCATCGGTTTCGTCGCCGATCATGATAAAGCCCTTTTCGGCCCGCATGATGTGCATCGCTTCGGTGCCATAGGGCATGACGCCAAACTCTTGCCCGGCCTCGATCAGACGCTCCCACAGCGCAAGGCCGTGGCTGGCCGGGACCGCGATTTCATAGCTGAGCTCGCCCGAGAACGAAATGCGATGCACCCGCGCCGGAATGTTGCCAAGGCTGCCTTCGCTGAACGCCATGAAAGGCAAAGCGGCTTTCGACACATCCATGCCGCCCAGCTTTTCCAACAATTGCCGCGCCTTGGGGCCAGCCACCGCGATCTGGGCATATTGCTCGGTCACATTGGCGGTATAGACCTGCCAATCCCACCATTCGCATTGCAGCCAGTCTTCCATCCAACCGTGGATACGGTCCGCGCCGCCGGTGGTGGTGTGGCACAGCCAGGTATCTTCCGCCAGACGCACGACCACGCCGTCGTCGGACAAAAAGCCCTGTTCGTTGCACATCAGGCCATAGCGGCACTTGCCCACGCCCAGGTTCGACATGACGTTGGTGTAAAGCATGTCCAGGAACTTGCCCGCATCCGGCCCCTTGACGATGATCTTGCCAAGGGTCGAGGCGTCCAACAGGCCCACATTGCTGCGGGTGTTCAGGATCTCGCGATGCACCGATTGCTCGTGGCTTTCCGCGCCCCGCGTAAAGCAGTAAGGGCGGCGCCACAGGCCCACCGGCTCCATATAGGCGCCGTGCTTTTCGTGCCATTCATGGATCGGGCTGCGGCGCAGCGGCTGGAAGATTTCGCCGCGCGACTCGCCTGCCAGCGCGCCCAGGGTGACGGGCGTGTAAGGCGGGCGGAAGGTGGTGGTGCCGACCTGCGGAATGTCTTCATGCAGCGCATTCGCAAGAACCGCCAAGCCGTTGATGTTCGACAGTTTCCCCTGATCGGTCGCCATGCCCAGCGTGGTGTAACGCTTGGTATGCTCGACCGAGGTATAGCCCTCGCGCGCGGCAAGCTGCACGTCGGAAACCTTCACGTCGTTCTGGTAATCCAACCACATCTTCATCTTCAGCGCCGGGCCAGCGCCCTGCGGCATGATCCAGACCGGCAGCATCGCGCCTTCAGCGGGAACCGCGACCGAGGCCGCCGCAACGCCGCTGGCCTTGCCAAGCGCCGCATCGGCCGCCGCCACGGCATCGAGCAACACCTGATCGCCGGTCAGCGCGCCATTGGCGGCACCGGCGGCATAAACCATCGCCTCACCATCCTGGTTGGTGGGCGCGCGGTTCGCATCGGGGCGGAAATGGGCCTGAACGGCATCCCAGTTCAGCTTGCCGCCGCAATGGCTGAACAGGTGAACCACCGGCGACCAGCCGCCTGACATGGCGACGGCATCGCAGGCAATCTCTTCCAGAACCGCACCCTCACCCGCCTGCGCGCCAATCGCCACGCCGGTCACGCGCTTGCCACCCTTGACCTTGACCACTGCCTTGCCGGTTTCGACCCGGATCCCCAGCGCACGGGCCTTGGCGGGCAGATCGCCGGTCACATTTGCACGGGCGTCCAGGATCACCGGAACCTCCAGCCCCGCCTCTTTCAAGGCGATGGCGGTGCGGTAGGCGTCATCGTTGTTGGTCACAATCACCGTGCGGTCGCCGATGCTGACGCCGTGGTTCACCACATAGTCGCGCACAGCCGCCGCCAGCATCACACCGGGAATGTCGTTGCCAGCAAAGGCCAGCGGGCGTTCGATCGCCCCGGTCGCGGTGATGATCTTGCCGACGCGCAGACGCCACAGGCGTTTCTTCGGGCGGCCATCGCCGGGGGTGTGGTCGGCCACCTTTTCCTCGGCCAAAACATAGCCGTGGTCATAGACGCCGACGGCCATGGTGCGGGCCATGACGGTCACGTTTTCCATCGCCGACAGGGCCTGAACCGTCGCTTTGACCCATTCGTCAGCAGGCTTGCCGTCGATCACATCGCCATCGACCGGCGCACGGCCACCCCAATGGGCGGTCTGTTCCAGCAGGATCACACGCGCACCAGATTTGGCCGCCGCCAAAGCCGATTGCAGGCCCGCGATGCCGCCGCCCACCACGAGGATGTCGGCAAAGCCATAGGCATATTCGTAACGGTCGGCATCCGCCTCTTTCGGCACCTGCCCCAGACCCGCCGACTGGCGGATCACGGGTTCAAAGATGTGCTTCCAGGCGAAACGCGGATGGATGAAAGTCTTGTAATAGAACCCGGCAGGCAGGAAGCGCGCGGCGTAGTTGTTCACCACGCCCACGTCAAACTCCAGGCTCGGCCAGTGGTTCTGGCTGGTGGCGGTCAGGCCGGAAAACAGCTCGGTCGTGGTGGTGCGCTGGTTCGGTTCAAACCGCGCGCCGGTGCCAAGGTTGACCAAGGCGTTCGGCTCTTCCGCGCCGCTGGCGACGATGCCGCGTGGGCGGTGATATTTGAACGACCGGCCCACAAGCATCTGGTCATTGGCCAAAAGGGCCGAGGCCAGCGTGTCACCGGCATAACCCGCCATCGACTTGCCGTTGAAGGTAAAGGTCTGCGGCTTCGTCCGGTCGATCAGACGGCCACCTTTGGAAAGACGCGTGCTCATCAGTAACCCTTCCAGTCGGGGCGCTTGGCCTTGATCTTGGCTTGCAGGTCGGCGGGCGGTTCCCCGGTTTGCGCAGGGTAAGTGCCGAACACCTCCAGCGTGGCGGTGCAGCGGGCGGCAAGGAACCACTTGCCGCAGCCATAGCTGTGCCGCCAGCGTTCGAAATGCACGCCCTTGGGGTTCTTGCGGGCGAACATGTAGTTCTCGAAATCGTCATCGGCAGAGCCGGGGCCGAACCGCTTCAGATGCGCCTCGCCGCCTGCACTGAGTTCGGTTTCCTCGGCCTTCACGCCGCAGTAGGGGCATTCTAGAATGAGCATGATTGGAAGCCCTTTCCATGCATTCCACACACGGCGTAGTCACCGTAGCCAGTGATCAAAGTACCGCCGCCGATCATCAGGATATTCACCAAGAAGGCTGTTAGCTCATAAATGCGAACGCCCTTGGCCTCTTCGTCACCGTTATGGCGGGCAATCTGCCAGTCGATAAGATTGGGGCCATGCAGAGCAAGAAACACCACTCCCCAAAAGATCATAACCGCCCCATATCGCTGGAAGCCCGCCGGGTCAGGGGCCTTTGCATAGACATAAAGCATCCATATGGACTGCAATGCCGCGCCCCCTTGGGTAGCCGTAATTATCCAACTGCGTGACGACACAAACAGTTGCATCAGTGCGCCACCCCGGCGGCCACCGACTCGTCGATGAACTGCCCTTCGCGGAAGCGCCACATGTTGAAATCGGCGGCCAGCGGGCCCGGTTCGCCCTTGGCGACCAGTTCGGCCATCGCCCAGCCCGAGCCGGGGATTGCCTTGAACCCGCCGGTGCCCCAGCCGCAGTTGATAAAGCAGTTGCCGACCGGCGTTTTCGAGATGATGGGCGAGCGGTCGCCGGTCATATCCACGATGCCGCCCCATTGTCGCAGCATCTTCAGGCGGGAAATGATCGGGAAGGTTTCGATCAGGGCGCGCAAGGTTTCCTCGATATGGTGGAAAGACCCGCGCTGGGTGAAGTTGTTGAAGCTGTCGGTGCCACCGCCGATCACCAGTTCGCCCTTGTCGGACTGGCTCATGTAACCGTGGACGGTGTTGGCCATGACCACAACGTCGATGGTGGGCTTGATCGGTTCGGAAACCAGCGCCTGCAAGGCCACCGCCTCGACCGGCAGGCGGAAGCCCGCCATATCGGCAACCTGGCCCGAATGGCCCGCCACCACGATGCCCAGCTTCTTGCAGCCGATATAACCCTTGGTCGTCTCGACCCCGCGCACAACGCCGCCCTCGGTGCGGACGCCCTTCACCTCGGTCTGCTGGATGATGTCCATGCCCATATCGGAACAGGCGCGGGCATAGCCCCAGGCCACCGCGTCATGCCGCGCCGTGCCGCCCTGCGCCTGATACAGCGCCCCCAGCACCGGATAGCGCGGGCCGTCGATGTTCATGATCGGCACAAGCTCTTTCACCTTGGCCGGGCCGATCCATTCGGTCTTGATGATGCCCTGCAACTGGTTGGCATGGACCGTACGCAGATAACCCCGCACCTCATGGTGAGTCTGCGCCAGCATCAGAAGGCCACGGGGGCTGAACATCACGTTGTAGTTCAGATCCTGACTGAGGCCCTGATAAAGTTGCAGCGCCTTGTCATAGATCGCGGCAGAGCTGTCTTGCAGATAGTTCGACCGGATGATGGTCGTGTTCCGCCCGGTGTTGCCGCCGCCCAGCCAGCCCTTTTCGATGATGGCCACGTTGCGGATGCCGTGGTTCTTGCCCAGGTAATAGGCGGTCGCCAAGCCATGCCCGCCCGCGCCGACGATGATGACGTCATATTCCTTCTTGGGTTCCGGCGCACGCCAGGCGCGTTCCCATCCCTGATGATACGACATCGCCTGACGGGCAATGGCAAAGACCGAATAGCGTTTCATGGGCAGCTCTCCGAAGGGTTCGGGCATGGCGATTGTTGTCGTCCCGAAGGCGAAATTAGCCGCCACCAGCAGCGGCACAATCGGGAAAATTGCGACATGGCATGACGCAGGCAGCCCTGCGGCACCTGAAACCCTTTTGCCGGGCGCAGGAAAAGACTATCTGGGCCGGACCGGCATGGGCCGAAAAACAGGGGCCGGAAAACGGGGGGCGCAAAATGGGTGATTTCGGGTTTTGGGCGGTAGCGGGCGGAACGGCGGTGGCGGTTCTGGCGCTGCTGCTGCGCGCCCTGACCAAAGCGCCCGAAGGCGACGACGACCACCCCGACCTTGCCGTCTATCGCGCCCAGCTGGCCGAGGTGGACCGCGACCTTGCCCGCGGCGTTCTCGCCCCGGAAGAGGCCGCGCGGCTGCGCATTG
>APMI01017396.1_pt1 | contig 15935 bp, 5 predicted proteins | sample 667938 | NCBI WGS metagenome assembly APMI01 (sample SAMN01084076, study PRJNA167559) | wastewater metagenome | biome: Wastewater | place: Denmark: Ejby Moelle, Odense | collected 2011-11-28 | reverse complement strand
AATTTCTTCTTTCCTTATTTATATCTATCAAGAAGTTTCTTTTTTCGAGAGTAATCACCGCCATAGCATTTTGCAGTTACATGTTTCTTTATATGAGGTATCTCCTATTTAGCAATTGTTTTGGTTCCAATTCTCGCTTGAATACTAATAGTGAACAGTTGTGAGGGAATAGTTTCCTTCATTTTAACACAAACCTGCTTTCCAAATTAATGCGCTCTTGCTTAATGCACGAGAAAAGTCAAAGCATCAACAGGATCATTCATAACATGAATTACCATTTTTACAACATTTGTCTTTTTAAATCCTGCAAACTAGTAATCGAAGGACCCGTATCCATGAGTCATGGATTTCAAGTTATCGACAAAGTCTACGATTATTTACGAGAGTGGCATTTTGTATTTCAAGACAACTTTCCTATTATCAATGATGTTTTATGAAACAGCCTCACCACGCTTAGACTCGCAAAGGGATTTAATGACTGGGTAGTACTCTCTTGGAGCCACAATTGTCGAGTTCACAATAGGTTATTAGAAATATTATGATTGATCTTTGTTTGGAGCCTCCAAAGCTGATTCAATATAGACTATCTACATTAATTTGAACTTACTTTTCCATTACGAAGTTTACACTTGTAAGGCACAGAAGGTGATGTTAAAATAGCATCTATTTCATATTAATCTTCAAGTCTTTGTCGAAATACGTCCATATGCAAAAGACCAAGAAATCCGCACCGAAAGCCATTGCCCAAAGTCGCATTCGACTACCGCACAAATGTAACAGCAGGATCAGTCAATACCAGTTTTTCTAAACTTAATCAGACAATCAATACCTCTTTTCAAGCTGGTCAAATTCAGCAGGGTCGATAGGGTAGACACCAGCGAACATCATAGGCTTCGATGCCTCGAATCCAGGTTCTGGTTAAACTTTCTCCTTTAATCTGTAGAAAGTGTCTCCTATCCTGGCTTACTTTACTAGTTTCATATTGCTCAGAACATACCCAATTTGCCCAGGAGTCAACTAATTTTGTGATGTCAATTCCGGTTGAAGCACTCCCACATCAAACACTTGATACGATTTCCCGAAAGCACAAGAGACAATGGTTGCACCTTTCTTAACAGTGCCACTCATAACATAGAACAGACAGATAACATTCTTTCCATTGACAAACCAACTATTAACCATAAATAGTTTAACTTTATCATCTTTACTACCAACATTAGGAGGAGGCACTTCTTCAATTATTCTTGCGAGTATTTATTATACATTTAGACCTGTTTTTGCACTCACTCTCGATATGTTTGTTAATTATAACTCAGTTTATATTTGGAGTTGGATTTAGTCGATATTGCATATCATATCTATTTTGTTCATTATCGGAATTACTTTCAGTTTCTACTTTTTGGCTAAATCGAAATTTGCTAATGTTTGAGCCTGTATCCCCTGTGTGGCATCTATTAGTAATAGGGCTCCTTGACATCCTCGCATTGATCGTTAGACTTAATAGTGGAAGTCCACATGCCCAGGAGTGTCCACAAGATTTAGTAAATACTTTTATCCTTTATATTCGTAATGCATTGATGCAGTTTGCGCCTGTACTGTGATCCCTCGCTATCGTTATACTTTTAGCTTATCCAGGTATTGACTCTCGGAATTTTTTGGAATTGTGTTAGTAATTTGAAGCAGTCGGTCTGCTAAAGTTGACTTGCCATGATCAATATGTGCGATAATGCAGAAATTTCTGATGCGCTCCTTAGGAAAGTATTCTGAGAAGCGAGTCAATCGTTGAGCATGAGCCAAATAGCGCATCATTATAAATAAATATGGCGATCTATTATTAATTTTACACTCTCCTGTTAGAAACACTCGAATTAATAATATAAATTTAAACTAAAGAAATGACGAATCACATTATTTGGCATCCTGTATTTATGCTATGACGATCTATGTAAGCTTGCCTATCCTGATTCCTTGAAGTCCAGTCGATATCCGCATTATTGAAGTCGCTATCAGGGTACAGTCGATAAGCTTCTGCTCTAACTTTTTCATTATGCTTTTTTGCTTATTCTCTTTATATTTGCCTTTATTCATAAATCTTTTTCTACAATTCTCTATCTGATTTTCGCTTTTGTTATTTATTTTGTTGTTTTTCTACTCGTTTTTTCTATTATAGTTCCTGTCTGCTTTATAATTCCTTTGAAAATTGTTCAGCCTCCTTGCCAGTCCTGATTCGCATATGATGCTTGCATTGGGTATAGATAAGACAGACCCAGATGAGGGTACAGAGTAAACATCCAATAGCAATAAGTAAGTATACCCACCATGCTGTCGGAGCCTTAGGTGTTTCGGTTGTCGTTGTGTCAGTACTATTAGGACAAGGATTCGATCCACAATATTTTGATGCTTTCTGACTACAGGTTAGGCTTGGAGGATATGGGCAACTGCAGCACTCGTAAACGTAATTTCCGCATTCGTCAGCGAACTGGCAGGTTTATGTTTTGGTAGATCCTAGCAACAAGAGCAAAATTAAATAAAAGTTACTCATTTTAATATTTTATTAATATTATTTAGCATTTGTAAATACAGAAGTAATTATCAATACAAATGTCCTGGCAATTAATTTTTTTAAATTTTACAAAATATTTGGTAACATATTTTTGCACTGATTATGATAGGCTATATAATAAAAACCGCAGATCACAGATTCCGAGTATTATAAACATATATAACATAATTTAAACCCTATGTTCAATCATTTCGGTGGCAACCCAGCCGTGATCTAGTTATTATAGACTGCAAACACGCCTTTGGATAAGTTACTGGAGATCGACTCATTCCCAGCCTAATTCCGAAGCTGCAACCCAAAGCTATAAAAATAGTACATCAATAATAATAATATAGTATGGATATCATCAAGTATAGTCAACTGGTCGAATATATAACAGTTGTAGGCGACCCCACTAACAAAAACAGAGCATACAAGTATATAGTATATGATTTTAGGTATCCATTGGCAGCGGCTTAAATTCTCAGTATTGATAATGTCGAAACTGTGGAGGCGCTATTTAAAGACGGCAAAATTGTTGTTGAAAAAGTGTAAATTTAATAAAGATGGGTTTAAAAATAAGTTGACTAATGTGACAGCTAGTATTGCTCATCTGAGGGAAGTAATAAAAATATTGATTAATTTTTCTAAAATAGTAACAGCGAGAGATAGAACATTCCACCACTCAGTGAAAAAGTTAATGAAAATAATAATGGAAGCAGAGTATCATCTACTAGCTCGAAGAAAAAGAAGTCAGATAGTAGTTCACAGGGCCGTAAAAGTTTAGGAGCATCTTCTGCATCGATAACATCAGATGACTTTCCATTTGTGGAATAAGTAGCAAGGAAAATAAAAGTAAAATAGATAATTACTCGTAAAGTTGAAGTATAAATCAAGCCTCTTTTGAGTCAGTTATGCTAGTTTTTGTAAAAATAAGTGAATTACACACTAACAGGCTATGTGACTAAAGTATTATAGTTACTGTTCAAGAAAAACCCTCGTAAGATCCTTCGATAAATATTTACTACAAAAGCGCACAAGTTTCTGAGCAGACATCTATAATCGCAAGTGATGTGCGATTTTGTGGTAAACATGCTGGTGTGCACTGAGAACTAAGCGGAAAATGCACGTGAGTTCTTTATCAGTACATTACTGAAGACCCTGGTCAGTAATAGCAGCGACGAAAGTAAGATGATCCTAAACAAAGTAAACAATCTAGACATTATTCTAGAGCATACTGTACATTTTAGTTGAAATGAACTCCAAATTAGATCCTCATACCTGCAAATGGCACTCCGCTCTCATGTCCTATCTGTACCAGTAGCCTGCATTTGCTAAGCTATCAGGTCTCATTTTTTAGACTAAAGTAATAAAATATTAATCTTAGACCACTAACAAGAATAGAGAAACATATGCACAACTGTTACTTCAGTATCTGAAAAAGATAATAAATCCAATAATAATAAATCCTGCAAATACAGCCTCATCGGCAATTAGGACAACATAATAAGAGTCTGTTAAGTAAATTAGACATAAACTTCTCGCAAAATTTGAAGTTTGCTTTAAGTTGTTCATTGACAAGCTTTGGGAGAATCTAATCTAGCTATCATAGAAGAAAAGTGATTTGCCATCATATGTGTATATTAAGTAGCTTGAAATACTGAATTTGTTAATCAAAAATGATCTATTTTGGGCGAGAATGGAATTAGCCAATCAAGAGAACACTTTCGGTCCACTTCTCCAACTGTGCCTCAAATTTAACAAAAACAACTTTATTCATAATCAGGTCTTTGAGCTGCTAAAGTAAATCGTACACCAGTCTAGCAACATGCCAGTCCTCTTCAAGAAAGTATGTATTATAGTTTAACATAGACGTTTTGCCATAAATCATTTCTTAATTTTTGCTTAGAAACAGTCTGTGATCTTAAAATGAACTCTCATCCAATGTATCGTGGACAATGCATTTATTTATGTGAAACCCTTCGCCACAGTCATACAGAGGAAGTGTCAATACTCAAGTCTGAGTTTAAGCAAAAATGGCATAAAGTGTAATAATCTATATTATAAAATGTTGAAAAAATAAACTCCACATTAGGCGGGTTCAGTGTAAAAAGACCTCATAAAACAGACATCCAGTTCAGCAAAGAAGCCATAGTAACTAGATTTGAGTATTTTCTCAAGGGTGAAAAACCTATTCAAAAGAAGAAAAGCTTATAAGAGTCATAACTATAATAAATAGCAAGTCAAGGCAGCTCAGAGTGGAGTGACTGGAGTGAGTTCAGTAACTATTCGACAGACTAAGTGGATTAAAAATAGTTACCAGCTCAATGATTTAAATTTAATATATTATAGCATATTTGTTATTGCTGATATATGGGCAAAGGTATCATTTCATTACTCAATTTTGCCCTTTTGATCTACGGATCATGGCAAGAATGTTGCTTCTGGCTGGTTCAGGCAGTGAGTTAACAAGATCTTCGTTCGAAAATCCAGTTCCTGAGGACCCTGTACTCGAACTGGAGTATCCTGCTCCTGAGCTCGAGTAGCCTGCTCCTGATGAATACCCACTTGCGCTATTTTTGCTCTGTTGTACTTGTTGGCTTGATGACTGTGATTGAAATTGCTGTTGCTGTTGAGGTCTTGAGTATTATGAGTTTCCTTGACTAAGTTTACCATAACTATCATCGTATACTGGTCTGGAAGGCTGTTGCTGAGCACTTGGCTGGAAACTGGTCTCTGGTCTCGATGGTTCAGTTTTTGTTTTAAAGTTATACTTAGGCTCATACTGCTGCTGCTGTTGTTGAGCACCTGGCTGACTGTAAGCTGGCCTATTATTTGGTTCAAAACTTGTGTTACCGGTAGTGTTAGGGTTGAAGCCTTGGTTGCCGTAACTGAAAGTAGTGGTTCCTGCTGATGAGAACGGCTGTTGTGATTTACTCTCGAACTGAACTTATTTCTTTGTGAAGCTCGTTTCTTGCTGTCTGTTTGGACTTTGTTGATAGGTTTGTAATGGTTGCTGTTGCTGAACTGACTGCCCAGTTAAAAAAGGATTACTCACATTTGATGAATAGTTTGACTGATAGCTCTAAGTTTTTGTAGTTCGGGACTCGGCAACTTCTACACCGTTGGATTTGTTAGGAGAAGGGGCCGATGTTTGTTACTGATTTTTAAGCATTTGATCGAACCAGTTAGTTGACTCAGCTTTCTGGGGAGATAACGTCTGTTGAGGTTTAGGAGGTGAGCCTGTAGGAGCGAGTGAGTTCGGGTTTCCAAAAGCCGAAGGAGGTGCTTGGCCTGGCCCAGTATAGTCTACGAAATCATATTAAGTGACCATGTTGCTGACAAACATGGGCGATTTCTTATTGCGGTTTTGGGCGTGCTTGCTCATCAAGATCGGATATTTCCAATTTGTAATTTATGTTATGTGCTAAATAAATAAACTAAAATTTAAATTATCTATATCTATACAGTATAATTATAATAAAAAATATAAAATGATAAAATGAGACGGTCATATCCAAAATATTTTAACCGAATGCAGCATTTCTTTAACAATCTCTAACTTTGATACATGCACAATAAATACAATTTTGATGCCATTTTTGTTACCAAGAGTGACTAACTAAATCAACATTTAGAAACAGGCTGGTTCAGGATCAAAGAGTAGCTTAATTTTATTACGTTGATGATTTTGCAGCAGCTGCTCGACTGTCCATGTCTAAAATTGATCATATACTAGCACAAATATTTGATGAGTATTTGCAAGCGAAACTAAGATTTTATTTCTGTTGATCGGCTCACCTGAGGTTGGCTCTAGGTAACGTGATTGATAAGCAGTTCCTGGTGTAAGTGATGTTTTTACACAGTATAGGCTAGTAGTCAAGCTGGTCTTATATTACTCGTACAGTCTTCGCAATATTCTATATAATTCTTGACCACTTTTAACAGACTTTGGTTTTCTGGTAGGTGAGCGTGCTCTTTCTTGATAAAAAACTGATTTATTCTTATTTTCCTTCATAATTTACTTATTTTGAATTGATTTTGAATCCACTAATAGTTATTCGATCAATTACTAAATTGTAGTATATTCGCTGATTTCCTCGACAAAATCGACGTTAATTTTAAACTCTTCTACAAGTCTCCAAATGGTGTTATTGATCTTTTTGATAGCCTACAGATTTCTATCATCTAGATAGTACTCGTAGTTAATTAACTTTTGTTCGCAGTATTAATTCAACAGTTAACACTTTCTATTTTCGAAATCCTCCAAACTTTTCATAACTCCCGCAATATTACTTCTCTGAGTAAGTTACTGATGCAAATCAGTTCGATTTTATTTGTTGAATATTTCACCCATTTCATCGATCATATTTTTAATAAGCATTTTCAAATATGATTTACTCATGTTGCACTAACTATGCAATGTTTATAAATTTTTAATAGTTCGTGGTTGTAAACTTTATTTTTATGAAGTAAATGATTGGGTGAAACTTTGCGATGTTGCACTTGTGTTCTTTTGAAGTATTTTCTATTTTTGTGCTGCTTTTTATTTCAAATTTTGTGCCATGTGCTTCGTCATCACTTTGTCTTATTTGTTAACTGAAGGTTTTGCAAAAGATTCAATAAGATCCAGCTCTGAGGAAATCAATGATACAGTAATAACATTTTTTATTGATGTTGAGGTTGATGATAGCCCAAATTCTATATTCCTTTTTAAATCTTAACAGAGGAATTAATGATGCACCAAAATAATTAGTCTGTCGTTTTGCCCTAGCCCTCGCTGATCTTTCTTATTCAATATAGATAGAACTCTATTTAGACATGAAATGCTTTCATTATAATTGTTTTATTGCATATTTTCGAGTGATTGTCTGAAATAGTAGATGTAGAATGTGAGTACATGATTGACTTTATCTAATTTCTAATTATTCTCAACAGTATCTTTAGCTTTGCCTTGTGATTAATTCTTAATATGCACAATTTTGCGATAGGAAGCCGAAGCACTAGCACCCCCGCTTTGTATATATTTAAGCAGTTGAGAGTAAGGATCATAGACAATCGCATATTTGGTATACGATAACGATAGCCCAATTTTACCATTTTACTTAGATTTGCGTACAGGTACCTGCATAAGCAATGGTTGCTGATTGAACTTATTACTGATATTTATATTCAAGCAAGTATTAGCCTGTGGAGTATTATTTAATTATTTTTGCACTATCAATGTCTGATGACGAGGTTGCTGGAATATCGATGAACGTTACTCATTGCGATTTTGGCCAAATATACTCAATTTGTGCGATCTTTTCATATTTTCATTAGCATTCGTATTGTTTGACTGTGGCTGGGTTATTGTTGAGGCGAGTAATGGCATGAATATCAAATGCTATATTTGTTGCCATTTGTATGATTGTAATATTTTTGGATGATCCAAAGTGTACAGAATATTGTTCACGCTCTGTAGCTAGAATAATTGATGTAGTTTGTAGTATAAATGAGAATTATTCTTTATTTTTGACAGTAATTGCATACTTATTATTTGGAATAGCTCCAGTTTCACTTCAATATCATGATTTCGTTAGTATGTCACTATTTTGGGAGAAAGTTCCTAGCTTGGTTATTATGGTAAAGTGCTTTACTTATAGTTTCCAATCTAAAGTAAAAAAGTAATGCATTTTCTTAAAGCTGCTTCGATATCAGTAGTAATCCCGAACGCAGTTTCAATACCTTAAATTGCACTACTACAAATAGTCAATGCATCAAGTCTGCTGGTATGTTCTACTTGTTAAAGCTACGATAATAGTAATGAACATTCGCTTGGATCACTCATGAGCTGAATGATCGCATAACTATACTATACTGAGAGTACAAATTATTTGTAATTGTTAACCAGTGGCTAAATACATTACAAGTTCGTAATAATTGATGCAAAGTCTTCTTAATTGAATGTTCGCAAATATTGAATAAATTTTGCATCGAGTTTACACAATCGAGCAAATCCAGCTTAACATGAAACATAATTCCGAATTCCATTTTGATCACTTTATAAAATAGGTCTCTATATTTCTTGCTTAGATTCTATAACAAAATCATGTTCATGTTTAGGTAAATGCTGATATAGTTAATGATCATTTTTATGTTGTCCAAAACATGCATAGATTTTTTATAGTAATCGTTAATTTTTATTGAAATTTATCTATTTTATTTTGGTTTCTGTTGCTGCATGTGAGAGATAATTTTATTTTAATTATTCGAAATTAGGGTGTTGTTTCAGCTGAGTATTAAAACAATGAAATTTCTATAAATTAGTTAACTAACTCTAATGACTTCCTACTGATAAATTATATCGATCACATTTACTCTATCTACTAGGCTAATCTTTCAACTATTGTGCAAGTTTAGCATAATACTGTCCATAATAATGCAATTTAGTTTTCAGTTATGCTTGGTGTTGGTTAGCTTGTGTTACTTTTGCTGATAAATTGTGGATCAGATCCAGTGTAGTCAGTTTGTCTTGATCGTAGATTGAGTACATTGTGCCCGCTAGCATGCTTTTAGAACTCATTGCTAGGCATTTTGGTAGTGTGATCTATTGGATAGCTGTGAATAATTTTGGCATCAAATCTAATACCTAATATAGCAAGTATTTTTCATTATATTTTTTATATTTTGCAGTGATTTATTTCGATTTTCTTTTTCTTTGATTATTGCCTTATTCAATTTAATCTATTGATGATGAATATTCTGACTTCTACTATTATTGATATGAATTTTGTTGTTAATATTGATACTATAGCACATAGATAAGATAGTTAAGCACAGTTTCAGCATATTATTTGCCTACAGTTGAATCACTGTACTGCTAAACTGCCATATAGTGCTCAGCTACCTGGTTCATCAGTTATACTTGCTGGTCTTTTGATAGTCTGCAGTTTATGGGCGTAATATATTGCAACAAATGATTATCATCATGATTATATTAGTGATTAGAATTATTATTGAAATTGTTATTGTTTTGTAAATTTGGTGAACTTGAACTGCTTGAGTCTATTAGAGAAGTCCATGTTGATATATTTTTATTATTTTATTGCTGTACTGATTATGTCACATAATGCTATTTGTGTGTAGGTGTAGCTATTAGTATTTAGAGTGCAGTATTAATAGTAATATCATCGATTACAACATAGAACATGATTCTGTTGATACTTTCCTATATATTATGTTTGATAAACTGGAACTGATGCTGTTTATTATGTATAAACTAGTACTCCGCAACTAGCTGCCACCAGTACTAGAACATCCCTTAATGCGTTATTAGTAACTGACTACCATTTTTAATTTACATGATTGATTGTAATAGTGATACGAATTATGGGTAGTGTAGTAAGTATTATGGAATTATGAAGCATGTTTTGGTGGGTTAGGATGGGTTTGTTTGGAGGATGGATAGTTCGGATGTGATTTATGATAGATAGTTATGGGTTAAAGTTATCTGCTTGTGCTTTAGAGATCGACATAGCATTGTCGTTAACAGTGGAGTTGGGCCTTATGCTGTGCTTATCATTGGAGTAGATTATAGGATGTACAGTTGAGAGTCACTTAGTAATGGTAATAGTTGCATTAAGTTATTTGCAAGTAATTGATGCACAAACGTCAAACTTGAAATAAACGGCTGCAACTAAGCCTATATTTTCTTCGCATCTATCTACACCCACTTACCATCTTTCTCACTAATATAATAACTGAGGGGTTGATGCAAATTATCACTGCTATACTTTTGCAATCGTTACACAATATTAGACATACTCTATTTCTGTTGCATTTTGGTTAATAAATTGGCGACTGTCTATGCTGGTTGGTAATTAGTGAAGGGTAAATTAAGACTAGCTGCACTTATGGATTACATTATCAGTCTGTGCATTATGAATTTAGTGTAGAATTGCGATGGCATCCTTATGTTTGTCTATATTGCAAATCGTACCTTTGTATCATCTATTTATTTACGCTCATTTTAATCAAGTAATTAATTTGAAGAATCGCCCATAAGTCCAATGTTGAACAACTATAATGCGATACCAGCTTGCTATTAGTTCATCATGAAGTGGCTTCTATACTTATAAATAGACTATAGTTCTAAATCTGGTAATGTAACTTCTGCAATAAATCTCCGCAGTCTTTGACTCTTACAAGCATCATTAGAATTAGCATTCTTGTTTTTAAATATGACAAAGACCTATGATATTTACTAGCCGAAAGTGTCATTATAGTTGCAGAAATCAGGATTAGCAGTTCTGTTGAGTATAGCAGCTAGATTGGCTACACTGTTTATATCTCCCATATGCAAGTCTTCAACAAGGATGATCGTATACTCTCGGTCATCTTGCATTATGTGATCTGAGCCAATAAATCCTGGGTTGTAAGCTGCTGAATGTTGAATGTGTGCTCTTGAGGATAATTACATAATTTTGCCTGAAATCATCGCTTTCGAAAGATTCAGTCTCATTTTCTTGCGAGAGTATATTAATGGTAGCTGATCATAGATGCACATGACACTTTTCATATTGGCTTGCACAATGAAGCATTTATTATTAGACTCTCCATGTTGCACTTTATCATCCAAGTTACCTCGATTAGATGTGTCCTCGCACAATGCTCTCAGTGTCCCTTATATTTCTCTCATTAAGTAACTGCTATTACCGGAGGCACATACATTGACTTTGAGTTAAATATACCGCTTAATAACATTGAGTTATCGGTGAATCAAGTTGTTAATGAATAGTGTCTCTTTTCTGATTATACAACTGTTGGCTGTGTTGTTGCTTTTACTCAAACTAAAAGCAGAATCTGCTTTGACAATTTCACCTGTGTATGTATAAGTTAAAGTCTAAACTTCTTAAAGTTTGAAATCCATCTTAATTTTACCAGACATTTCCATGGATCGTAGTAATTCGACCATTTGTTTGCGCAAATGCTTTGAGCTTAAAGAAACACACAGGTGCTAAAAACATATTAGATACAGTAAATAAAGTTGTTATTTCTATTTATTATCATCTCCTGTTTAACACTTACTGTTCTGATTGGTTAGTTTTGGCATACTCTGTTTGTATTATGTTCGTGACTTACTTATGAACTGAGTGAATATTTTTAGCACCATTTCGATATATGCGTTGAGTTTAATAAGGTACTGTCTGTTATTTACTTAAATCATTCGATACGCACTGTATATAGTTTTGGCAATGCTCCACATTTTGACAAGCACTCCACGATTTTGAACAGCCATGGTCTCACAGTTGAGCAAAGTGGTCTCGAAGTAAGTTCTCAACTAATCCTCGTATTGCTCATTGCCTTGGATGGGAATGGCAGGTACGTACATTAGGAAGCAGTTCAATACAGCTGCTGGTGATAACTCATTAATATTACCAGCTTCAATCAAAGTGAACGGCATATCTGAATTCGAACTGATTGACTAGCCTGTGCTTGATTGCCTACTTTACAAATAGTTCATAAAACTAGACTCGATGTACCCTCCTGGTGCATTCAGTTTTAATTTCAAGTGCTCTGTGATGAATGTTGTTTTGCAAGTTGGCTCATCTCCATAAATTACTATTGGCTTATTCTTTGCTATATTAGTTGTCATCTCACTGTACTGTGCTTTAAGCTTGTCAAGCAAACTGCTGCGAGTTAATATTGAAACACATGATTGACTAATATCAAGCTACTAATTGCTCTATTAAATTTTTGGTGTTGATTTTTGTGGATTTTGGATTGCCCATTAATTGATAAAATCTTCTACTTTAAATACTTAGTTGGCGATGAGAGATGCTTTTTCGTAGTCTGCCATGAAATGCTACACAATATAACAGTATATTTAATTTTTGACTTGCTTGGTGACTCCGTTAGCTTGCTCAATAATGCCCAATATTTTTTGTATAATTGCCATCAACTCCTGCAAAGTTGAACTTCGTAGTTCGTTTAAACATCTAGCTAATTTAATTAATTTCCAAATCAATTTCCATTTTAGTTGTGAACTGATTGTCGACATTTGTACTAATAAATGAATTCGAAGAGTCAATATTTCAGAGCTTACTACGGGAGCTCGAGTACATCTGTACATGCTCAGAAAACAGCGTGGAATTTCAGGGTAACTATGATAACACATGTGAATCGATATTTTAGACCGTATTGCTGCAAGTGTGTTATCTTTTCCGCTATTATCAGAACGATTGGCCTTTGATTTACTCAATGAATCACCAGCAATTGCTACTACTTTCTTCTTGCTTTTAGATATACCCCGACCTGAGTCAACTTTTTAATTAGAGTCATGAGATTAGTTGGGACATGCTGACTCAGGATTAGTGCTCTATTTAATGATAACTTCTTTCTTGCTCTTACTTTTTAATTGATCAGCATCATGATACTCTAGTGAATGCTCGGACTGTTCACTATATGCTCTTTCTTACTGCTGATATTTACAGTTTCTTAACTTATTAAAGTAATAGTTCATGATTTACTTGTGGATTTCATTAAAAATCATTGTATAACGAGGATCCACTGGTTGAAAAATTGAACAAATCAAGCTATTTGATTAAAGTGACCCTAATAGTTTTGATAAATTACGCTCTTCTGCTAAGAAGCAGTCACTGAATTCATGAATTTAAAAGTATGGGGCACCTAGAATATATGCCTTATATTTATACATTTACTTGAGTGTACTGTCTCCATATGAAACACTGATCCCAAGATTCCAGTTCATATTCTCTATTATTCTCACACTCTTAGGTTCAAACCCATAATAAAACTCTAAATTGTTCTGCTGTATCATAACACAGTTATTTTTCTCATACGCTCTGATAGTGTTAAGCCAAGTCCAACCTTCAATTTCAGGAAACGCACCCAAGTAATCGTTAATATAATGAATAAAAGTGTTGATTTGTGCAATTTATTGATCTTTGTGGTTCTGCATATCGTAGCGGAGGTCGCATTTTATTGAGCAAATCGTCTATGAGAGATGCATTTGTAAAATTTTAAGAGATGAGTTCGTAATTATGGATTGCTCGACTTGTTCTGTGAAGTACAATAACCAGTATAACAATTTTATTTGACCAGCGCGACCATTGGAGTTACGGATCATTAACAGCAGTGATTTTTGCACTTATTTCTAAATGTGACGGACCAATTTCCCATATTTATGCACCTTATCTGTAGCAATTGGCCCACAACTCAAAACTATGCGATCGTTACGTTTGCCTCTTGTTACATAGAGAGCCACTATCGAGTTGCCAGTCCCGAATTCAACGTCGACTACTTATTCGAACATGATCCTAATATTTCTAAGAATGTTGGCTTGAGTGGACCAGTCCATGAGTTGGATAAGCGATCGGTATGGAATCATAATGAGTCGACTGCACAACTATGACAAGTATGTGTAGAATTTTTGTTTAAGCTTTACATTGAACTCTAACTCATTCACTGCTGTTAATAATTTTTACCACTCCTTTTGCCTAAAGCATATAATACCTGGCTCACTATTATTTTAAATACTGAAATTTTTCTGTGCTTTGAAAGTATTAAGTGCATTGTGATAATACATTTTAATCTTCTCCATGTACATAACTATGCTTACATGATCTTCTTATTTGATATCCTCATCCATTTATTTTAGCATAATTTGATACTCTCGAATAGTCTCATAAATTTACATAAGTTTGTTCACAATTTGTATACTTTTCATATTAGACTATTTCTGTATAGCTGTTAGATCTTATAATTAGTCAAAAGTAATCAATATTTAGTCATAGTTTATAATTTTTGCGATTTCATCCTACCTGTATTCAGATAATTCGATTTAAATTCTTTGTTATTTATGCAAATTGCGATCATATTTTTACTTTTTACGACGATAGTAAACTTTGGATATGTCCTTGAAAATCGATAGCTTGCTTCGATACAATTTTAGAAAATCATGTATTTTTAGAGTTGTTAATGTCGGTCGTAGATCGATTGCGCACGTGTTATAAATTTCTTATATTTATGAAACTGTGTAATCTTTGTAAAGCACCATTTCTATTAGTTCGAACTATTTCTTGGTTAGATCGTATTATGCCTGAAAAAGCTACTCAAATTTATGCCCTTCGATAACAATCATTAGTTTCTCAAGCAGTTTGTAATACTTGAAAAAATGCTGGAATCTGAGAGTATCAATAGTGTGGAAGTTAATGCGAATATAGATGTCTGATTAAATAAAGTTTATCGTTCGAATGCACACATTGATGTTATTTTACAGGAAATCGTCATCCTCCCACGTTATCATCATATTCTTTGCCATTTATTAATGTAGTTTGGTTACTATTTTCTGATAGGCTTTGTAACGAACCTGTACAGCTTTAATTCTTGGTTGCATTCGTGGTAAATCCCCTTTGCACTTGACCTACTTTATGATTTTCTTGAGTTAGCTGGTGAGATATATGCTCTATACTTTAATTTACTTCTCTTTCGCTTATAATGATTTAGCAAGAAATAGCATTTTTTATTTGTGTCGTTGCACTAAATACGATATCTGTTACACTTTTTATCTATTCTTCTTGCTCATATTGTATGAATAGCTCAAGCATTTGACGAATACTTCATTAAAAGCTTACATTGGATTAGTTTGTTATGGCTTGCTTTGAGTTAATTTTCTTGTCTCGGACATTTTGTTGTCTTTGGGTACAATACTTGATAGTTTGCGGCATTAAAGAATTTAATCACAATTTATATCGTCGTTGTTGTTATTATTATCAGAGCTTAAGTAATAAAATTTGCGTTACAGTAATACAAATTTAGTCAAGCTATAATAATCCTTTGCTAAAAACTTGATCTTCGCGCCAATCTAATGTTCTTCCTCAGCTAATTGATCAGCCAAAAGACGCTCAGTCCTCACCATTTATTGAGACCAGGCTAATGATATTTGACTCATGACATAGAGGGCACTTTGATAAAAATTCGAAATGCATCTCTCGTATTTCTGCATCAAGTGTATTTTTGCTAGATTTGTGTCTAAAATATTGTCACCACTTTTTAAATATGTTGTCACTTTGCTGAGTCTTTCCAACTTTCCTGTTAACAATCTCAGATGTTATTATCTTTATTTTAAATAGGGCTATGTAGGATTTTGTTTTGCTTTTTCCTTAAACTTAAGTTCTACATTTTTACATTATATTAGATATAATTTAAAGGGCTCATATTTTTATTGAATTGAGCGCTGCCAATCTTATTCACATTTTTTAATATCGCTTTTGGTTCTAATCAAAACTTCTTTTATTTTTACTCTTTAAAATTATTGCAAATGAAATGTACGATTAGGAATTTTATCAAAAAATGACAACAATTTTTGATGAATTGCTTCTATTTTTTG
>APMI01012051.1_pt1 | contig 15958 bp, 12 predicted proteins | sample 667938 | NCBI WGS metagenome assembly APMI01 (sample SAMN01084076, study PRJNA167559) | wastewater metagenome | biome: Wastewater | place: Denmark: Ejby Moelle, Odense | collected 2011-11-28 | reverse complement strand
CGAGACCACCACCGCCCTCCAACCGGAGGCGGCATAAGGAACCCTCCACGATTTGGGGGGAACCTCATTCCGTCTTCGCCGATGGTGGGGTCGGTGGTCACCAGCTCCGCTCCGACGGTGGCGTCGGAGTTCTCGGCACCGTTGGTCTTGGTCAGCTCACACATGGTGGTCAGCCCGGTGTCGGGCTCGACCACGACGTGGGCCTTGAACCCGTCCTGGCGGCGTTCGCGGGTCTTGTGGGCGTGTCGGGTGTCGGGGTCGACGGTCGAGATCACCCGATCCGGTGCCGTCGCCCGGGCGATGCGCCACCGTCCGTCGGTGCCGTCGGAGTCCGGGGCCGGTTCCACGTCCTGACCGGCGACCAGCGGCAGCAGCGCGATCGCTTCGGCCGGCTTCCCGCCCTCCTTGGTGATCGCCTCAACATCCAACGCCGCGAGCAGCGCGAGCGCATCACCGACCAGCGCGGACACCAGCTCGTCGCGGGCAACGGGGTCATCCCACGCGATCAGCGGCTTCCCCGTCTGGTCATACCCCTGGCCAGTGAGCTCAGCAAGTCGCGTGCACTCGGTGGTGATCAGGTCCTTCGCGCCAGTGACCTCGCGTCCGACCCGACGGACCTGGGCCACCAACTGGGTCACCGTGTCCTGGCGGGCGACCGCGTCATCCAGGACCGTCGAGTCCAGCGCCCGACGGGTCTTCCCCTTCACAGCACCGGTCTCGGCAATCACGTCGCGGACGACCTCGAAGATCCGCTGCGGACGGTTGCTGACCGCCAACCGCTTGCGCCAGTACGTCAGCGTCGAGGAGTCGAAACCCTTCGCGTCGATCGCATAACCACACGCCGCCTTCCACCGCAGGTCGAACGAGAGCGCATCGACCGCTTCGCGGTCCGAATGCCCGTACAGCGACTGCAGCACGATCACCGTCGCGATCACCTCGCCCGGGATCGAGGGCCGTCCCCGCCCCGAGGGGAACAGGTCGGCGAACAACTCGCTCGGGAACAACCGGTTCCGATGCTCAGCCAGCAACGCGAACACGCTGCCCGGCTCAAGCAGGTGCCCGGCCACCGACTCCACATCCAGCAAATCACGCTGCCGATCCGACTCACCCTGCATGACTCAACCATTACCGACCCATGCACCGCCCGCCCGGAGGCGCGCCATTGTTCAGCAGCCTCCTAACCGATGTCCACGAAACGGGGTCAACCCCAAGATCCCGTGAACGATCCGGGTTAGCCTCAGCCGGGTGAGCACAGTTGCCGTCGTTGGGGGTGGAATCGTCGGGCTGGCGACGGCGCGGGCGTTGGCCCAGCGCGGCCACGAAGTCGTGCTGATGGAAAAGGAGTCGTCCCTCGCCCAACACCAGACTGGTCGTAACTCAGGGGTCGTCCATGCTGGGCTGTATTACGCCCCGGGCAGTCTGAAGGCCCGGATGGCGGTCGCTGGCTCGGCGTCGATGTATGCGTACGCCCGGGCCAAGGGGGTTGCTTTCGAGACGTGCGGCAAACTCGTCGTGGCTTGCGACGAAACGGAGCTGCCCGGGTTGGCCAGACTCGCTGAACGGGCTGCCGCCAACGGAGTGACCGCCACCATGCTGACGCCCGGACAGGCCCGAGAGCGTGAACCCTACGCCCAGTGCGTGCAAGCGCTGCACGTCCAGACCACGGGGATCATCGATTACCCGGGGGTATGCCGAGCCCTATCTGCCGACCTGGTCGACGCAGGGGGAGAGGTGCGCCTGGGCGTCACCTTCCACGCTGCCCAATCCCGGGGCTCGGGCGTCGAGGTGAGCACCTCGTTGGGGGCATTCCAGGTGGACGCCCTGGTGGCGTGTGCAGGGCTGTATGCCGACCGGGTAGCGGCGGCGTGCGGGCTGCGTCCGGCCGCTCGGATCGTGCCGTTCCGTGGCGAGTACTTCGAACTGGTACCGGAGAAGCACTATCTTGTGCGCGGACTCATCTACCCGGTGCCTGATCCCCGCTTTCCGTTTCTTGGTGTGCATCTGACCCGGATGATCACCGGAGGGGTGCATGCGGGGCCGAATGCCGTGTTCGCACTGCGCCGAGAGGGCTACACCTGGCGCGACGTCGATCTGGCCGAATTACGCGAATCGCTGGCGTGGCCCGGGTTATGGGCCCTGGCTCGGCGCAACGTCGTCCCAGGCGCTCGGGAAGTGGCCCGCTCTTTGTCCCGCCGCCGGTTCGCCGCTAGCCTGAGTCGGATGGTGCCAGGCATCGAGCCTCAGGACCTGCAGCCGGTCGCAGCGGGAGTGCGGGCGCAGGCGCTCCGCAGAGACGGCTCGATGGTCGAAGACTTCCTTGTCCAGACCCAGAGTCGGCAAGTACACGTCCTGAACGCTCCTTCGCCCGCTGCCACGGCTGCCTTGGAGATTGCCGACTACCTCGCCGGTCGCCTCGACCTTGGGCGCCGTTGAGGTTGCCGTTCCTGCGTCAATGTGGTGTGGCCTCGCTCACCGCATCGACGGTGGGCGAGGCCGAGCCGCCCCGGCGGGGGATAGACTCTGGTGGCTGTGAAAGGCGTCGCGCTGGAGCCGTCAGCAGGAAACCACACGAAGGAGACTGGTGAGCGTCACCGTCGTTGGGCTGGGCAAGATCGGGTTGCCCCTGGCAGTCCAGTTCGCCCGCTCGGGGATGACTGTCGTCGGAGCGGACACCAACCCGGCGGTTGTCGAGTTGATCAACTCCGGGCGCGAGCCCTTCCCCGGTGAGGCTCATCTGGCGGACTACCTCGCCGAGTGCGTCGCCGCCGGCACCATGTCGGCGACGACCGACACTGCGGCCGCAGTATCCCGGTCTCAGGTCGTCGTCGTCGTCGTGCCACTGTTCGTCGACGCCGACGCGCGCCCCGACTTCGGGTGGATGGACAGCGCCACCGAGGCTATCGGTCGCGGGCTGCGCTCCGAGAACCAGACGCTGGTCGCCTACGAGACGACCCTGCCGGTGGGGACGACCCGCACCCGGTGGAAGCCGATGCTCGAGCAGGTCTCCGGCCTGGCGGAGAGTGTGGACTTCGATCTGGTCTTCTCACCGGAGCGGGTCCTCACCGGCCGGGTCTTCGCGGACCTACGGCGCTATCCCAAGCTCGTTGGTGGCCTGGGCGATCGAGGCGCCCACCGAGCCGTGTCGTTCTACGAGCAAGCCCTGCAGTTCGACGAACGGGCCGACCTCGCCCGAGCCAACGGGGTGTGGGACCTCGGCAGCGCCGAGGCTGCCGAGATGGCCAAACTCGCTGAGACCACCTACCGCGACGTCAACATCGGCCTGGCCAACCAGTTCGCCCGGTTTGCGGCGGCCAACGGGATCGACATCCACAAGGTCATCGAGGCCTCCAACTCCCAGCCCTACTCGCACCTGCACCAGCCTGGGATGAGCGTTGGGGGGCACTGCATTCCGGTCTATCCGCGGCTCTACCTGTGGAACGACCCGGAGGCCACCGTCGTGCGGGCCGCGCGCGCCGCGAATGCCGGCATGCCGGCATACACGGTCGGTCTGGCGGCGCGCGCTGTGGGCGGCGACCTCTCCGGCAAACGGGTCGTCGTGCTGGGGGCCGCCTACCGTGGGGGGGCGAAGGAGACTGCCTTCTCGGGAGTCTTCGCCGCCGTCGACGAACTCGTGGCTCGCGGTGCGGTCGTCCTGGTCCATGACCCGCTTTACACGGACGAGGAGTTGGCCCGGCATGGATGGGCGCCCTACCATTTCGGCGAGCCGGTCGATGTGGCCATCGTCCACACCGACCACACGGAGTATGCCGCGCTGACCGCGGCCGACTTCCCAAGGCTGGCCGTTCTCGTTGACGGTCGGGCGCGGATCGATCCCGCACGGTTCCCCGGCGTCCGGGTCGTGACCGTGGGTAAACCTGACCAACTGGCAACGGAGGGCTGATATGGCGGTGCGTATCGCGTCCAGTGCGGACGTCGCGCCCGAGGCGATCATTGGTGAGGGGTCGGCTATCTGGCACTTGGCTCAGGTCCGCGAGCAGGCTGTGCTGGGCAGCAACTGCATCATCGGGCGAGGTGCCTACGTCGGCACCGGCGTCGTCATGGGCGACAACTGCAAGCTGCAGAACTACGCACTGGTCTACGAGCCCGCGCGGCTGGGGCACGGTGTCTTCGTCGGGCCGGCGGTGTGTTTCACCAATGACCACTTCCCCCGGTCGGTGACCCCCGATGGTCAGCTCAAGCGCGGCGACGACTGGGAGGCAGTCGGCGTCACCTGTCTGGACGGGGCCTCGATCGGTGCCCGGTCCGTGTGCGTGGCACCGGTCACGATCGGGCGCTGGTCGCTTGTCGCCGCGGGGTCTGTCGTCGTCAAGGACGTGCCGGACTTCGCGTTGGTCGCTGGGGTGCCCGCCCGCCGGATCGGGTGGGTCGGCCGCGCCGGGGTGCCCTTGACCGACGGCGGCGACGGACAGTGGATCTGCCCCGAGACGGGGACGACATACATCGAACACGACGGGACTCTGACGGAGGCAACCCCATGACCGATTTCATTCCCCCCGCCAAGCCGATCGTCGGCGAGGACGAGATCGCGGCGGTGACGCGGGTGATTCGCTCCGGGATGCTCGCGCAGGGCCCGGAAGTGAAGGCCTTCGAGGAGGAGTTCTCCGCGCACTTCGGGCTGGGGCGTGCGTGCGTCGCGGTCAACTCGGGGACCTCCGGTCTGCACCTCGGGCTGCTCTCCAGCGGGGTCGGCGTCGGAGACGAGGTCATCGTGCCGTCGTTCACCTTCGCCGCCACGGCCAACTCCGTGGCCCTCACCGGAGCGACGCCGGTCTTTGCGGACATCGAGCCCGACACGTTCTGCCTCGACCCCGCGTCCGTGGAGGCGGCGATCACCGACCGGACGGTCGGGATCATGCCGGTCCACCTCTACGGCCATCCGGCCAGCATGGGGCCGCTGCGGGAGCTCGCCGACCGCCAAGGGCTGAAGCTGTTCGAGGACGCTGCCCAGGCGCACGGCGCGTCACTGGACGGGACTCCGGTGGGTGCCTTCGGCCAGTTCGCGATGTTCTCGCTCTACCCGACCAAGAACATGACCTCTGGCGAAGGCGGGATGGTCTCGGTCGCCGACCCGCAAACCGAGCGGCTGATGCGCCTCTACCGCAACCAGGGCATGGAGCGGCAGTACGAGAACGAGGTCGTCGGCTTCAACGCCCGGATGACCGATCTGCATGCCGCCATCGGCAGGGTCCAGCTGACCAAGGTCGGAGCGTGGACCGCGAATCGGCAGGCGAACGCGGCATATCTCTCGGCCAACCTTGAGGGAGTGACCCCGCCGCCGGTGCGCCCGGGTGCGGTGCACGTCTACCACCAGTACACAGTGCGGGTTGCCGAGGACCGCGACGGTCTGGCCAGGGCACTTCGTGAGGAGTATGCCGTGGGGTCGGGGATGTTCTATCCCGTCCCCAACCACCGGCTGGCTCCGTTCGGGCACGACTTCGACCTGCCGGAGACCGAGGTCGCCGCACGGGAGTGCCTTTCTCTGCCGGTGCATCCGTCGTTGTCCGAGGACGACCTGGAGCGGATCGTCACGGCCGTCAACGCCCTGGCTCGGGCCGGCGCCTGATGGCTGCCCTGCGGGCTGGGCTGGTCGGCCTGGGCATGATGGGTCGCCACCATGCTCGGGTGTTGGCGTCCCTTCCCGGCGTCGAGCTGGTCGCTGTCGCGGATCCCGGGGGCGACGTCCACGGCGCCGCTGCCGGTCGCGAAGTGCTGGCCTCGACCGAGGCGCTGATCGCCAAGGGCCTGGACTACTGTGTCGTCGCGGCACCCACGGGTCTGCACGAACAGGTGGGCTTGGCACTGGCCCAGGCGGGCGTCCACGCCCTCGTGGAGAAGCCGTTGGCTGCCGATGCCGGTGCGGCACGCCGCCTGGCCGCAGCCTTCGGCGAGCGAGGCCTGGTCGGAGCGGTGGGGCACATTGAGCGCTACAACCCCGCGCTGCAGCGTGCCCGGGCGCTGTTGGAGGAGGGACACCTCGGCGCGGTATTCCAGATCGTCACCCGACGCCAGGGGCCGTTCCCTGGCCGGATCGCCGACGTGGGAGTCGTCAAGGACCTGGCGACCCACGACATCGACCTCACGGCGTGGGTAGCCCAGCGACCCTTCGTGAGTGTGGCGGCCCAGGCGGCATACCGCAGCGGACGTGAGCACGAGGATCTCATCGCGGTGACGGGTCGGCTGGAAGGCGGGACGGTGACCAGCCACCTGGTCAATTGGCTGTCGCCGATGAAGGAGCGGGTGACGATCATCACCGGGGAGAAAGGTGCTCTGGTCTGCGACACCCTGACAGCCGATCTGACGTTCTACGCCAACGGGACGGCATCGTCGGACTGGGATGAGGTGCGTCAGTTCCGGGGAGTGACCGAGGGCGACGTGGTGCGCTACGCGATCGCCAAGCCAGAGCCGTTGCGGACCGAGCACGAGGCTTTCCGCGACGCGGTCCTCGGGAAGGCGGCAGACATAGTCACTCTGGAGCAGGGCGTGCGCATCGTCGAGGTCGCTGAGGCCGTGCTGCGTTCGGCGGCCACGGGTAGCACAGTCGATCTGACTGGCTGAACACCTTGTTGCCGGTGGTGGCGTTCCTGGGGCCGCTGTCCTTCGCGTCCCTGCTGTGGGGTGTTGGGTTTGTGACCCTGACCGTCGCCGGCTGTCGGGACCGCCTGCTTGCAGCGATGGCCGCGTTACCCGCCGTGGTCGTGACGGTCCTGGCGACGACCCTAGCGCAGGTGGTCGTGTCCTTTCCCTTTGGGTGGACCAGTACGTGCGTCGCCGCTTTGACGATAGCCGTGCTCGTACGCCTGGTGGCGGGTCGATGGTTGCAAGGCATCTCGGTCACTGGTCAGCGCCGCACCTGGCCTTACCTGGCAGCCCTTTCCGCCACAGTCGTGGCCGGGTACACCGTCCTATGGTGCGCCACCGGCGCCGACTGGGAGGTCGTTTCGCAAACCTGGGATGCGCTCTTCGACACCAACGCCATACGCAACGCCTTCGAGTCAGGGGTGGTGAGCCCTGTCAGGATTTCGGATTTCGTCAATCCGGACCACGTGGGGTCCTACTACCCGTCGACATTTCACGCACTGGGCGTCCTGGCCATGCAACTGACTGGCACGGACGCGGTGGTCGCATCGAACCTCGTGTCTGGTCTCATCGCAGGCGCGCTATGGCCGAGCGTGGCGGCGCTGGCTGCCATTGGCGTGGTTGGAGTCGGCCGTCTCGCCCCTGGCGTTGTCGTGTTGGCCAGTGGCGGCTTCTGGGCGATGCCCTGGGCGCCACTGGGGTTCGGAGTCCTCTGGGCATCTGCCTTAGCCGCCGCGTTCGTCCCGCTGGTCGCCGTATGGCTTGTCCGATTGTTGGCGCCCATTGACAATCCAGCCCGGTCACACTGGCGAGGCGGGGGTCCTGTCGCGCCTCTGGCGGGAAGTTTGGCGATTGTGGCTCTGCTGCACCCGCGCATCCTCATGATCCTGCTCGTGCTGACCTTTGGGGTGTGGTCCTGGTGGGCTGGGACGGCGCTCTGCCGAGCTGCGAGCGTCGCCGAACGGCGCCGCGCCGGGTGGTTGGCGCTAGGCATCGTGGTTTCGTCGTCCCTCTTTCTCGCGGTGGTCCTGCGCCTGGGGCGGGGGAACAGCCAGTTCGGAGTCCGCAACTGGGAGGTTGATTCCTCGCTGGGCGAGGAGGTGTTGGGCTATCTGATCGGTGGACCTGGCGGGACTATTCCGCAGGCCCTCACTGCACTTTCGGTTCTCGTCGGGCTTTGGGTGGCGTGGCGCCAGCAGCCACTGCGAGCTCTTGCGGTCTTTGCCGTTGGCGCGGTGTCCTTGGATGTCTTGACTGCCAGCGTCCGGCTCACCGCGTTGAACGGCGTGACCAGATTCTGGTACGGGGATCGCTTTCGGACGATGGCGGTTGCTGGCGGGGTGCTGGTGGTGGTGGCCGCGGTGGGGGGCCAGTGGCTGCACAGGTGGGCAGAGCGCCAATTCACCGCCACGCGGCTGGGAGCGCTGCAGGTGCGCTCGGCATACCCCGGTGCAGTCGCGGCCCTGGTCCTGGTGGTTGGCACATTCTCGGCCGTGCCCTCCATGTCCCGTTGGTACTCGGACGCGGCCAACGATCCGGTCGCGAGTGTGGTGAGCGCGGACGAGGTCCAGTTCTTCCGAGCGGTTGCCGAGGTAGTGCCGGAGGACGCCCGCATTCTCAATAACCCCACGGATGGGTCGGCATTGCTCTATGCATACGTCAACCGCAAGCCAGCGTTTTTCGTCGCTGGCAACGTCGGCAGCACACCCAATGCGGTGTGGCTGCGCGGGCAGTTCTCGATCATGAAACCTGCGGACCTTTGTCGGCAGATGAACCAGGACGGGATCCGTTGGGTGATCAACAACGGGCGTCCCTACTCCAGCGGCGTCATCGAGGCCGCGGAGGCACCTGCCCTGGCGATTCCCCCAGGCTTTCCGCTGGTGACAGAACGTCTGCGCTGGGGGGATCGGAAGCTGTTCGAGCTGACCGGCTGCTGATGGACCTATTCGGTGCTGCGAGCTTATCGACGACGCCTGAAAACTGATCAGGTACCGACCTTGGGTTCCACGACTCGACGCAACGCCCCGACTTGGATGAGGGGAGGAGATGGGACGACCTGGACGCGAGCGACGCCTCGCTCTCGAGGACGAGTACTGGAAACTGAGCGGGCAGCGGGAGCCAGAGGTACCGGTGATACCGTTGCCCGGTGTCCGACCCCGAAGGGACCCGAGCCGATCCTGGCGGAGCTGCCCGTCCAGCCGCCACCCAGAACGAACCAATCGTCCGGGGACCAAGGCGAACAGCGGAGCGGATAGGGGGGATCCTCCCGGGCAGGCAGGGTCTGAACCTGCACATCTACCCGTCTGAGATGGTCCTAGACAGTCCGCTGCTGCGGATCAGCGCCACTCTCCAGGAAACGGGTTACTTCTCGGCCACCCATCTCGTCGGCATCGTGGGTGGGCAGCCACCAGGGGAGACGGCCCTCGGGGAAGGGCGTTACATCACGCGGTTGGGGCAGGCGGGCGTATCAGGCAGTGGCCTCAAGCGCGCTCAGGCCCGATTGACCTGGTTTGGCCACGTCTATGCCCGTTATCGGCGTCATCCCGTCGAAATGGTCACGGCCCACAGCGTGTGGACCTTCCCGGTCGCCTGGGCCCTGGCCCGGCGGACCGGTGCCGCGCTCGTCTATGGCACCCAGGAGTTGGAGACCGAGACACCGACGATGACAGGTGTCAAACAGAAGGTCGCCCGGGCGATCGAACGACTTCTCATCAAGTCCGCCGCGCTGGTCACCTGCGTCAACTCGCCCATCGCTGCTTGGTATGCCCAGACCTACGGAATTCGTATGCCGGTGATCATCCGAAACATTCCGGAAGCGCCTGTGTTCGACACGGTAGAACTCCGTGAAGTGCTTGGCCTGAGCGACAGCGATCGAATCTTCATCCACACGGGCCGGATGACCGATGGTCGACATATCGAACAGATCCTCGCCGCTTTCGGTGATGCCCCGGCCAGCAACCACGTCGTCTTCTTGGGAAGTGGCGAGTTGATGCCGTTGGTCCAGTCGGCGGCCGCGGCCAACGACAACATTCACTTGCTCCCGGCGGTCGCCCCCGAGCGGGTCGTTCCACATGTGGCAGGCGCAGATGTCAGCCTGTGCCTCATCGAACCGAAGGCGCTGTCGTATCGCCTGGCAGCACCCAACAAGTTGTTCGAGGGGCTACGCGCCATGCGCCCGGTGCTGTGTACCGACTTGCCTGCCGCAGCAGACCTGTTCGGTGAGTTGTGGCCCGAGTGGCACATCACGGATGTTCCGCGGGAGCTGCCGACCTTCATCGCCGCACTCGACGACGCACGTCTGCAGCGCTTCGCGGACAGGTTTCCCGGCCTCCCGTCTTGGGAAGAAGAGATCGCCCCTTTCCTGGCGGCAGTCGCGGCCGTGCTCACCGACGATCCAGGCGCGCGCCGGTGAGCTCCGGCAGTTGGATCGCTCGGGCGGTGCTCAAAGTCGGTTCGGGAACTGCCCTGGGGCAGCTCGCGGCGGTGCTGTCGGCGCCCGTGCTGGCTCGTCTCTATGCCCCGGAAGCCTTCGGCACCTTCGCGGCCATCTCCGCCGCCGCCACCGTGGTCAGTGCCTTCGCGACCCTGCGCCTGGAATTGGCCGTTCCGCTCCCGCGAGAGACGAACGAAGCAGCCGCCCTTGCTCGTGTCGCCGTGCTAGCAGTGACCATTGCCAGCACGATCTGCGCGATCGGTGTGGGCACCTACCACCTGTTCGGTGCCGAGATCGGTGGCACCCGGTACGGCCAAGAACTGTGGCTTCTTCCGGTCTTGGTCTTCTTGACAGCCATGTACACCTTGCTCTCCCAGGCATCTCTCAGGGAGCGCGCGTACGGTGCGATAGCGGTGCGCGCGTTCGCCCAGAATGGCGGGACGGCAGCCGCTCAGATCGGTTTGGGTTTGGCGTCTACTGGTCCTGCTGGCCTGCTGGGGGGACAGTCAATCGGCAGGCTTCTGGCCCTGGCAGGGATGGCCAAGTACTCGGTCCCCTATCTGCGGGGGACGCATGCCCCGCTGGGGGCCACGCTTGGCCGATATCGCCGCTTCCCCTTGGTATTGGCCCCGTCCGCGGCCCTGAACGTCCTTGGCACCTCGATCCCGGTCCTCGTAATCAGTCAGTGGTATGGGGCGAATGACGCGGGAAACCTTGGGGTGGCCCAGCAAGTCGTGTTACTGCCAGCTTCGCTGATCAGCGCAGCGATTGGCCAGGTCTTTGTCGGCGAGTTGACCCAACGATTGCGTGGCCACCAGGCGAGCTCGCGCTCGCTCTTCCTGCGGGCCTCAGGAGCGCTTCTGGTGCCGGCTCTCGTTCTCTACGTTGGCGTCACATTGTTGGCGGAGCCGATCATTCCTCTTGTTCTTGGCAACCAGTGGGTGACTGCCGACGACTACGCAGTGGGGATGGCCACCGCCACTGCTTTGGGCGTTGTCGTGGGTCCGTTGTCTTACGTTCTGATCGCGCTGGACTCCGTAGTGGCCGTCGTGATCATCGATGTGCTTCGTGTGGTGCTGGTGGCTGGCGCGGGCCTGGCGGTCTGGGCCCTCAACGGGCCTGGACCGACCAGCGCCACGGCGATGTTCGCGACCACCAGCGCGTTGTACGTTGTGACATGGCTGGTGTGCCTACAAGCAACGAGGAGGTCGGATGCGCAGCACCGGGCTCGTTGACCGGCGAGCGACCAGCCCCCGCTCTCCGGCGTCATCTGCTAGCCGCCGCAAGGGGAGCGGGTGGATATCAGGCACGTGGTTGACTTTTGCCGTCCTGGCCTATGCGGCGCTCCTGCACTACAGCACCCAGGTCGTCTTCGCGCCGCTGTTCGCCTACCTGCGATACCGCGAACCCGACTCAGTTGGCTACGGGGTAAGTTTGGCTGTCGGCGTGGTCTCCTCCCTCCTGCTGCCACGTCGATTGGTGCGTGGCTCCCATGTGGTCCTATGGATAGTTCAAGTCGCGGCCGCCTTGCCCGCCATGTGGTGCGCCCAGTACCTGGATATCCTCAGCGTTCGGGAATCGTTGGTTTTCGCGGTTCACGTTGGCGGTTCACTCCTCGTGGCTCGTGGCGTCGCGATGGCCCTGCCGACGGTCCGCGCCTCGTTTACGAACCGCCAGCGTCGCACCGGCTATTGGTGGGCCCTGGTCGGTTTAGCCGGCGCGGTCTACGCGGTCCTCTTCCTCGTCGCGGGCGCACGGCCGCAGTTCGATGGCATCCTGGACGTGTATGACGTGCGATCGAGTTTTGAGGTCACAGCGGGAGGACTGCCACTGGTGGGCTACCTCATGCCGGTGGCCGCGAACGTCATCAATCCGATGTTGTTCGTGCGAGGCATCGTCGGCCGACGTCCGGTCCTTCTGGCAGTTGGACTTGGCGGTCAAGTGGCATTGTTCCTGGTGGCCGGTCAGAAGAGTGTGCTCTTCTCCACCGTCTTCCTCTTCGGTTTGGTGCTGCTGTACCGAGGCGGTCGTGTGCCCTCAGCAACCACCCTCGTGGGAGTCGTCTGTTCGATGAGCGTGGTCGCCTACCTTGTCGATGCCCTGACCGGCACGATCAGCGCAAGTTCGGTTCTCGTCCGACGCTTCTTGATCTTGCCCGGCGCTATTGCTGCGGCGTACGTGCAAATCTTTACAGAGCACCCCCAGACACACTTCGCGGACTCGATCCTTCGATTCCTCGACAACCCCTATAGCGAAGGACCCGCGCCGACCTATATCGTTGGCCTCTTATATATGGGCGACCCCCGAACATCGGCCAACGTGAGCCCCTTCGGACACGGTTATCTGTCTGAGGGTTACCTCGGCATCTATATCGAGGCACTCGTGCTGGGCCTGCTGCTTTGGGCGATTGATCAAGCCAGTGATGGGCTTTCGGCGCAGGTGCAGGCGCTCATGGTCGTCATGCCGGCGATTGTCGTCGCTAGCGCGAGCATCTTCACCGCGCTGCTCACCCATGGGCTGCTGGCACTGGTCGTGGCGCTGGCCCTCTGTCCGCGCGATGGTTGGGAAGGCAGATCCTGGCTTGGGCGACCTCGAAGGTCAGGAACCCGCCGAACAGCCCAACTGCGCGGCGGTATGAGTATCTCCACACAGCGCTCCGACACCCTGGCGGCCGGCACGGCAGTGCACCTTGGCTGCGGCGGTTCCGACGTAGAATGACTGAGGCACCCTCAGGGGTGCGCGACCCTGCCAGAAAGGAATTGCTCGTGATCGGCTCGCAAACCAGCGACGTACGCCGGGTCGTTGCAGCCTTACGAAGACGGTGGATGGTCATTCTCGCTGCGGTCCTAGTTGGTGCGGTGCTAGGACTGGGCTACATCACGGCCGCCCGGCCGGCGACTTATACCACGGTGGTATGGCTGCCGCCGGTCGGAGTCAAGAACCTGGTTGGTATCTCCGAGGACGCGCAACCGAACATCAAGCAGTTGGTCTCGGATTTGAGCTCGGCCAGCACCTATCAATTGCTCGGGACCGCGGTCGAAGGAGCGAAAGTCGCGCTCGCGCCCGATGCGAATGAACTGTCGATCAAGGTCTCGGCGAGTTCTGACTCCCCTGAAAGGGCAAAAGCCGCAGCGAGTGCTTTTGCCGCTGAGACGGGCCGGTTGTACTTCGAGCGCCGCCAGGCGATGGTCGATGCGGCGAAGGAAACCGTCAGCATGGGCTTGGAGACAGCAGAGCCCAAGGACCGGCCGATGCTCCTCATGCAGAAGCGCGCACTTGAGCTTGTCGCGGCGCAGAAGGCTCCCGTAACCCAGGACCCCACGCCTGCACCGACCTCGGCAACGGTCTTCACGGCCGCGGTCACCCTCGCCCTGTTGTTCGCCGCGGCGGCGGCTGGGGCGGTCGGGATCCTTTCGTTTTCCGACCGGGTGCTTCGCTTCAGCGACGACGTGGAGACCATGGTCGGATCGGAGGCGGTCATTGCGCACGCGCTGAGCGCCGAAGACGTGCCAGCCGTCCGGGGTCTGCTCGAGGACTTGGCCGCTCGGGGGGCGTCCATCGCCAATGTCACCCCGCTCGCGGCGCCGCCGGTCGCGCCCGATACTGCGTCGACGACCGGTCGGCCGCGCCGTGTGCTGCTTGCCCGGCTGGACCATGACACGAAACACCAGCTCGATCTGTCGTATCGCACCTCGGCAGTCGACCACGACGTGCTCGTCGTGTGTTTCAGCAAGCCCGCATGGAAGGCGTTCCAGGCTCCCAGGAGCGCCTAGTGGTTCGTGTTTGAAATGTTCTGACGGTTGGCCTTCTTGAGGATCTCGTCGGCGGTCTTGGTCCACACGAAGGGGTGTTTGCGGTCGTTCCAGCCGTCGATGAAGGCGCGGATCTTGGCGTTGAGCTCGCGGACGGAGCGGAACGTGCCGCGGTGGATCGCTTGGCGTTCGATGATGCCGAACCAGACCTCGACCAGGTTCAGCCAGGAGCCCGACGTCGGGGTGAAGTGGACGTGGATCCGAGGGTTGGCCGCGAGCCAGTCGCGGACCTCGACCCGCTTGTGGGCGGCGTAGTTGTCCATCACCAGGTGCAGCTGCCGGTCGGGGTAGGCGCGGGCGACCTGCTTGAGGAACGCCAGGAACTCCTGGTGCCGGTGCCGCGGCTTGACCGCAGCGGTCACCTGCCCGGTGGCGATCTCCAACGCCGCGAACAGTGTCGTGGTGCCGTGCCGGACGTAGTCATGGGTTCGCCGCTCGGCCAGGTGCGGCTGCATCGGCAGCATCGGCGCAGTCCGGTCCAACGCCTGGATCTGAGACTTCTCATCGACACACAGCACGATTGCGTTCTCCGGCGGGGCCAGGTACAGCCCGACCACGTCGGTGACCTTGGCGACCAATAGCGGGTCGGTGGAGAACTTGAACGTCTCGGCCCGCCACGGCTGCACCCCGGCCTGCCGCCAGATCGCGGCGATCGTGCCGTTACTGACCCCCAGGTGGCGCCCGAGAAGCCGGCTCGACCAGTGGGTCACCCCGTACTTCTTCGGTGGCGGCGCCAACGTCGTCGAGACCACCTTGCCGTAGTCGACCTGGCGCGGCCGACCCCGCCCTCACCGTCGAGGACCGGACAAGCCGGCCGAGTTCCTCCCGGTCACCCTCACGAAGAACCAACGCCGGAGCAGGACGATTCGCCATGCCCCATCGTCCCAGCCCACCAAACGTAAATCAACTAACTACACGCGCCACTAGATGATGGTCCCATGGCGATCCGTGTCGACGTGAGAACGATTTGGCGAAACGTCATGCCGCACGCGCCCGATACCCTTACTCCACGTGAGCGCCACTCCGATCGTCGTCCTCGTCTCGGGGACCGGGTCGCTGCTACAGGCTCTCATCGACGCCAGTGCCGACCCCGCCTACGGCGTCCAGGTCACTGCCGTCGGAGCCGACCGCCCCGGGACCCTCGGCCAGGCGCGGGCGCAGGCGGCCGGCATACCGACCTTCGTATGCCGTGTCGCGGACTTCCCGTCGCGCGCGGCCTGGGACGCGGCCCTGGCGGACACCATCGCGGCCTACCGACCGGCGTTCGTCGTCTCGGCGGGATTCATGAAGCTGCTCGGACCGGCGACGCTGGCGCGGCATACGGTCGTCAACACCCACCCCGCGCTGCTGCCGGCCTTCCCCGGTGCGCACGCGGTGCGCGACGCCCTCGCCTACGGCGTCACCGTGACCGGCACGACCTGCCACCTCGTAGACGCGGGCGTCGACACCGGGCCGATCATCGAGCAGCACGCCGTGGCGATCGAGCCCGGCGACACGGAGGACAGCCTCCACGAACGGATCAAGGTCGTCGAGCGGGCGATGCTCGTCGACGTCGTGGGCCGGATGGCCCGGCACAGGTTCACCGTCACCGGCAGGAAGGTCACCATCCCGTGAACGCCACCGTGAGCGCGCCCGGCCCCACCCAGGACGTGCGGCCCGTACGTCGTGCGCTGGTCTCGGTCTACGACAAGACCGGTCTGGAGGAGCTCGTCCGCGGCCTGGCCGACGCTGGCGTCGAGCTGGTCTCGACCGGCGGGTCGGCCGCGCTCATCGCCGGTCTCGGCCTTCCGGTGACCACGGTCGAGGACCTCACCGGCTTCCCCGAGTGCCTCGAAGGCCGGGTCAAGACCCTGCACCCGCGGGTCCATGCGGGGATCCTCGCCGACACCCGCAAACCCGACCACCTGACGCAGCTGGCCGACCTTGGTGTGGCAGCCTTCGAGCTCGTCGTCGTCAACCTCTACCCGTTCGCGGCGACGGTCGCCTCGGGCGCCACGCCCGACGAGTGCGTCGAGCAGATCGACATCGGCGGCCCGTCGATGGTCCGGGCCGCCGCCAAGAACCACCCGAGTGTCGCGGTGCTCACCAACCCCAGCCAGTATGCCGCGGCGCTGGC
>APMI01019242.1_pt1 | contig 15959 bp, 15 predicted proteins | sample 667938 | NCBI WGS metagenome assembly APMI01 (sample SAMN01084076, study PRJNA167559) | wastewater metagenome | biome: Wastewater | place: Denmark: Ejby Moelle, Odense | collected 2011-11-28 | reverse complement strand
ACAGCTTTCGACAAAGCCAGCATGTGGGTCTACAACATCGATTCCAACAGCCGATATCCCCTTCCCGATACTCGACCATGTGGCACGAACTGCCGACTTTCGCCGGATGCCCACTGGATTACTTATGTTGATGCAATCAGCGAGGGCTATGCCAAGATGCGGATGGACGGAACGCAACGTACCCCGCTGATTGATTACGCCGCAGACGTTGAGTGGTGGTCAAATGATACACTTCTGGTCTGGACTCCGGGAAAAGATGCCTATTTGCAACCGGAAAGTGGCGGCGACCGCGATTATTTGAATGTAACCAGCGTGGCGACGGTGCAACCGGGCGGGAAATGGGGGATTAAGGTCAAACAGGTTGATGACACATTCCACCGTATGATGGTGAATTTAGCAGCTGGTGATGCGATTGATGCGACAGGTGTTGACTTAGGCATTGACCTTCCTTATTACGACTCAGCAGCGTGGTCACCTAACGGTCAGTGGTTGGCATATGTCGCACCCGTGAAGGTCGAGAGCAATTCAGGCGAGACTGGTAGTGAAATTTATGCGGTACAGCCGGGAACCACATACTTGCCTGCGAAATGGACAGACCTTGCAAGCATGTATGGCGCAGTACGCATCAACGGGTTGACCAGCGGCGATTTGAGTTGGTCGCCGGATGGAACACACATTGCTTTCTGGGTAATGCGGCTGAATGGGGATAATCCCGAAACCGACGCAGCGACAGCCAGCATTCATATCCTAGATGTTAATACCAAAGAAATACACCCTTTTTGTGGTTTCACAACCACCGAACACACCCCTAATCCGCCGAGGCTGATCTGGTCACCGGATAGTACGCATGTTGCTTTTGGCGGTAACGTGCCGGGAGATGATAAAGGCTATTTGTTGCTGGCTCTGGACATTAGTAGTGGAGTTTTCACGCAGCTTAGTGAAGGCATCTTCCCAACGGTCAATGGACCTGACCCTGTGGCATGGGGGTTAGCGCCATGACAATGTGGCTGTTGTGGAAGGGGTTGAAGCATCCAGCCAATGACCCGATGTACGTGCGGGTTAGTGACGATATATATGATGATGTCACGAGACTAAGCCGCTTTCTCCAAAATGTACTTTTGCAAGGGCAAATCTGGCTGTGGCCTCTACTCTTTATCATCGATATGCGGTTGGTTTGTTTGATGGCGTTTAGTGCAACGATTAGTGGCATAATTTTGACGCTCCGGATTAGCAACCGAATCACAGTTGAACAGCGGAGCCGTACTTATGATTTGCTCTGTCTAACTCCGGGCGGCACTATTCGCACTTTGTGGGCAATCTGCACTGGTAGTTTGCACCGCGAACAAGCTTTTGAAATACTCAATTCACTCGAAGCATGGGTGGTGCGGTTCGGCTTATTCGTGCCGTTTGTTATATCCAGCCAGCTTTTTTTGCAGCGGGTTTTGGGTATGAAAGGCGGCGTAACACTCACTTGGGGGGTCGGATTTATCGCACTGTTTTATATCGACCATATCCAAGCCACCGTGTTTGGCTGTTTATCGGGCATGTTAGCGGCACAACACACATTGAGTGTGGATCAACGGCTGTGGGCTGTGGTGGCGTTTGCAGCATTTCAAGTGTGTTCATATCTTTTCACGATTATAGTTAGTCTGTTTATCCTGCCTGATATTTGCAGTTTTCTGACGACCATTGGCATTAGCAGGGAAATCAGCCAGATGATATTGACGGTAACAATCTTCTATTGGACGCGAGAAGGAGTTATTTCACTGGGTTGGAGGCGGCTGATCGAGGCTACTAATACCCGACTATGCGATATCGACTTTTTAACATCTGAAACATCCTACCAGCAATTCAAGCTACACGATGACGCTCAAACTGTGGCGCGCGCTTAACGATCCACCAGCAACTCATCCGATTTTTGTACGAACCGTACTTTTGCCTCCACTCGGCAAGCGTTACAGCCTCACATCAGCAGGTGTGATTATTGGCTTCATCATGAGGATGAGCGAATTTATGCCAACAGTTCTCATTTTCTTGATGCCCGTTATCTTAGCAGGATGTGGTCTCATTTATGGAGTGGATTGTGCGGTACGCATCAGTCAATTTATTTCTTATGAGCGCAAAAACAATACTTATGAACTGCTGGTGCTTTGTCCACAAGGAACATTGGCAGTTTGTTGGGTGATGTGTACCAGCTTGCTTTACCAGCACCGACAATTTCAACGTATGCTGGAGATTGTCAGGACATCAACGCGAATCGCGTTCGCAGCTATTGGCGCTATATTGGTCTTGTTTGTAGGCATATCGCTTTCTATCATCCTGTCATCGTCACATTTAGCACTGCCTATTATTATGCCTTTAATCAATGCGGCGGCTGTGGTCACGCTGATTTACAGTGAGTACGTGCAATCGACCGTGATTGGTTGTTTAATTGGCTTGATTATTCCGACATTTGCCAGTGGAACAACGGATTCGTTTTTGTATGCACCAGCGGTTTTCTTGCTGATTAAAGTGGGAAGCTACACAATTGGTGTGCTAGTGGGTTTCAATTTATTGGATAGGATTCATCAGATACTTGGTGTACAAACTGGACTACCAGATATCTTACTCACGCTAATGCGAGTGATTATTATTGTAGTGGTGCAAGACATTATTATTCGGTTCTTGTGGCGTATGACGATTAATCGAACTGATACGATGACGAAGGATGCAGACTTGGCTTTGTATCCGCCACGCCGACGTTGAACAGACTATAGGAAAATCGACCTAAAAACCAGATTTTAAATATCGGACACGGCGTGCGGTGTCCATAGGGGCATCTATTTCATAGAGTTTCTGACACACAATAACAAAATGGTCTTTGTTAAAGTGCGAAATACAGTAAGGAAACATATTGATTCTGACATGGACACTTTGGCGCTGGATGAAACGACCGTTAACCGGACATCCCCTATACCAGCGTATTATCACCCAACAGCCTTATATTATGCCGTGGTACATGGGATGTGTACTGATTTTGTTCTCTCCGATCCTGTTGATTCCGGGTATTGTGTTTTTAAGTGCAGTGTACGGCTAACGGTGGGCAGTACAAATCGCCAGCAGCATCGCGAATGAGCGTGAGGTGGACATGTATGATTTGTTGGTCATAAGTCCGCCGGGAGCACTGGGAATCGGGCGGATAGTGATGTCGGCCTGTTTACACCGTAACGAATCATTGGAACAAACTGAAGCTGGTGGAACATGGCTGATGCGCGGTTTCTTTACGGTGGTGGTGATGTTAATCGCAGCGAGCCTTACTCCGGCTATCATTCCCAAAGACGCAGAACTTTTGGGTGGGGTTATTGTGGTGGTTTACCTGCTGACGATAGGTCTGGCGATGTATATTGATCACCTACACTCGGTTGTGCTAGCAGCAGAAGTCGGTATTCTGGTTCCGGTTTATGCAACACGACGATTGGACGCAAGTGCAGCAGCTTTCATTCTTTATTTAGTGATTCAGATTTCGACATTTGTGCTGACATTACTGATTGGCTTCTCGATTGCGCCTCGGGTATTAGAAATTTTGCGGGTATCGGCAGTAGCCAGCGCGTTTACATTACCGATTGTGCGATTGCTGGTATTCGCGGGAAGCCGTGAAGTGATTATTCGATACCTGTGGCGCGTGCTGGTAAGGGAGACGGATGCCACGCCATCGGAAGTAGAGTTCATACGGTGATAAAGCTATAATCAACAGCAACTATATACAAAGCCATTCATTAGCAAACAATTCATCAGCCACTTGAAGGCTGATAGAGAAATATGAGGATTACCGTGACTGATTTGATTGATCCGAACTTGATTCCCCTAACCCCAAGCGAAGGCTGGAAGCCTGATCCGGCACATCCACGACGCAGACCCCCGTGGATTAAAGTCCGTGCGCCGAGCAGCGAGGGCTATCAGGAAGTCTACGAGTTGATGCGCGACAAAAAGCTCAACACCGTGTGTGAAGAGGCTCAATGCCCAAACATTGCCGAGTGTTGGGGAAAAGGTACTGCAACGTTTCTGATGGGTGGGGATACTTGCACGCGCTCGTGCGGATTCTGTGACATCAAAACCGGACGACCGAATCCGATTGACTGGGCAGAACCGAACCGTGTAGCTGAGTCGGTGCGGGCATTGGGATTAAAGCATGTGGTGATTACCAGTGTGAACCGTGACGAGCGACCAGACGGAGGCGCGCCTCTGTTTTCGATGGTGATTAAGCGGATACGCCACTTGCAACCGGGATGCAGCATCGAGGTGTTGATACCGGACTTCAAAGGAAGCGAGGCTAACCTCAAAACAGTGATGGACGCGCAACCGGAAATCTTGAACCATAATGTGGAGACAGTTCCGCGTCTCTTCAAGAAAGTGCAGCCCCAAGATAAGTACGAATGGGCGATGAAAACACTCGGAAATGCCAAAAAAATGGATCCATTGGTTCTGACCAAGAGCGGAATCATGGTGGGTTTAGGCGAGACTTTTGAGGAAGTGCTAGAAGTGATGCGTGATTTGGTTGGTCAGGGCGTGGATATTTTGACTATCGGGCAATATCTACAGCCGAGCAAGAAACATCTGGCAGTTGAGCGCTTTTATCTACCGGAAGAATTCGATGCGTTTGAGAAACTTGGGCGCGAGATGGGCTTCAAGTGGGTCGAAAGTGGGCCATTGGTACGAAGCAGTTACCGAGCAGAGGCGCAAGTACGCGAACTTTCTAAGCTGAATTACATCAAGCTGCGCGAAGTGGTCGAATAAGAATACAATTGAACCGCAGAGACGCGGAGAGAATTCAAAAATGAGGGTGATGACACCCTTATTTTTATTTATGTACAAATGCTAAATGTCCACCACCCAAAAGTTTGTAAACTCGAACAAAATCACGTTGACAGTATTGAACTTTTGTTCTAAAATGAAATTGTATTCTCTTTCAAATCAGCCAAATATGATGATTTGAATTGCGCTTTTTAACTTGCTACTTGAAACTTGTCTCTCCTAACTACAGCAGATGCACATGGCGGAAATGTCGGCGGTGGCATTAGCCGAGCATTCCGCCGAAAAAGTGTCATTTCAGCGGCATCTCACAGGTTTCCCGCCGACACAAAATGTCAATTCAGCGCCTTGCTCCCGTGTTCCCGCCTGACATTTCAGCGGGAAATATGCAAACACTGCACAACTTGCGAAACATTTGAAACATTTACAACAATTTATAACGGTTGCTCACAAAAAAAAGAACAAGCTCGCTGCTTGTCCTTAAAAGTTTCATTAACTCACTCGATACGATGGATAACACACCTATGTTTTAGCTACACCTTGAAAGTGGACAAGGAGTTCAAGGTTGCCGAGGTGAAGGATGTCATTATCACGGAGGACGCGGTGAGAGTGAGGCGCTACAGCTTGCATGTTAATGAAAGTTCCATTACGACTACCCAAATCACGAATAGTCAGCACACGTCCATCAAACTCGATAACGGCGTGCTGCTTAGATACACCGCGTGCATAAGCATCAAAGACATTTAAATCCACATCTGCGCCATCTGTCTCATTACCATCAGCCTTGCGACCCAAAATAAGATTATTACTCACACGCACAATAAGCTTATCTGAATACCCTTTAGCAATGAGTACCAATTCATTTTGCTGACGGAAGCGGACTTCACCCCACTTGGGAATGCTATCCATGTCTGTCGCATCGGAAGTCACTATGAGGGTTTCAGGTCTGGGTCGAGTCATCATAATCTACATCATTTCGCTAAACGATTTTCCTGTTACCGAAACGGAAACTACTGTTTAAAGCTACTTTGATTATACTTTGAAATCATATTACATAACATAAACTAAAAGCGAATTAAGTGTAAAAATTGACCTACTCTAATGTTTCCAAAATGCGGGCATAGGCATCGTTTATCAATTGCATTCTTTCGGTTGCACCGGGGGTTTTATCGGTATCAGGATGATGTTTGCGGGCTTTACGGCGATATGCACGTTTGATGTCGTCCAGATTAGCCTCCGTTGAGACACCGAGGAGATCATAAAATTCTTGCAGCGGATTTTCGATGGGTCGTTCGATAGAGACTTTATGTTCGCGGGGTGGATTAAAACCGGCGACGTTCCGTACACCCATGATGTAATCCGACTCGATAGCGGCAAAGTCACCACTGAGATCAGCCAAGCGAACAGGCTGCTGACGAATTATCTTGCCCTGCTCCACAACCACAGGGAAGACAACAACCGCCTCGTGAATGGTGCTATATGCATACACTTTTCCGCCATAGGCTTGCAGCAAGAGGCGCAATCCGTCGCTCATCAACGGGGTTTTGCCATCTTCGGTAATGAGGTCAAAGGCGAGAATATAAAGCGTATGCAGATCAGCACGGGTATTGGCGTTAAGGGTCTTCTTGATGAAACCCGTCGAGAGTTCACCCGCCAGTAAATAAATCACGATGTCTTCGTGGAAACTGGGATGGGCGATATTCACCAACAAATTTTGACCGAGCGCACATTTTTTACGGCGCGGAGATTTTCGACCAAATTGCGCGTGACACCTTGCAAGCTCATAGGAAAGTTCTCAGCTACAAATTACGAGTTTAAAGTTACTGGTTATTAAACGCAGGAAAAAAATCCGAGTACGATGTGGTTAGGGATTTATTTTATCAGTAGGCTGCAACAAAAAGGACGCAATTTATGCGCCCTTTAACATCATCAGGGTTGAGGAAAGTTTAACTCTCGATGACTTTGTCGTCAATGAGCTGCTGCTGCACCTTCTGACCACGGGGGTCAAAAGCGAAGTGCTGACCGTAAAGCTGGAATTCCATGTCTTGCATGGCGCGTCCGGCACGGTTCTTTTCGACGGTGAATACCACCCAGTCACGGAACTGCTTGGCAGTATAAGGATTAAAGGCCACATGATCTTTTGAGAGAATGTGGTATTTATTGTTCATAATGATGGCAACGTCCGACTCATAATCGAGCGCACTGCTGCCACGCAAATGAAATAGATGGATACGCTTGCTCTTTAAGCCTTCACGGTCGGCGGCGACAATTGACCAAACTGGTACATCGAGCGAGAGGGCAATATCCTTGAGGCCTTCGACGATGATGGTCACTTTGTCATTTTCATCACGGGGACGTTCAGGGTAAACGGCAATCTTTTGCAGATAATCGACAAAAACGGTGACGTTACCGCCAGTTGCATCGCAGAGACGCGCGGTCATTTCTTTAATAGCTTTAAGCGTCGTCACAGCGGGGCTAGCCTTGACGAGAATCATACGGTCGGCATAACGCGCCATACGCGCGAGAGCAGGCGCAGTACGCGGATTTTCCTTGAGGATGGCCTGCAGCGAACCGGGCGAATTTGGATCACGCCCCATGAAGCCCTTAGCACGTTCGGCAACAATGATTTGATACAAGTCACGCAGTTTTACACCGCGCGTTATATCCAATTCAGGTGGATTAATACTTTCCAAACACAGGAGGCGATGCATCAGATGGGTTTCGGTATGTTCGTAAGAGAGATAAAAGGAATACTGATCAGGGCGCATCGCGATATTGCGGGCAATTTGAAGAGTAGCGATGGTCTTGCCAATACCTTGAGCGCCGCCGAGTAATGTGAGTTCTGTTTTACGAAGGCCACCTCCGACAAAACCATCTAGAGGATCAAAACCTGTAGACATGGGAACATAATCAACCAAATCGCCTTGGATGACGCGTTCATTGGCTTCGTTCAGTACCTGAGTCAGTGTGCGGGGTAGATGTGCTGCCGGACGTTGAGGTGCGGCTCGGGCAGGTCCAGCGGGTGCAACCGGACGCGCTGGTTGTGCGGGTGCTGGCTGAATCGGCGGCTGCCGACCATTATTGCTGAGATCATCAGGCTCATCAGGGGGTAAATCACCAGTAAAACGTCGAGTCGCCATTATCAATACCTTAATATAGGCCAGCACCGAAGTTACATAATCTATACTTTTATGATAAGCAAAGATTAGAAGAATGCAACCTTAACATCCGTAATTTTAGCACTATTTCAGAAAATTTCAGAATTGACCTTCCTTTAACATTACTAAACCTTAATCTTTTACAGACAATTCGGATTTCCTTACGGATGTGTTTATTCATGGCTTATTCACAAACAGCACAAATCTATGCTAGAATACTCTTGTTTAGGCGGTTGTTAAAAACATTACAAAATATTATGCATTAACAATCGGAAGTTTATTAACCATCGAGTACGTAAGAGGGTGCCAAGTTGATACAAGAACTGATGAACCGGGCCGACCAGCGGGGTTATCTGACGTTCGATGATGTCCTTGAGTTACTAGATGAAGAAGGAGAAGACGCAAACACAGTAGAAAACCTCCTGTTTGAATTAGATGAGTTAGGAATCGAAGTTCGACAGGAAAGCGACCAAGCATTACGCGGTGGTCTGGTACTCGCAGAAGAAATTGAGATGGAGTTTGAGCCAGAAGAACTCCCACAAGACCCGGGCGTAGGGGACATCAATGCGGTTTCCGCAGATGATCCGGTGGGATTGTACTTCCGGCAGATGGCTCAAGAACCGTTATTGACAGCGCAAGAAGAAATTGAACTGGCAAAGCGGATTGAAATGGGCAAAGAAGCACGTCACAGTGTAGGCCGCCCCGGTGCAAGCGATTTGAACGGTATGGCGTGGGTCGCAAGCATGGAACGGCTGATTTTTGAAGGCCAAAACGCCCGTGAACATCTTGGCCGCGCCAACACACGGTTGGTGGTCAGTATCGCCAAGCGCTACATGGGACAAGGACTACCCTTCCCTGATCTCATTCAGGAAGGCAACGTTGGATTGATGCGCGCGGTTGATAAGTATGATTACAAACGCGGCAACCGCTTCAGTACCTACGCAACGTGGTGGATCCGCCAAGCGATCACCCGCGCCCTCGCCCAGAAAACCCGCACGATCCGTATTCCCCTGCACATGACCGAACGTATCCGCCAAATGTACCGGACAGCACAAAACCTAGAACAATCATTAGGCCGCCGTCCTTCCCCCGAAGAAATTGCATTTGAGATGGACTTACCTGCGGACAGTGTACGTGGGATGATGGATGCAAGCCAACATGCAATTGCTTTAGAACGCCCCGTCGGTGACGACGGCGACAGCGAGTTTGGCGATTTTATTGAAGACCAAGATTCGCCCAGCCCCGTTGAATCCGCGACACAGCATTTGCTACAAGAGACGATTGAAGAAGTGCTGAGCGAACTCACACCGCGCCAGAGCCATATCTTACGGTTACGCTTTGGTCTGGGTGGCGGTGAACCGCACACACTTGAAGAGATCGCTAATAAATTTGGTTTGAGCCGCGAGCGTATTCGCCAACTTGAAAAAGAAGCTTTACGTAGTTTGCGCCATCCTCGTTTGGCGCTAAATTTGCGGGATTACTTAGGTTAAGTTTGCGACAAACAATTGAATAGATCATTTATAAGCCGGGCATCAAATATGATGCCCGGTTTCGATTCAGGGAATATTAGGCCGTGACGGCGAAGATACGCCGCACAAAATTCTGTTCGTAGGCGTAGGCCATCAGTTCATCACGGAACTTAGGATGGGCGATATTAACTAAGGATTGTACCCGCTCGCTAATCGAGCGACCGTACAGATCAGCCACCCCATATTCCGTCACAACATAATGGACATCGTTACGTGAGGTTGTTACACCGGAGCCGGGTTTAAGGGTGGCGCAAATACGGCTGATGGTGTCATCCTTCGCGGTGCTAGGAAGAGCGATAAAAGATTTGCCACCTTTGCTGCGCGATGCACCCCGTACAAAATCGACCTGTCCACCAACGCCCGAATAAAACTTAGTGCCGATGCTATCTGCACATACCTGTCCGGTAATATCGACTTCAAGCGCAGAATTGATCGAAATCATGCGTTTGTTTTGCGAGATCACAAACGGATCATTTACATACTCGGTAGGGTGAAGTTCGAAGACTGGATTATCGTGAATATAGCGATAGAGTTTGCGCGTACCCAAGACGAAGCCCGCAACTACTTTGCCGGGATGTAAGGTTTTCGACGCGTTGGTAATTACTCCCGCTTCGATCATTTCCATCACGCCGTCGGAGAAGAGTTCACTATGAACACCAAGATTTTTGTGGTTAGTTAAGCGTCGCAATACCGCATCAGGTATTCCGCCAATACCGGTTTGAAGGGTGGCAGCATCCGGCACAAGTTCGGCAATGTAACTGGCAATTTTATCCTGTAATGGTGAAGGTGAGTCAGGGTAAATTTCCGGCAGTTCATAATCCGCTTCAATGAAATAGTCAATTTGGCTAACATGAATAAAGCTGTCGCCTAATGTACGCGGCATATTAGGATTGACTTCGGCAATAACGAGGCCAGCGCTTTCGGCAGCACTCTTCGTCACGCCCACCTCAACACCATAAGAGCAGTATCCATGGTCATCCGGTGGACTCACATGGATAACGGCAAGGTCTAAGACAAGGCGACCAGACTTAAACAGATCGGGTATATCAGACAGAAAGACGGGCGTAAAATCCGCGAACCCAGCATTCACCAGTTTGCGAACTTTGCTGCCCATAAAGAGACTGTTAATCCGAATATGATCAGACATTTCGGCAGTGATGTAATCGCCAGCACCAAGATCAAGCAATTGAACAATTTCAACCGAGTGAAGTTCTTGGTAACGATCACGCAAGGCACTTAAAAATTGTTGCGGGGTTGAGCAATTGCCAGTCAGAAATACGCGCTGACCAGATATGATCTTTCCGGCGGCATCTTCTGCGGTAATAACTCTGTCTTTCCATTTCATTTACTGTGCCTATCACTAGTATGGAGTATGCCTTAAGTCTAATTTGAAGCAAGCAACCCGCGTAGTGAAAGAAGCAATGGCGCGATCATGACATTTGGTACTACGAAGGGTAAGTTTACAGACCTAAACTAGAGACATAAAAGGAATACGAAGCTTAGGAGGGTCAATACCATGTTAAAGCATGTACTCGTACCATTGGATGGTTCAAAACTCGCTGAGGAAGCACTTGCCCACGCGCTAGAAATTGTCGCGCCAGATGGCAGAATCACATTAGTCTGCGCGATTGAAATTCAGGACACACCTGTTTATGGCTACTATGCTCCTTTGACCATGCCAGACAATACAGCAACCAAAAATGAGTTGGTGCCTATCGCACAACATTATCTAGATGGATTAGCATCTGAGATCAACAAGGATGGCCTTAAAGCCGTATTTGAAGTGACGATAGGCGACCCAGTAACCGTGATTACAGAGACTGCCGAGCGACTCCATGTGGATGCTATTGTTATGTCAACACACGGGCGATCAGGTATTGGACGCTTCTTGTTTGGTAGTGTGACAAATAAGATTTTGGGTGCGAAGATTTGCCCGGTATTCGTCATTCCGAGCAAGCAAAACGTCACTCACGAAAAACCCGTCAAAGCGACTGAACACATCAACTAAGTAAAAGATTTAGAAGGGCGCGGCAACACGCTGCGCCCACCATCAGCAAAGCGTTTTATTTGAAAGCTTACCGTATGAAACGGCAAGCAATCAAAAAAAGACACCCTCACTACGCTAATATGTTAAGGGTGTCTTTTTTATTTTAAAGGATCAGGATTAGTTATCGGTTGGCGGAACAAGTTCACGAATGTTGTGTTTAACGGCGTAGCCAGCAGCCTCGGCGCGATTTGCAACATTGATCTTTGATAAGACACTACTCACATAATTGCGGACAGTGCCTTCGCCTAAATACATCTTCATGGCAATTTGGCGATTGGTTAGACCATCTGCAACGAGCGCTAGTACAATCAATTCCTGAGCGGTGAGCGCAGAAAAAGCGGCAGCGTTATTAGCCTCGCCCGCTTTCCGCATTTCAGTAAATACGGCAGCCGTCATTGAAGGATCAAGCATCCCTTCCCCGCGACTTACTCGATCTACCGCGAGAACCAATTCGTTATCACCGATGCGCTTTAAAACATAACCTGAAGCGCCTGCTTGAATAGCAGCAAATAACAATTCATCCTCGGCATAGGACGTGAGGATAATAACACGACAGTCGGGAACAGTGGAGACAATTTGGCGACAGGCTTCAATACCTGAAACACCGGGCATACGAACATCCAGAACGGCGACATCAGGGCGTAATTCCTGTGCCTTAGCGATTGCCTCTTCGCCAGTGCTGGCTTCAGCGATGACGCGGAACCGTCCTTGCCGTTCTAATAAAGCGCGAAGTCCTGCTCGTACTACCGAATGATCATCGGCAATTAGAATATTTACCGCAGAGGTCATGTGGCGTATCCTCATACGTGCTAAAGCGAAACTTCAAGGTTAGAATAGAGACAATATTTCTACTATACAGGTTTAAATACACTATGCAAAGTGACATCTATCCAGAAAAACGCGATACATCTGTCATTTTAGCGCAACTTAAGGAAATTGCATCAGCAGTTATGTATGCAGCTGAAGCTGACAAACTCGAAACGGTGTTGGAACGCATTGCACAAGTATCGCTGCAACTGGTGAATGCTCAGTATGCAGCCTTGGGCGTACCTGATGGTAAAGGCGGGCTGCGTTTCTTTAAAGTCGCAGGATTGACACCCGAACAGGCAGCGCACTTGACTCATCTACCCCGTGGAGGTGGATTGATCGGTGCGATTATGCAAGAAAGAAAGAGCATCCGCCTATCTAAGATGCAAAGTGATCCGCGATCAGTTGGTTTCTGCGCTGCACATCCCAGCATGACCAGCCTACTCGGTGTACCGATTCAAATTGGACAGCAACTTTTCGGCACATTTTATCTGTGTGACCGGCGGGATAATTTACCATTTGATGAGCAGGACGAGTGGGTTTTAGAGACTTTGGCAGGATATGCGGCGGTAGCCATTGCCAGTTCGCAGCTCAATGACCAACAGAGCCGCCTCGCCTTGCTGGTTGACCGTGAACGTATCGCTATGGATCTGCACGATGGTATCATTCAGTCGCTTTATGGTATCGGGATGCATTTAGATCTGATGCGACTTTCAGGGGGTGCCTCTGAAACTGAATTAGGCAACACCATTAACAATTTAAATGAGGTTATCGAAGACATTCGACGCTTCATTATGAACTTAAATGGTGGCAACCAAATTGGAAAAAGTGTACGTGTCAGTTTATTAGATGTTCTCAGTCGATTGTACACGCCGGATAACATGGAAATTGTTCTGGAAGCACCAGATACTAGCCCGCCTTTTACACCTGCTGTGTTTGAAGCGATTTGCCAGATGGCTAATGAAGCAATTAGCAATGCCGTGCGCCACGCACAGGCAACCGTCATTACGATTAAAGCTCAGCAAATCAAAAATGACTTCATCATTAGCGTTGAAGATAACGGACGTGGATTTGATGTCGCCCATTTAACCCATGATGAGGGTTTAGGTTTACGGAATTTGAAGCAACGGGCTGCGCTACTCAGTGGACAGGTAAATGTTCAGTCGACACCCACCCAAGGGACACGGCTAACGATTATAATGCCTGTGCGGGCTTATTGACCCTTACAGCGGTGTACATCCGTCATCCCAAAGCCGTTATGTTCAGCAGTAGGTACAAGCCGCGAATGCAGTGTATGTTAAGAGCATGATGAACATTAGCTCACAGCAGGTTTATTTCTTCCACTTACTGAAGTGGTGGGAAGTTACTGCCTAAAGTACCAATACGTCGATGGTCGAGAGCTAAACGCAAAAATCTCCTATAGAGAGGTGTAATCATGCTCGACAAAACGACAATTCGAGAGTGGATGAGCAGCCCTGTGTTGACCATTCGTCCCGAAGCAGCCATCAGCCTCGCGCATTCTATGATGAAAGAAAACAAGGTGCGCCGCTTGGCAGTGGTGGATGAGCAGAATCGGTTGGTGGGCATCCTCACCATTGGGGATGTGCGTGAAGCCAGCCCTTCTGACGCAACAACGCTTAGCATCTGGGAACTCAACTACCTGTGGGCTCAATTGACCGTTGGGAAAATCATGAGCCAAGATGTGGTAGTTGTTAAGCCCGACGAAACCATTTTTGAAGCAGCGAAACTCATGCTAGATCAAAAGGTCAGCGGATTACCAGTTGTTGATGAAACCGGTAAATTGATTGGAATCATTACTGAGTCTGATATTTTCAGAATGGTGGTTCGATTAGGTGTCGCAGAAGCGTCATGACGCTGCCTGAGTATTCATGTAGATAAACTATAGGAAGATAGATTGATAACTTCCCGTACATACTGGAAGTGTTATATTGTTTTGCAACATGCAGGATGTTTGGTGAAAGAATTGTTGTGATGCATTTGTGGTTAATTGGTTGATTCGACTAGAGAGGTATGAGTGACATGAATGTATCTGACATCATGACCGAACGTCCGGCTACGGTACGTCTACACAGCACTTTGCGAGAAGTGTTGGATTTGATGGAACAAATTGGCTGCCATCATATGCCGGTACTAAACACTGAAAATCATGTCATCGGTATCATTAGTGACCGTGATTGTCGCCTTGCCATGAATTCGCCATATATCATGCGTGAACGTTGGCAAGACGAGGAGTTGGTCAACCATCTTTACGCGCGAATGATTATGAGTGCCGCCCCGGTTGTAATCGCGCCTGAGGCCAACGCAGAAGAAGCGGCGAAACTTATGCTAAACCGGCGAATTAGCTGCTTGCCCGTGATGCGTGATGAAACACTGGTTGGTATCGTGACGCGCTCTGATATTCTGCTGGCATTCATTGGTCAGCGTGAGCGGATGACACACAATTCAGAAGTAAGATAACGACTTTAAATCACGTTTTTACACCGGGGCCATTCATTGGCTTCCAATTATTTCCGAGTTTTCAATAAGGCAGGATCGTCAATAAGCCTGCCTCCTCGTACCGTTGCTCCAATGACAATGGCGGCTGTAACCAGCACCATGTTTTTAAGGATATACTGCCCTTCCAAAGTCGGAACGATTGGAAAATGAGTCCATGTTTCGTTTGGAAATAGAACCAAGGGTGTAATCGTACCCAGCATTTGGACGAACAGCAGTAGTAACGTAACACGCATGTAGCGACCAGTGAGCAACCCCAAACCAATCAGACACTCCCATGCCGCCAACACAGACCGGGAAATATCAGGTGGAACGATACCAAAAGTTAGTACCGAGATGGTACGGGTTGCCAATTCATCAGCGGGACTGAGGCCGGGAATAAACTTCAGAACCCCAAACCAGAAAAAAACGATGCCGACACTGATTCTTAAGAGCGTGATGCCATTTTTCGCCATCCAGCTTGTGATGTGGCGATCAACATTCTCAAACCGGGCGTAAAATGATTGCTGTTGGATCAAGTCATCCTCCTGATACAAGGTTGTTATAAGACAGCTTACGTTACATTGTGAATAATGTAACAATCAAAGATAAGCGTGAGATTAGAAGAAGGATTGAATTGAGAGTCATTATCCGCCTATAATGTGCAACTCGCACACGCCCGGTGCGTACACATAGCAGAGATTAATTGAAGAACATTTAGGAGAACGCAGACGCATGGCATCTACACAAACCGTCATCCGTACACAAGGGGTCGTCAAAGAATTACCACTGGGCAATTACACTGTTCATGCACTGCGAGGTGTGGACATGGAAATCTATGCGGGCGAAATCGTGGGCATCATCGGGCCATCCGGCAGCGGTAAGAGTACGCTGCTAGGGTTGATTGGGGGGTTGGACACTCCAACACGTGGCACGATTGAAATTGATGGTGTAGACATCAGCCACATGAGTGAAGACCGACTGACCGAGATTCGCAACGAGAAAATCGGCTTCATCTTTCAGTTTTTCAATCTCATCCCTACCCTCACCGCACTTGAAAATGTAGCACTGCCAATACAATTTGCACGCAAACCGCAATTTAATCCAGATAAACGTGCCAAAGAATTATTGACTATA
>APMI01016467.1_pt1 | contig 15966 bp, 6 predicted proteins | sample 667938 | NCBI WGS metagenome assembly APMI01 (sample SAMN01084076, study PRJNA167559) | wastewater metagenome | biome: Wastewater | place: Denmark: Ejby Moelle, Odense | collected 2011-11-28 | reverse complement strand
CTATTTTCTCTAGAGGTATCAACAGCCCAGCCCATGCCCAGATTATACTCCAGTATATTGAGTACACTCCATGAGCTAGTATGATGGATTATTGTTTTGCCTTCCTCTCCCACCGATAGTAATATTGGTAACTATGGGTGGAATGTGACTGAACTTACACCTAGGCCATGGGTTTATATTGTTGTTAAGCATTGCTTTGTCTGATAGTCCCATACTTTTATTGTGTGATCATCTGAACCACTTACAATGTGAGGTTTGTCTCCTGAGTGAAAATTCAAACAGTTCACGCCGGATTTGTGGCCTTATAATGTTAGATTCGCTTTGCCTTCTGATTTCAAATTCCATATTTTTATGGTCTTGTCCATTGAAGCTGAAGCAAATTTAGTAAGATCTTTTGGGTTAAATGCAAGTGCCATCACAAAATGTTTATGCTCAGCAAGGACTGAAACTTGATTGAAATTATTGTCGAAATTCCACACTTTGATTTTAGCTTCATCTGAACTGGAGATAATATATGGCTAAGTTGGATGCACAATGATGGCTCGAATGAAATCAGCATGAGCTTGAAATTATTTGACTTTTTCCATAGTATGATAGTTGTAAACTCTCAAGTGAAAATCATCAGATCCGCACACAATCCACTGTTTCTGCAAGACAAAACGTACAGCTCTAATAGGGTATACCGAGGCTTATATTGTTCGAATTGAAGTCTGTATTATTTATTGATGATACATTTGTGTTATAATCGTACAGGGCGAGAGTGCCTGAGTACAGGCCGTACACAACCCATGGATGCTCGTTATGGAAGTCCATGGCTTTGACTCTAGGCGATCGCTCTAATGATTTCTTCTGGATTTCAAGCTTAAGACTCATCTTTGTTTCGCAATATTATAAGATATACGTGTTGTGGAAATATGCTGATCAATATATAAATAATAAATAGCAATGCCAAAATTCTACTGCGAGTACTGCGGTATTTACTTAACGCACAGTTCCCCGAGTGGACGCAGACAGCACGCGGCTGGTAAGAGACACAAGCAGTACAAGGTGGACTATTACCGAAATATTAAGATCATGATGGAGGAAGAAATACGGGCCAGGCAGAATTTGAAATGACACACAATGTGAATGAGCAAACAGGTAATCGATGTATGTTTATGTGGGATTTTAATATTTCTTAGTTCTATTTATTTTGTAATAAGGATGATGCTTTTTCAGTACTCTCTCTTTTAAATTACAGCAAAATATAAGGATAATATAGTTTATAAATAGCCGTGATAAGTGTTTATTAATAAATGCAATATAACGAGCCTCAGGAGCATGTAAACCCTTTAAAAAAGATAATCGCTTCACCCGTAATCCGGCATAGTGGTATAAAAACCCCTTTATAGTCAACCCCAACAAACCCTAGACACTAATCACGAGGTCATCATCACAATAATAATTCTTCTTCAACCCGATCAGCATCAGTGCATCGCATAAAAGCAACCCGATCGCCACATCAATTGGCTTCAAATTTTCACTAACGTTAATTAATCCAGGACTAAATATTGCGTTTGTTGTAGGACAATACCAAAATGATGAGCATGCTGACTGACTTCGATGACTAAATTAGGAACAAAATGGAGGAAATCGGCAATTAGAAACAACGGGTCAGTCTCATGAGAAATATTAGGGACAGTAATAATTATATGCCATAACATAGCAGAGGAGATAGTCCTATCATGAAATAGCTTAAAGTTATTAAACATAAACTCAGTGCCATCGATATACGTAAATCAGTACAATAAAATACTATGATGATGGACAGATAGCGTCAGTACGAAAACAGTTGAAAAGTTAATTATTGTTTTAAAAAGATAGCACAAGGTATTGATAAGTTAGATTTATATTTTTCATTTTTATTGAATTAACTAAGTGAAGAAGAGCTAAACTCAACATGTCTACACATATTATTTATATTGAATATATTAACTTATATGTTTCATAGATTATCATACATCTTCATAGATCAACAATTAGTATTGTTAATCTAAACACTGAGATATTTATTTTCCTTCTGCATTTAAATAATGGCAGCATTGCTTTATCGATCATATATGGTCTTGAGTTAATTGATGAAACATTTGAGATTGGGGTTCTTAGTTTTTCGCATTTTGAAGCATGCCTGTGCGATATAACCGATCACGTTGTCCAGTAAGTACTGGTCGATTTTGCGATACTGTTGAACCTGCTTCTGGTTTGATTGAGGGATTTATGCTGGTTGTTTATCTTCTGATGATTGAGCAATAGGCGGAGTGTATGACTGGGGTTAGGGTTGTAGAATCGATGTTGTTCTGCTATTTCTTCTTGCTTATTCTTATTTATGAGCTTTATATTCCGCTGTGTACTCTTTATATTTGTGACTTAGAATCATTTAAGCATGCTATTAAATTTAGAACTTCTTTAAATTATACTTTTAGACAACAGCAACATCAAGTAGTGTCTGTGTGAGAACTAGCACATAACTTTGTTTGTGATACTTATGCAGATACTTGCCTTAGATCTGTGCACTAATTTAATGTATATCCACTTAATCGTGCTGAATATTTTGCTTTTCACAAATACTGTCAATAATGTCTGATTATTTGATGACCTGTACGACTGTTTGTAACTGGCTCACTATTTTGTCCACTAATTATGGTTATTATTAGTGTTACATCTTGTACAGGACTAAGTGTAGAGGTAGCAGTGCGATTTAGGACAGTTGGTTATATTATGACGAGAAGTATTAGCATATTGATGAAAATGTTGAAGGAATCTGTTGAAAGATGGAGGATTTTGTCAAAGGTACTGATTGGCTCATTAAGCATTATTCGCGACATAAGTGATATAGTGGCACAGTTTGGATCTATTTCTTATAACCAGAATCTATATATAAGTGCATACATACTTTAAAGCAGAGTTTATACAATTTTAGCCTGCGATACAATATTCTAATCAACAGAAATAACATGCTATCCTTTAATTTTACCTTCATCCATATTGTTAAGCACCCATTAGACATGATTACAGAAATCATCGACATGCACAGTGGGTATAATATTATTACCCTACCCATAGACATGCACCTGGGCTGCCACATCATAGCACCTGGATACTAGATCTTATATTTATTATGAAGGGAAATCTCTGCCGTACATTAACCCGGCTGTTATTATGCACGTGCTGATGTTAGAGTGCTTGTTTAGGGACAGTAATCTTTTTTATAACTGGAATTAACGGGTCCATTAGTGGTGAGGAATGTATCTGTTTCTGTTGCTGTCTAGTATTTTTTACTATTTCTATGGGTCGTATGCTAATATTTTTGATATAGTCTGTTCCTTATCTATATTATCCAGTTTGCAGTTATTGCTCTTATCATAGGCCCAGGTCATATGCGATCCAATACCAAGCACCTTGACTTTCTTACTTGCCTGTTGTTGTGCATGTTATTGCCTTTTAGTCATCCACTATATGCAGTTGATTACAAACTAAGTCTCTTAGCTAGCATTTCTTAGATCGATGATAACAATATCGCATTATGATACACATTTGGCTATCAGTGGCCGATGCTTTTAGTTTTTATACTGAAATTAAATTAAAGAAATACGTTAAGCAGTTTATGTATCTAACTGTGAACATGACGATTGTTTAACTATTCTTAGTAACTTTATGATTATAGGGCGTGTTGTTTTGTACCCACGAACAGGTTGAAGTTATCAAGGTCAACATAATCATTACGTAATTTTTATACCAAGTGGAACCCTAGTTTGGAGTCTATGTTCGAGATCCATATTTTAGTTGGTGCTTTTTCCATTCTATTTATAATATAATTAATCAGTCTATATTATCATAACCATGTTTATTTCCAAAATATCAATAAAAGTATTTGTATTTTCGCATAAAAATAACTGCTCTAAAAATATATATGTTCATGATAAAAATAAAATAATGGTTTAAAAGTTTGTCGGAATAATTCTTTGATGGTTTAATATGCGCAATAGAATAGATTAATTTGTAATACCATGATTGATAAAATTACTAAAAATGGGGAACGATATCAAGAAGGTAGGCAATAAAATCGGACACATGCTCTACGAAATCGATCAACAGCAAGACTGCACAACCCAGGGCATCCCAATAAATGCACATCAGAATATGGAGGACGCCAAAGTACTAAATGTTCTGCTTGCGAAGAATGTGGTTAATTTGGGATCGAAATTGGAAATGGATCCCAGTAGTCTATCTAAAAATGGGAACAAATGGGAGAATTCTATTATGCGGGGTCTTATTTCTATTGAAGTTGACAAAGATAAATATGAACAACTGTAGATCTCTAAACTGTACAGTAGTAAATAAAAAGAGAAGAGTCATATAAATTAGATGCATTAATAGCAATAATCTAGACCTGTAGCAGTATACTAATAATGCGATTTCCCATTGACAAAATCGTACAACATAATACTAACATTAACTTAGCTGTATGAGCTAAAGCGCACTTTGGCCTCGTACTCTTAACAAGAGCAATCTTTATAAACAAAGCGTAAATCGGCAGATGGTAAATTATGCGTGATCTGTCTGGATGCAAAACCAGAACAAGTTTTACCCTGTGCACATGCTTACTGTACCAAATGTATGGATGCCTATGTTGTCAATAAGGATAAGAAATGTCCCATGTGCAGAAAATCGTATAGGGAAAGTATCAAATAAAATATATACCAGATTGTATAGTGGGATTAAGAATTTGTGCAATAAATGAGAAATATTTACTATAAAATATTGGAGAAAAATAATAGTAGGGAAATCAGGAAAATTAAAAAATATTTGAGACTCAACGAAAATTGAAATATATCAATGATCAAATGAATGTATATGTATATGTATATACACATATTATAGTGATTAAGCTTAGTCATTAATGATAGATAATTATATTTGTAACTAACATAAATGAAGTCGCCAATAATAAGCTCCAAAAAAGTAACTTTATCTTCCGAGTACTGTTATTTCGACTTGCTTCCAATGAAGAAATTTCAATAATGCACGATGCGAATCCCTGAAACAGTTCTCCTTTAGAAAGGGTACGTACGTGATTGGGTGTTCAATAGTCACAAAATACCAAATCACCCAATCTTAAAGAAAAAGAAGTAGAACTTAACACCACTCTCAGTAATACGCACGTTTTGTAATAAAAATGGGTATGGCCAAGCTATACAAGGTTACACTACTGCTCGTGATATCGGTAATGTTATCAAGCAAGTTCTCAAGTAACAGAAAGATTACGATTTTATTAAAGATAAAAAAGTTATTTAGGTTACAACAGTATCTAATTAAGTACTGGTTATGACTTTAGTTGATTTTCTTGATTTGACTGCGGAAAGTAAGTATTCATAGCAAAGTTTTTATTAAAAGTGGAAGATGATACAGTAAAAAGTATCATTTACAAAGATTGACGAATACTACAAAGTAGATAATGTAAGAAATAATCATGTAATCGAAAGCAAGTGCCAGAAAATAATCAGTGTAAATACAACTGAAGCAACAATTCAATCCACTGAGATTGAAGATGATCCATATAAGAATAATTCACCAAATAAGAACTTTACAATGGCATAGACTAAAAACTTGTAAGGGTATAAATTCTTTGACACTTTTCTGAATAAAAAATTCTTTCAAATGTCAACATAACTGATCGAATTTATTGAGAAAAATTTGAAATGCATTGTCGAATCAGTCGTTACTAAATTTGTAATTAACAAATAGCGAGAACCTTATTTAGTAAGCATATCTGATCTCGAAATCAAGCCAGCAAAGAAAATTGCTGACATGAAAGATTTTCAAACTGCAAGAGAAAAAGGTTATGTAAAGATCGAATAGTATTGCCGATGTCTTGATGTTTACATACAGTAAAACATGGACAAATTATAAAGCTACAATATTCACACTCCAATTGGTGAACGGCGCAAAAGATGTAAAGGCAAATTTTGTAAGATACCTCTGCAATAAGTGTATCTGCCTTCAGTTGTACAGTACAAATTGAAGCTGCCAACACTTTCGGCTAATTCTCGAGTTGTCAGTTTTGAACTACGAGACGCAGTTATCAAAAGAAAGCGAAGGGTCATTTAGAAGTTAATATAAAATAAAGTATTAAATAGTGACTATCAAGTATAAGAAGACAGCTCGGAATATGAAACAGAAGGAGATGATTAATAAAATAGTAAAAAATTCAGAAATTCAAACTTAAAAGTGTGCGAAAACTGTTTCACCTTTTACTTTCATATTAATAGACTGTTTGATCTTGATATATATGGGAATTTAGCTGAGAAAAAAATACAAACTCAAGCTGTTAATGCTAATTAACAGCACACAGAAGATAGTCAAGTTAAAGGTTTAAGCTTCCTGTCGAAATAATAAATTAAGAGAGAAAGATCGATAAAGAAAGGTGAAGATCCAACTAAAAATGTAGAAAATTTAAGCAATGCCTTCGTCAATAAAAAGCTAGAGTCATAGCAACAAGCTGCTTATTAAGCTAGCTTGATTAAGCCAGTTACAGCTTCCCAGAGTCCTGATAGGAAATAAATTAAATTACTTAGACAATCAAAATCAAATCCAAAGACATTAACTCCCTTGAAAAGATAAAAAATATAATCTTTAAGTAAAACTGAAAATCAGATAAAATCAGATAAAAAATTACCAGCATCCCACTCAAAATCAAAGATAAAGCTAGATCCTCTCAATGCAAAGCAGTCAATAGCACAATAGTCTATGGCAAATAATCCAACAGACACAAAAGGACATCGATTATTGACCTTAACAAAGTTATCACAGCCTACAAAATTGCATTAGCGAGACGCAAAATCAAAAACAATGCATCCAAATATGATAGCAGCAAAATAAAGACGACCTTAAAATCATGCCCAAGCTATGGAACAGCTGGTTAAAAAATTGTCACTTTTACCGGACTCTAGCAAATAATAATTAATTTATTATGCGAAGAAATACTATAAAGATAATTTACCTCAGCAAGTTGATCGTCGATCATATTCTACGTACTATGAACCGCATCTTTACGAATTCATGAGTACTTCACCCGTAACAATACATCCTAAACGCCGTATAAAAAAGCGCCCAGAGATGTCTCTTAAAAGACTATCATAATTAACTGACTACCCATAAATAGTCTCACGATCATAGTTTATATTTGACACTCTGATCGTAAACGAACAAACAACAATACCATTCTGCATATTGACAACAAAAGTAGTAAACCCTGATGCTCTTCGCACAGGTGTCCCATATTAAAATATAATAATAGTGAACGACATATTCGATAGTTTTATCGAACATATTTCTATGTCGAAGTAAATATTATAAGAAGATTAAGTGTACAATAAACGCATTATTCTGTTTGATTATCCTGGCCAATCGCATACTATATACAATCGGAATAATACTTAATCATATTCTGCATATTTCTGTGAAGTATTAGATCGATTGATTTATCATCTCAGTAGTTAAGCTAAATAACTTAAAATTGTTGATTTAAATAAAGATCAGTTCAAATTCTGTGGATTTGGTTATGGAGCATATTTATTGGCTAACTATTTAGGTGCGTATTCAGCAACATTTGAAAATAGATTAAGTGGAGTACTGCTAGTGAATCCCTTTATGCAATACCCTAAGAGATACGTGTAAGTACTATAATCCCTAAAATAATTATATAAAAGTAATGACCCAACAGTATAATCCCAATCACACTTATACTACAATAAAGCAATAAACAGTTAGTAAACCGACCCGTAGCAGTTATAGCATAAATCCGGTTTGAATCCGATTAGAATATAAGACCGCCTATACTTATTGACATCAATTTTATCATAGTATAGTAACTCGGTATCAACATCAGGGTCATCGATATACCCATAATATTTTTAATAAGTTACCCAATGCCAGGTGTCTATTATTTATGGCAGAAATAATGTTATTGTTGATAAAAATAGTGCAACTTAGTTCACCAAATATATTCAAGTAAATATTTATTTATGTTTAGGATCGCAAGAGAGATATACCTAATCGGGTTTTTATCTAAATTGATGGCGGTCACGATATACTTGCCGATAATTATTAAGATATTTTTAGAGTCATCACACTTTTTGCAAGGAAATGACATGCACGGACAGTACAGTTAATAATTTATAATTTTATTTTCATTTTCGTCTTTAATTTACTCAATATAACTATCAATAATATGAGACTGTTTAAATAATAAATAAATAACAAAATCAACCCAGTATAGTATGATACAGTAGAACCATAAAAAATCGAAACCCTACAAAATAATTCTAGTCGGTACGCAGGCAGTGGGCAAGAGTAGTTTACTATTTCGCATAATTGAATCAAAATTTGATTAGAATTACAGTTCAACTATCGGCGTAGATTTTAAAAATGTTGTCGTAACCGTTGGACAGAAACAGGTCGAATTACAAATTTGGGACACTGCTGGTCAATAGAAATTTAAGGCTTTAACTCAGACTTATTATAGAGGAGCACAAGGTTGTATCTGCGTGTATGATATTAATGACGACGATTCTCTCATCAAAGCTGAAGGCTATATCAGAGATGCGTTCTAATACAAGATAAAGGCTGACTGTATTTATCTATTGGCTAACAAATGTGATAAAAACGATGATAAATAATTAGAACAGAAGGGGCGCGAACTTGCAAATAAGTTAGATATAAACTTTCTCAAAGTCTCAGCTAAAACAGGAGTAGGCTTAGGCTCAATTTTAGGAGACCTCGCGGTTAAGATCGACAAAGTGTACGCAAATAACTCGTAACATCAATCTTCATCACAGTCTGATCGCCGACCAGTAATTCGTATCGACGAACCTAATAATCGTGGTAGGTGTGCCTGTTGACAATAGTAATGAGATGATTTTCATAATGTATATGAGTGTTGTACAAAATGTTAAATATTTGTAAAATAATACTAATGTTACGGGTAGTAAAATCATTTCTTCCATTTCAGTTTAGCGACACTGATATTGAAACTTCTTTTTTTTGCATTCAGTAAGTATTCAAACTACGAGTGTGTTTCAAGAAAGGCTTAGTTTCGATGCCAATGTTCTATTTCTATGATGTCCTAAATGGAGTCAGCTGTGGACTTAAATCCGAAGACGAAGGTTACATTTTTGTTATTGTCGTCTTGGTTGTAAGTGAAAATACGTCACATCTGTCTTTTATTATCCTTCTACCGGCCTCAAGTAGCACGTTAGAGTCATTAAATTTGTTTTACTTGCGGCTGATGTACGCCAGCATGAGAAAAACGTAATATATAATTTCTTGTAACTCTTGGTTGAGCTGTAGCTATTATTCGCTTTTCTCCAGTCTCATCTCTATGCTGTAGAACATGCCGATAAACTACTGCAAGATTTGCTGACAAGTCTCCCTGCACTTATTATAGTCTCTGCTTTTAAAATGTACAGAAGCAATATGGTACAGAGTTAATGCTTTCAGTGATTTCACACAGTCTGGTGATCTTAGACAATTATAAAGGATTTCTAATATTTATTCTGCTTTGAATTCTGCTTGGATTGTAATATAACAATAGAAGTTAGCCAGCAAGGTTTACGATAGATTTTATCTAGCTTCTAAGTCTTCAATGTATTCGTATGCCTATCTGAATCCATCCACAATATAAGTCTGACGTAAGAGATTGTAGTGATTGAACATAGATTTTGTTATACTTTTTGTGAGTTACCAATATAATTATTAATATACAGCAAATGTAGCAATCTCAAAATGTCATCCACTTTACTGATTTCTCTCAACCTTTCTGATTTCCTCAAATCACTCAATTATGAACATATTTAGTAAAGTTCTAATGCAAACATAGTCAAATATAAATAATACTGTCTAAATGATATAATAATCGAAATTTGACAGTCAGAATCCAATAATCGCTTAGTCTTTGTAAATGGATGAGGCGAGTCAGAAATTTTCGAAATTTTTATTACAGAACAGGAATGTTAAATAAATTATTTAGTTGTTGTTGCTGGATTTTCAAATATATAGAAGTACCCGTACTAAACATTAAAACACAAATCCCGAATAATCTACATATTAAGAATCATATAGAAAGGAAACAGTAAGGAGTACAAGCTCAGGAGTTGTAAAAGCCGCGGAACATGCTTGCCCTATAGCTTTGTTCCCTCGAGAACTATTCCTCTCTTGCAATCAAACTTTGCATTTTAGATAGCCAAGTGAAAAACAGGCTGTTACACTCCATCAGTCTCTCAGTGTACTGCAACTGCCGCCAGTATTCGGACTCTTTGTTTTATATTTCCGAGGTTGGGTACATTTGCACCATTTAGTTGGACTCAAGACCTGTCAACGGACCGACGGGACCAAGCTGCTAGTATGCTGCAGGGTAAGACTCCATTACAATATTCTGAGGCCCGCAATACGATAAATTGTCGGGGTCTTAATAACTGGCTGAGGTCCTCATCAATTCTTTTTTCCCCAACTTGTACACCTCCATAGGCTTAGTGAGACCTCTTTGGATACAATTCATAGGTTGAATTGCTTATTCATATCCTAAAGGGTCTTGATTAATTTTTTTTTATTCACAACCTTCAGTAAAAAGGGCAGATTATATGAGCTCAAGCTGCTACATATATTTTTCGTATTTTTTTTAGAGGTAGGGGTGCTTCTCAAGTAGAAAGTCAAGCGTTTCTTCAATGGAGTTGAAATTTTTAGTCATCTTATGATGATGACTTCGGCACTGGTTGGCGTTCCGAGTTTTGACAAACTCCGAAAGGGCCTTGAATACCTCCATTGACGACGTGACTCCTTTTAACTAAATTTGGAACTAAATTTTTTCAAGAAAGCGTAATATTTGGCATTTTACTTCTTTTCCCAATGCCCAATTCTGTTGATAAATTCATTTTTTTTCTGTTATTGCCTTTGGAAACTTGAATATGCTGCATATTAATTGCCTTGGTGAGCGAAATTGAAAGGAATCTGCTTAAGTTCTGTTGGATAAAGCATGAAGTTCATAAATTATTATTATTAATTTATGAGGTGAAAGTGCAATTATACTCCCCGCATCAGATATGGTTGATGAGCAATTATATGAAATCTACATTCGGGATTACGATTGCAATTGAAATTATTAAAAAATAGGTATTTCAGTAAATTCATAAAAATTTAAAACTTGTTTTAAAAACTTATCAAAATTTGAGCACGGACTTCTATCATGATGAAAATGGAAAGTATGGACTCAAATATGTCGGCCTTTAGCTTTGCTGGGCTTAAATATAACTTTTTGGGATACTAGTCGTATTACCCCATAAGGAAACTCTTTGTTGAATTTATCTAAAATTAGTGCAAGCGTTGCCAATATTCTAGCCACATGTAGAAAATCATTCATTGTGAAGTTTTCAATATCAATTTGAATATGGAAATGGCGATGAAAATATGTCACTTTTCCTGATTTGTCTGCAAAATGATACCAAGCAAATATTTTATATCTAGCTTTACAGACAGTTATTTAATATAAATAAGCCTTTTTTTACAAAGTTATCAATTTTATGTGGTATTCAGTATAGCCAAATCTCAGTAATTAGAATCATTCCTTTATGACTAGCAGTCTTATTATTGTTTACCCTCGACTAAAAATAATGTTTAGCATTTAATTTAGTGCATATCTAAGAAAAATTAGGCTTACTAATATTTTGGGAGTATTTTTAGAATTTCTGATCAAGGTCAACAATAAATTATATATCTTTGTTTATTATATTAATTGTATTAAAATTAACGTACATCCAATATTTAGATAGACTATAAAGAAAGTCCTAGGCTCACTTGCTGAGCATTAACAAACGATATATAATAATTATTGCATGATAAAATGCTGAAATAACCTATTATTATGAAGCTTAATGCGAAGATTTGATGTATGAGGTTAATATTGACGATGGGACATCAGTGTCTTACAAAAGACACTAAAATTGTAAGGAAAAATATAAAAGCAACTATTTAAGTCCTCCGAAGTTGACATCTCTTCATTTCACGGGTTATAGTAGAAAATGTAGAATTTGATAAAATCAAAACACGTCAGCTTAAAAAAAAAGTATATTAAAATATTTATGGTAGGAATTTATTCAGTCATGGTTTATTTTGCATGAACGAACATAAATCTATTGTCTAATATAATATCATGGTTTATTTTGCATGAACGAACATAAATCTATTGTCTAATATAATAAAATAAGCAAAGAGACAATTTGTAAAATGGATGATATTAAAAATAGCAATATATTTAAATTAAGCTTTCTAATCTTCTATTAACACATATCAATACAGACTTACTTACGTGTATTTTTTATTTCATTGATACGATTAAATTTATTGACTTTGATTACATATTCATGTCAGTATGGCTGAGAGAATTGTTTCAATAGTTGCTGGCGAACCTGTCTCACAAATTAACAATTTACTTATAATTATCAATATTAGAAATGTTAAATTTTTCACGTCGCAATATAACATAGAAAGTTAAGGCCGACATTGACCCTCTTTTAAGCAACATAATTCTTAACTATTGAGACTGTTTTCAAGTTAGTAAGGTTTTGCTTTTGTGGGCACTGGCCTTGATAATTTTCTAAAGTTCATGCCATTTCGTTTCCATGCGCTCCTTGCTCAAGTCAAGAGTTCAGATCGAGTCTATATCAAATTGAAAAGAGACGAGCAGTAAACATGCAGATTTTTCTTCAACAAAGCCCATGAAGTTTTAATATCGAATTCGGCGTTATAAAACGCAAGAGAAACCAAAAAGGGCGGAAAAGTAGACTTTACAACATGCATCTATTTGCCTGCTTATTTATTTTCATTCAGCACTGCCTTTGATTTTTGTTTATATCTCGCACTCACTACAAATTGTAATAATAAATAGATGAAAGAAACTCATAATCAGGAGTAGAAGCTACAGGATATTACTCCCACTGACGAGCCTTACAGCATTGAGTTCAATACCGTGCAGTTCGTTGAAGTTAACGAGAGTAATGTGTAGAACTTGAAGAAATTGCTGCTCTCTGGCAGAGGAATTCCCTTGAAAATTAACATGGCAACCATGAAATTCTCCAAGGTTGTTTTCAATTGATAGATTCATATTATGATCTTCTAACATTTTTTTATCATCCACGAAACACTAATATTTAAGTAGACGCCTTTTTTACTCAGTTGTCTATATGGCCGGATGAAATTTCAGAATTTACTGTTGATTTTAATAAAGCGGCTTTGACAAAATTACTGAATGTGGAAATTTTGTCAGTTTTTCACATTGCGAACTAACCCTAAATTTAACGAGACCCAAAATAAAAAATTCTACGCTTAAATTACTTTAATTTTGCAGCATTATCTTAGATAGATTACTTGGCTGCGTGAATAAACATTTTGCTGAGAGTAAAAATTATCAGCGTAGGGCAAAATGATGTTCTAATTACCAAAGAAGACTCAAATTTACATCATTAAGAGTTCATTAGGCCATTCATTTGTGGTTTGTATGAAACATTCAACTTACTTTTTAGGAGGTGTCCGACTATAAAAATATTAACAGAATAACAAATTTTTGTAATAAGACAATATGCGAATACGATATAAACTCCAGTAACATTGACTTACAAGGTAGTAATTTAGGTGCAACAGAAACCTAATATTTTTGGACTTTTATATAAAATACTAAATTTTGCAATTTAATAATTGCGCTTTATTCTGATATCCAAAATAAAAGAAATATAAAAACTTGAATAGTACGACAGCAATAATTTTCAAAGAGTTAAGGTCGTTAGATAGTTGATAAACTCTTCTCGTGAGATCTTGCCATCACCATTAAAATCAGCCTCCTTCAATATTCTTACAATTTCCTCTTCTTCGCATCCTTAAAGACAGTCAAAAAGTTCTCCTTTCTCGACAAAGCCAGTTCTGTCTTCGTCAAAGAAATCAAATGCTTCGTTCATGCAGCTTAGGTTTCGCACCATTTAATTGTTGGTCATGCATAATAAAAACTCATGGAAATCAATACGTCCTGATTGATTTTGATCGATCTTCTTTATAAGTTCTTAGATTTACTCATTGGTAACACCTGAGACCAAAGAGTAAAGCTATATTAACTATTATTTCTCAATAACACCGCTGGAGTCAGTGTCTATTCTCTAAAAAATAAGTGCTAACTCCTGTCTCGTTGCTTGCGAAAGCTGCCTGGAGATCAAAAAGTTCTTTACATAACATATAAAGTTATTTCCTCTCTAAATAAGTCATATGGTTACGTGATAGCTGTTGAAATTGCTAATAACAGTCTAAGTCTTAGAAGAGCCTTTTTCCTCAATTTATTTCTCAAGTGCTGATTTAAGCCATATATTGTTTAGTACTTTATCGATAGTAATTCTTTTATCCATAGATTTATTAAGCATCTGAATGATTAAACTTTTGGCCTTCGAGCTTATTTTATACCATTACTTCTACTTGAACGTAATTTCTTATTCCTGAATTGCAAATATTGTCTGATTCTGTCTCTTTCGTTTGAAGGGGTTATAGCCTATCAAAAGCATACAAATAATAATTCCACAGCTCCACACATCGCTCATGCAAGAGTAATACCCTGAAAATATCTCAGGGGCCATATAACTGACTGTACCAACTATTCCGGTCTTAGTCTTGGAGTTGATACTCGTTTCTTGGGCTAGACCAAAATCAATAATTTTAATAGAACTTCTTTGACTATTTTTACTCATTTACTTAACTAGAACAATATTGTCAAGTTTGAGATCCCGATGAGCTATCTTCATTTTGTGCATGTAGCTGACTGCGCTAATTATTTGTTTCACTAGCATAATCACATCCTTCTATGATTTTATTTGCTGTTTGTGAAGAGCTTCAAGTAAATTGCCACCCTAACAGTACTCAGTCACCACGTAGAAGAAATTCTTATAAAAAAATACGTCGTACAGCTTGATTATGTTGATATGGTCCATTTTCTTTAAAATGTTTATTTCTGATAGTAAGGATTTTTAATCTCTCTAGTTCATAATTTTTTTCTTAAGGACTTTTATTGCTCTTAGTTCGTCTGTTTTTAAGCATTTGCCTTTGTATACGCTACCGAAGCTTCCCTCACCAATTTTCTTAACCATTTGATAATACGGGCTGATGTCTTCTGTTCTGATTTTGTAGAAACTTTCGCCTAAAATTCTCATAAAAATTTGAGGATTCATTGCAGCAACAAAATTAGCATAACTTTTAATAGCATTCATTTTGCTCTCTCGTTTTTTGTCTTCTTTTTTACTCGTTTTGATTGAGCTAACTTCTTGTAGATCTTTACTCATGGACCACTCCTGTAAACTCTCTTTAACTTGAATTTCTGACTTCGGCAAGAGTCCTAGCAGCAAGAAGTCATTATTCTGCACAGGTTTTAGCTATTAACTTTCAGTAAAAAAAGCATTTTATGAAACCTTCAGACATCTGATATTAAATTTGGTGTAAGGGGAATATTCATCCATGTCTTCATCGACATCTTGAAAATTTTCAGAAGTCTCAGTTTTGTGAAGCTGCTTTGCAGCGTTTGAACAGCTGATCTCAGTACTTACAGTCTTGGGTATCGCCAAATTTAAACCATTGAGAGTATTGCATGCTTAGTTCCCCATTCTAGAATAATATTTTTTCTTAATTTTTCCAATTCTAAAAGTAATCAAATAAAATAATTTTACTCTGCTCGCATAAAAGTTTCAAAGCATAAGATCTTATCACATGTATCCTTTTTAAAGTAAGGTTTAATTTTCTATCCGGAATATAGAAATATTAAATAAATGCAAGAACATATATTAAAACTTGTTCAATTTAGTGTATATTCTAATATATCGGTATTGAAGAATTCATTTCAAGAATTGTAAA
>APMI01027262.1_pt1 | contig 15969 bp, 15 predicted proteins | sample 667938 | NCBI WGS metagenome assembly APMI01 (sample SAMN01084076, study PRJNA167559) | wastewater metagenome | biome: Wastewater | place: Denmark: Ejby Moelle, Odense | collected 2011-11-28 | reverse complement strand
TACCAAAAGGTGCTGCGACAATCTCTCTAAGGGTTAAAATCTGCCCGGTACTCCAACATTCTATCGGTTTAAAGCCTCTCTCGAGCCTGGACAATGTTTCATGCGATGCGCCATCTGCAGCGCAGTCGAAATGCATTGTGCGATGTCTCGCCACTTTCTCCGTCCTGATCCATCCGGCGTGCCACCGAACGCAAGCGGAAGCGGCGCTATTCGGGCTCCCCACCCGAGAATTCCTGAAGTCTGCTGCCACTATCCTTTTCGCGAGCGTCACGTTGAGCCTGCTGCCGAGATTTCGGACCAGACCGCATTGATAACCGGACCCGACATTCCCGACAGTCTAACGGCCATGATGTCGAGCGGAGCACTGTGCAAAACATCGGAAAGATCTGTGACAAGGCCGCTTGCAATGCGATCCTTTGCCAGCGATTCTGGCACCCAGGCGACACCGATGCCCGCAGTTGCCATTTCCAGCGCGGCAAGCGTTAAAGCAGTCTCGGCGACAGGGATCAATCTTATCGCGCCACTCAGGCGCGGCATGATAAGCCGCCCCATGACTCGCCCGAGAAACACATCGACCGGATAGGCAACGTAGGCGATTTCATCTCGTGCCATCTGTGCATCCATCTCGGGAACGGCAGAGGCATCAAAGACTGGAATAAGACGATCGGCGCCCACTATCGTCGATTCGACATAGCCAGCGCTGACAGGATGTTCCTCGCCTGGCACCCGATAAACGATGGCGATATCGGCCTGGCGTGACAGAAGCAGCCCAAAGCATTCATCCAGATTGGCGGATCGGAGGCGCGCATGGATCGCTTCGTTTTGTTGCCGCATCCGTTTGACAAGATAGGGCGTCAGCGTCGTTGTCAGCGAATGCTGGCTGGCAAGCACAATCCGGTTCGATGCAACGCGGGCGTCAAGCCTCAGATCGACGACGAGCTGTCGAAGCTCCATTGCCAGCCTTTGGATCTGATCATGCTTGTCAGCCATGGTCGGCCGCAGTTGCACCGGCTTACGCGTCCGATCGAACAATTCGATGCCGATATGGTCCTCTATGTTTTGAATTCTGCGTGAAAAGGCCGATTGCGTCAGAAACCGGCGTTCCGCGGCTTCATGGAACGATCCTGTTTCTGCGACGGCGAGCAAATCTTCAAGCCATTCCAGGCGCACGAAAACCTCCTAAGATGCAAATGCTGCATTATATGTGGAGAATTTCGAATTTGCATACGGTATTTTTGCGTGCGAGTGTCGGAATATTCAAGTTCTGGAGGTCTTTCCCATGCATCTCGCCCGGTTTCCCCGCGTCTTTCTGGCTCACTTGCCAACGCCCCTCGAAAAGCTGGATCGGCTAAGCCGGGAGCTTGGCGGTCCGGAAATCTGGATCAAGCGCGACGACTGCACGGGCCTGTCGACCGGTGGCAACAAGACGCGCAAGCTGGAATTCCTGATGGCCGAAGCCCAGGCCATGGGCGCCGACACGGTCATGACGCAAGGGGCGACGCAGTCCAATCATGCACGTCAGACGGCCGCCTTCGCCGCCAAGCTCGGCATGGGCTGCCATATCCTGCTTGAGGATCGTACCGGGTCCAACGACGCCAACTACAACGGCAACGGCAACGTCCTGCTCGACCATCTGCACGGTGCAACCACCTCGAAGCGCGCGGGTGGGCTCGATATGCAGTCGGAAATGGATAACGTCGCCGAAAAGCTGCGCGCCGAGGGACGTAAGGTCTACGTGATCCCAGGTGGCGGATCGAACGCGACGGGCGCACTCGGCTATGTCAACTGCGCCTTCGAATTGGTGTCGCAGGCCAACGACCGGGGCCTCGTGATCGACCACATCGTCACGGCCACTGGCAGCGCAGGCACGCAGGCTGGCCTCGTCACGGGGCTGAAGGCGATTAGCGCCAATATTCCGCTCATCGGAATTGGGGTGCGTGCGCCGAAGGACAAGCAGGAAGAGAACGTCTACAAGCTGGCGCTTCTGACAGGCGAAAAGCTCGGGTGCCCCGGCGTCGTGGAACGAGCCGATGTCGTCGCCGACAGCAACTATGTCGGGCCCGGCTATGGCATCCCGCGCGAGGATACGCTCGAAGCGATCCGCATGTTCGCCCAGCTCGAAGGTATCCTCCTCGACCCCGTCTATTCGGGCAAGGGTGCTGCGGGCCTGATTGACTATTGCCGCAAGGGCAAGTTCAAGAAGGGGGAACGGGTCGTCTTTCTGCATACCGGTGGCTCGGCCGCGCTGTTCGGTTACGACGCCGTTTTCGCACACGACCAGACCGCGCTCTCGGTGTAACAGCCATGGCTAGGCCGCGATTCACTGGTAGCTTCACGCAGCAACTCCCGATCCCGGAGGAAGGGATCGCGGCCGCTGTTGCCGTCATGCGGTCGGGTCGGCTGCACCGTTACAATACAGGCGTCGGCGAAGAGAGCGAAACCATGGCGCTGGAGCGGGAGTATGCCAGCTGGCAGGGCGCGCGGTTTTGCCTCGCCTTGGCATCGGGCGGGCAGGCGATGCAGATCGCCCTGCGCGCGGCCGGCGTCAAAGCCGGCGATGCCGTACTGACCAATGCGTTCACACTTGCCCCCGTGCCCGGTGCGATCTCGGGCGTCGGTGCCAAGCCGGTGCTGGTCGAGATCACCGAGAATCTGGTGATTGATCTTGCCGACCTGGAAGCCAAAGCGAAGCTTAGCGGCGCGCGTTATCTTCTGCTGTCGCACATGCGCGGACACCTTTGCGACATGGAGGCGTTGGCGGCACTTGCGGCTGAGCTTCATCTCACCGTAATTGAGGACTGCGCCCATACCATGGGTGCGACGTGGAACGGGCGCCGCTCGGGATCGTTCGGGCATGCCGGTTGCTTCAGCACCCAGACCTACAAGCATTTGAATTCCGGCGAAGGCGGATTTTTGACTTCGGATGATGCCGAGTTCATGGCCCGCGCCACGATCCTGTCGGGTTCGTATATGCTGTACGAGCGCCACGGCGCGGGACCGGATGTCGCCACCTATTCGGATATCCGGCTCGACACGCCCAACATGTCGGCGCGCATGGACAATCTGCGGGCCGCTCTCCTGCGTCCGCAATTGCGCGCGATCGAAGCCGATATCGACGCATGGAACGCACGCCACGATCTGGTTGCCGAGAAGTTGGCCGCCAGCCCCGCGATCCACGTCCCGCATCGACCGGCCGCAGAGCATTATGTCGGATCGTCCATCCAGTTCCTGATTCCCGGTATTTCGTCTGAAGCCACCCGCAAACTGATGGCGTATCTGGCGGACGTCGGAGTGGAAGTGAAGTGGTTTGGCGCGAACCTGCCTGTCGGTTTCACGTCCGACCATCATAGCTGGCGCTATATCGGTCAGCAGAAACTGCCGCGCACCGACGAAATTTTAGCGGGCCTGTTCGACATGCGTCTTCCGTTGACCTTCAGCCTCGATGACTGCGCGCTGATCGCCGACCACATACTCGATGCTGTGGCGGTTGTGTTTCCGGAGGACAGGGCATGAAGCGTCGGGTCGGGATTCTCGGTGGGATGGGCCCGGAGGCCACGATCCTCATCATGCAGAAAGTTCTCGCCGCCGTTCACGCCGACGACGATGCAGATCACGTTCCGCTGATCGTCGATCAGAACCCGCAGGTGCCTTCGCGTATCAAGCATCTCATCGAAGGAACAGGCTCCGATCCCGCGCCGGTCCTGGCCGACATGGCTCGACGCCTTGCCGCCGGTGGTGCCGAGGCGATCGCAATGCCGTGCAACACGGCCCACCACTATGCGCCCGCGATCCGTGCTGCCGTCGATGTGCCTTTCCTTGACATGATCGAGCTTTCCGCTGACCGGGCGACGCATCTGACGGGCGCAGGAGGAAGTGTCGGCATTCTCGCCTCGCCGGCGGTACAGAAAGTCGGACTGTTCGACGGACCGTTGACCAAACGCGGATTGACGCCGATTTACCCGGATTCCGAGGCGGCGGGACGCATGCTCTCGGCGATCCGTCTCATCAAGGCCGAGGGGCCGTGCTTGGCGGCGCGCGAGATTCTTCGCGCTGTCTCTGCTGACCTGGCCTCGCGGGGCGCGGGCGTCCAGATGATCGCCTGCACCGAATTTTCTCTCATCGCCGACGCAGTATCAGGAGCTGCGAACGTCTTTGACACGCTCGACTGCCTTGTCGAGGAAATCGTGCGGTTCTCGGGCGCCAGACTGGTCCCTCGCGATCTCTCATGACAGTGCCGATAGAAGCACTCGCATGCAAAGCCACAAACCAACAGAGGATAGAGAATATGACTGGGAAACTTCGAAAAATCGTTCTGACGACGACCGCGGCCCTGAGCATGTGCGTCGCCGCCGCTCAAGCCGAAACCTTGACGATCGCCACGTTCAGCGATCCCACCCCTATGAACGCGGCGCGCGCCCAGAAAGAATTCGAGAAGGCCACCGGCTGGACGATCGACTGGCGTGTCTTCGATTCAGGGACCGACGTCATCGCAGCCATGGCTTCGGGCGACGTGAAGGTGGCCGAACTCGGCTCGTCGCCGCTTGCCATTGCGGCCACCCAGGGCGTCGACCTGAAGATGTTCATGCTGTCCTATGCGATCGGCGACTCCGAGAGCCTCATCGCACGAAACGGCTCGGGTATCGAGAGCTTGGCCGACATCAAGGGCAAACGCATTGCTGTTCCGGTCGGCTCGACCGCGCACTTCTCGTTGATGGGCGCGATTGCCCATGCGGGATTGCAGCCGACGGACGTTACGGTGATGACGATGAAGCCCGATCAGATCGCGGCCGCGTGGACCCAGGAAGCGATCGACGCCGCTTTCATCTGGCCGCCGGCCCAGACCGAAATCCTGAAAACCGGCAAGCGCATCGTCTCGGCCAAGGAAACGGCGGAGTGGGGCTATCCGACCTTCAATGCCTGGACGGTGGATTCTACGTTCCTCGCCTCCCACGAGAAGGAGGTCGTCGCCTTCGCCAAGGCGATGGATGCCGCGAACATGGCCTATCTGAAGGATCCGGCCGCCTGGACGCCCGACAACGAGCAGGTCAAGGCGATCGCCAGCGTGACCGGCGCCACCGCCGAGCAAATTCCCGAAATCCTCAACGGCTACACGTTCATTCCGCTGAAGGACCAGCTGAGCGACGCATGGCTGGGTAGCGCGCCGAACTCGCTCAAGGCCACCGCCGACTTCCTGAAGTCCGTCGGCAGGATCGATGCAGTGGCGGACGACTATTCGAAATTCGTCACCACCGCGGTCGCGGAAGAGGCACAGAAGTAGTTCGACAGTCCCGCCCGACCTTTTGGTGGGCGGGACATCGCACTGGTCGGGGAAGAGCCAATGCATTTGAACATCGACGACGTCTCCGTCGTATATCCCTCAGCCGATGGGCGGCCACCGGTTTCTGCGCTGAGCAAGATCGAGCTGGAGATCGGCAATAACGAATTTGTCGTCGCGCTCGGCGCTTCGGGCTGTGGCAAGTCCACTCTACTCAATCTCATAGCAGGGTTTCTGGCGCCGACGTCCGGAAGGCTGATGCTCGACGGGGTGCCGGTCTCCGGTCCGGGCGCTGAACGCGCGGTCGTGTTCCAGAAGCACGCGCTGCTGCCTTGGCTCAATGTCCTGGACAACGTCGCCTTCGGGCTTCAGATCCAGGGTGTCAGCACGGCGGCGCGACACGAGACGGCCAACAAATTTATCGGCCTTCTGGGACTGGATGGGTTCCAGAAGTCGCCGGTTTACAAATTGTCGGGCGGTATGCAGCAGCGCGTTGGCATCGCGCGTGCGCTGACCTGCGATCCCAAAATCCTGCTGATGGATGAACCCTTGGGCGCGCTTGACGCGCTGACGCGCGAGAAGGCGCAGGAACTGATCCTGAATATCTGGAACGACACCCAGAAATCGGTGTTCTTCATCACGCATAGCGTCGAGGAGGCGCTGTTCATGGGCACGAAGCTCATCGTGATGTCGCCACGGCCGGGACGGATCACACACACATTCGACCTTCCTTTTTCGCGCCAGTTCCTTGCAGGAACAGCGGCTCGGGCGGTCAAGGCCTCGCCCGAATTCATCGGCCTGCGCGAACAGGTTCTGAAAATCATCTTTGCAGACGAGGAGGCGGTGGCCAAATGACTGAACGGATCAAAACCGACGCAGTCCGGGCGCCAGGTCTGGTAGCCCGCTTGTCGCGCGCCCGACCCACACGACCGGGCGAGATCTATGGCGTTCCCGGCCAGGGAAATACCCTTTGGCTGTCCGCGCTGTCGATCGCCTTCTTTTTCTTCGTCTGGTGGCTGGTCACGGCGATGGGGTGGGTCAGGCCGTTGTTCGTGCCTTCTCCGGCTTCCATCGTCATGAAGTTCGTGGAGATATGGAACAACGGTTTTACCGGTACGCCGTTCATCGAGCACGTTCTGATCTCCACGGCGCGCGTGTTCGGCGCGTTCCTTCTGGCCTGCATCATCGGCCTGCCGCTCGGCCTCGCAATGGGGATGAGCCCTGTCATTCGTGGTATTTTCGATCCGCCGATCGAATTCTACCGCCCCATCCCGCCTCTGGCCTATCTGCCGCTCATGATCATCTGGTTCGGCATCGGCGAAATGTCGAAAATACTGCTGATCTTCCTGTCGGTGTTTGCGCCGGTCGTGCTCGGTGCGCGCTCCGGCGTGCGTTCCGCAGCGATCGAGCAGATTCATGCAGCCTATTCCTTCGGGGCAACGCGCTGGCAGGTGATGCGGCATGTAATCATGCCGTCGGCATTGCCTGAGATTTTGACGGCCATGCGCATCGGTATCGGCTTCGGTTGGACCACGCTGGTCGCTGCTGAAATGGTCGCGGCCACCCAGGGCCTCGGTTACATGGTGCTCTCGGCGAGCCAGTTTCTGCAGACCCCTGTCGTCATCCTCGGCATCTTCATCATCGCCATCATCGCTTTCGCGTTCGACCTTCTCATGCGGTTCCTCGAAAGACGCCTCGTGCCCTGGAAGGGCAGAATGTAACGGGAAGTTAAAGCCATGAAATACCTGAAAAAAGCCGCTCGCACTGCCGAAACCGACCAGGCGGATGTCCACGCCGCCGTCACACAGATGCTAGCGGCCATCGAGACGGGAGGCGAAGAAGCCGCCCGTCGCTACGCCCGCGAGCTGGATCGATGGGACGGTGATATCGTCGTCTCGCATGAAGCGCGCAAAGCCGCTGCCGCCCTGGTGCCGGAGCAGATCAAGGCCGATATCCGTTTCGCGCATGACAATGTGCGCCGTTTCGCAGAGGCCCAGCGCGCCACCTCGACCGACATCGCGGTCGAGATCCTTCCCGGTCTCACCCTGGGGCAGAAGCAAATTCCGGTTTCTGCCGCAGGCTGCTACGTGCCCGGCGGGCGCTACAGTCATGTAGCAAGCGCGATCATGACAATCACGACGGCGAAGGTCGCCGGCGTGTCGCATATCGCGGCATGTTCGCCGCCGCGCCCCGGCGTCGGCATTCCGCCGGCCATTCTCTACACGATGGATTTGTGTGGCGCCGACGTCATCCTGAACATGGGCGGTGTGCAGGGCGTCGCGGCCATTGCGAATGGGCTGTTCGGGGTCAAGAAGGCCGACATCCTCGTTGGGCCGGGCAACCAGTACGTGGCGGAGGCAAAACGCATCCTCTTCGGCCAGGTCGGCATCGATATGGTCGCCGGACCCACCGACAGCATGGTGATCGCTGATGCGACGGCCGACGCCGAGTTCGTTGCGGCCGATCTGGTCGGTCAGGCGGAGCACGGCTGGAATTCGCCCGTTTGGCTCGTTACCTCTGATGAGAATCTCGCAAAACGCGTGATGGCGCGCGTGCCCGACCTGATCGAGGGGCTTCCGGCCCCAAATCGCGATAGCGCCCGAGCCGCATGGGCCGATTTTGCCGAGGTTATTCTCTGCCATGACGCCGAGGAGATGGCTGCGGTCGCCGACGATTATGCGCCAGAACACCTGCATGTTCAGGCGAGCGATCTCGACTGGTGGCTGCAGCGCCTGCGCGCTTATGGCTCGCTTTTCCTCGGTGAAGAAACGACGGTCGCATTCGGCGACAAGACGTCCGGACCCAACCATGTCCTGCCGACCTCAAGGGCAGCGCGCTACACGGGCGGGCTGTCGGTGCACAAGTTCCTGAAGACTGTGACCTGGCAGCGTGCCACCCGCGCGGCAGCGCGGCCCTTGGCCGAGGCAACTGCCCGGATTTCGCGTCTCGAGGGGATGGAGGGTCATGCCAGGACGGCGGATATCCGGCTCGCGAAGTTCTTTCCCGACGAAGTGTTCGAATTGAAGCCTGCAAGCGACGAATCCTGATCGAACCATCGATGCAACGGCATTCGGAGACAGAGATGCGGACACTGTCCTTTAAACGAAGCGGTAAAGGGCCGCCCCTTGTCCTGGTGCATGGTTTCCTTGGCGGTAGCGACATGTGGCGGGGGCAGCTACGTGCCTTCGCAGCCTCGCACGACGTCATCTGCCCTGATCTTGCGGGATTTGGCGACAACGCCGCCATGATCGCACCGGAGACGATCGAAGATCATGCGTTCTCGGTGCTGGATCTGCTCGACCGTCTTGAGATCGCGAGCTTCGACCTCCTCGGACACTCGATGGGCGGAATGATTGTGCAGGAAATGACGCGAATGGCGCCCGAGCGCGTCGATAGGCTCATTCTCTACGGCACAGGTCCGCAGGGCGTGCTTCCCGGCAGGTTCGAAACGATCGCGCAATCGCGTGAACGCTTCCTGCGCGACGGTGTCGCGGAAACCGGCGCACGGATCGCGGCGACCTGGTTTCTGGATGGGAAGGACGCGAAAGGTTACGAGCATTGTCGATCAATGAGCGGCAGGGTGGGGATTGAAACCGCGCTGGCCAGCCTGACCGCCTGGGAGCGCTGGGACGGGCGCGCTGCGTTGACGGATTTCCGCGCCAGAACGCTTGTGCTCTGGGGCAGCCGGGATCGCTCGTACGAGTGGTCGCAGCCGGAACTACTCTGGCGCTCCATCCCTGGAGCCGATCTGGCGGTCGTGCCTGGAGCGGCGCACATCGTGCATATGGAAAAGCCGCACCTTTTCGACGCAATTGTCGCCGAATTCCTCGCAACAAGCGCAAGCGAGAGGATTTGTGACATGTCAGATAAGCCGGACTTGTAGGGGTCGGACCGCAGCCATGACATTCGCTACCTCCATCCATGAACGCATCCGAAGTGTGCCCCCCGGGTTTGTGACCTATTGGCCGGGCTTCGCCGTGACCGCAGCCGTGGCCGTCGCGGCACAATTCCTCTCCGACCACTATGGCGCGCCGGCTATGCTGATGGCGCTCTTGCTCGGCATCGCATTCCATTTCCTCTCGGAAGAGGGGCGCTGCGTCGCCGGCATCGATTTCTGCGCCAAGAAGGTGCTTCGTATCGGTGTCGCGTTGCTCGGCATGCGCATCAGCGTCGATTTGCTGATCGGCCTCGGCGCGAGCACCATCCTGCTTCTGGTCGCGGCCATCGCCGCCACCATCGGCTTCGGCCTGCTGGCGGCAAAGCTGCTCGGCCGCGGCTGGCGGCTGGCGCTGATTACCAGCGGCTCCGTCGCCATATGCGGCGCCTCCGCTGCCATGGCCATCGCCGCGGTGCTGCCCAAGAACGAGTTCTCCGAGCGCAATCTCATCTTTACCGTGCTCTCCGTCACGGTTCTGTCCACCCTCGCCATGATAGCCTATCCGATCCTCGCCCAATATATGGGGCTCGATGCGCGGGCGACGGGCATCTTCTTCGGCGGCACCATTCATGATGTCGCGCAGGTCGTGGGCGCCGGCTTTTCCGTCTCGCCGGAAGCGGGCGAGACGGCAACGCTCGTGAAGCTGATCCGCGTCACAATGCTGGCGCCGGTCGTGCTGATCTATTCGCTCTCGCTGCGCAACGTGCCGCAGCCGGAAGGCGAGGCGGGAAAACGTCCGCCTCTCGTGCCGGGCTTCGTCGTCGCGTTCCTGATCTTTGCGGCGCTCAATTCCTTCGGCTTCGTGCCCGAGTTGGTCGCGACGGCCGGTATGGAGACTTCGCGCTGGGCACTGCTCGCCGGCATTGTCGCCGTTGGCATGCGCACCTCGCTGCGCCGCGTGCTGGATGTCGGCGGTGATGCCGTCGCACTCATCGTTGCTGAGACCGTCTTCATCGCCGTTTTCATCCTCGTCGGCATTCACTACCTGGGGCATGCCTGAGAAAATCGCACGAACGCGTTCTACAAACGGCTGTTTCCCACCTGTTTCCGTGTCCCGAGAAACGCGTCCTATTTGAGTTTATTTCACGAAGAGAAAACGACAACCACGAAGACCATACTTGGCCGTACCTCAACATGCGCACTCCAACATAGTACGCTCGATTAATTTCCATCCTTCCCTTGGCGCGGATGTAAGGGCCAAGATCGCAACCGTGATTAACTCCAGACACGTCTAATCGCGTCGAAAGCGGCGGCAATGGCGGGGTCGCCGGTGCGAGCGTACAGGCAGAGGAAGCTCAGAGTGGTCGATATTCCGACGCCCTCCGCGATCACAAGTCCGTGCGCCTGTTGTTCATGCAGTGCGATCGACTCTCGGCAAAGGCTCAATCCCACCCCTGTCCGTACCATGGCGACCATCGATGACTCCTGGTCGACCTGCGCAACGACGTGTTGCCGGACACCCAGATCCGTAAACAGGCGCGTCAGCAGCCGATTGTGAACCGAAGCGGGGGGAGTGCCGATCCAAGGCAGGGATGCGAGCTGAGTCCAATCCGCATCGCGAATGAAACTAGCAAGAGATGGCGGGGCGACGACGCGATAGGTTAACTGCGCCAGTTCTCTTGCATGGAACAGTGGCGCGGCGCCATCCCCGGCCGCAGGATCGTAATCTCTTGGATCTCCGAGGAAAAAGCCGGCATCCAGTTCATTCCGCCGCAGTCCTTCGGATATGTCACCACTCATGCCGTGGCGGAGCGTCGTTTCGATTCCCGGTCCGTTTTCGATCAGCGCTTTCAGAAACGTATCCCTCCGCCGAAGGCCGTCTGCCCTGATTTGCTGATTGGCTTTAAGTCCATGCCTTATGTCATGCGCTACAATCATTTCCCCCATTGAGGTCCTGTCCTGCGATGATCTTGGTCGCCGGCGGGATTGGTCGGACGAAGAGAAGGTTCGGATCGTCGAGGAGAGCCTGCAAGGCTTTCGGCAGGGGTCCGCGACGGCGCGGCGATATGGTTTGTCGCGGTCATTGTTGACCCGTTGGCGTCGGGAGTTCCGTAGTGGCCTTCTGAGCGGTTCGGCTTCAACGGGCTTCGTGCCGCTTTCGATTTCGTCACCGGCGGCGGCATCTTGCGAGAAGGTCTCGCCGCCCCGGCCGGAAGATGACAAAAGGATCGAGATCGGCCTGCCGAACGGTCGACGGTTGATGATCCCGGCGTCGCTTGATCCGATCATTCTCGCCCGGCTGTTGCCGGTTCTGGATGCGTCATGATCGCCTTTCCGGCTGGTGTGAAGGTGTGGATTGCGGGCGGTGTGACGGACATGCGCTGCGGCATGAACAGCCTGGCGCTGAAGGTGCAACAGGGGCTTGGCCGCGATCCTCATGGCGGCGAAGTCTTCTGCTTCCGGGGTCGCAAGGGTGACCTCATCAAGGTTCTGTGGCACGATGGGATCGGCATGTCGCTTTACCTGAAGCGGCTTGAAGCCGGAAAGTTCATCTGGCCGGTCAGTCAAAATGGCTCCACCGTGCCAGTGTCGGCGGCGCAACTCGGCTATCTCCTGGAAGGGATCGACTGGCGCAATCCACGCTGGACGCAGCGGCCTTCTAAGGCAGGCTAATCGACTGCATTCCTCTGTTTTTGTTGGGCTTTCAGCATGGTGCATGGTAGCTTTCGGCCATGGATGATGCTGCTTCGGAGATATCCAGACTGCGTGCCGCGCTAGCGGCATCGGAAGCGCGTGCTGCCTCCGCCGAGGCCGATCTCGCGCAGGTGCGCGCCGTCGTGACGACGTCCGAGGCGATGATCCGACACCTCAAGCTCGAGATCGCCAAAATGCGCCGCGAGCAGTATGGCCAGAGCTCCGAACGCCGCGCCCGGCTGATCGACCAGATGGAATTGCAGCTCGAAGAACTCGAGGCCGACGCCACCGAGGACGAGATCGCCGCGGAACGCGTGGCAGCGAAGATCACAAATGTCTCCGCCTTCGAACGCCGCCGGCCAGCCCGTAAGCCGTTTCCCGAGCACTTACCGCGTGAACGCGTGATCATCGAGGCTCCGGCGCACTGCGCCTGTTGCGGCTCGGCCCGGATCGTGAAGATGGGCGAAGACATCACCGAGACGTTGGAGGCGATTCCGCGCCAGTGGAAGGTGATCCAGACGGTTCGCGAGAAGTTCACCTGCCGGGATTGCGAGAAGATCAGCCAGTCACCGGCACCTTTCCATGCCACGCCGCGCGGATGGGCGGGGCCGAACCTGCTGGCGACGATCCTGTTCGAGAAGTTTGGCCAGCATCAGCCCTTGAACCGCCAGGCCGAGCGCTATGCCAGGGAAGGCGTCGATCTCAGCCTCTCCACTTTGGCCGATCAGGTAGGGGCTTGCGCGACGGCGCTGCAGCCGATCCATGATCTGATCCGTGCCCATGTTCTGGGAGCCGTTCGCCTGCATGGCGACGATACCACCGTGCCGCTTCTGGCGCGGGGTGCAACGCGGCAGGCAAGATTATGGACTTACGTCCGCGACGACCGCCCCTTCGCGGGCGGCGCGCCTCCCGCGGCGCTCTTCCACTTCTCACCCGATCGCGAGAAGACCCATCCCAACAGGCACCTCGTGGGGTGGCATGGCACTCTCCAAGCCGATGCCTATGGTGGCTACAACGACCTCTACCGTGCGGACCGCGGCCCTGCGCCGGTCAAAAGCGCACTCTGCTGGAGCCATGCCAGGCGCAAGTTCTTCGAACTGGCCGACATCGCCGGCAACGTGCGCAAGGGCAAGCCTGCCCACGAGATATCGCCCGTCGCACTTGAGGCCGTCGCCCGCATTGACGCGCTCTTCGAGATCGAGCGCGGCATAAACGGCATGTCCGTCGAGGAACGTCTCGCGGCGCGGCAGCAGCATGCTCGCCCGCGCGTCGAGGAATTGCATCAATGGCTCATGGCCCAGCGTTCCCAGATGTCCAAGCACAATCCCGTCGCCAAGGCGATCAACTACATGTTCGACAAGGAGGGCCGCTGGGACGCCTTCACCCGCTTCCTCGACGACGGCAGCCTTTGCCTTTCGAACAATGCCGCCGAACGCGCCCTGCGCGGCATTGCTCTGGGAAGAAAGGCATGGCTATTCGCCGGTTCACAGCGCGGAGGCGAACGTGCTGCCTTCATGTATTCCCTGATCGTCTCGGCAAAGATGAACGATATCGATCCGCAGGCCTGGCTGGCGGACGTGCTCGCCCGCATGCCCAGCCTTCCAGTATCAAGGCTGCCGGAACTATTGCCGTGGAACTGGTCCGCCGGAAGCGCCCGGCAGGTGGCGGCCTGATGGCGCGCCCGACGCATGTCTACACGATCGAATACGTCACCACGCTGATCAGCGAGAACCTCGAACTCATCGAGGAAGTCGCCAGAAACTCCGACAACATCGACTACGGCGAGATGATCCATGCCTATGACGGGACCGAGGAAGGCGTCACCACCTTCACGGAACGCGGTGTCGAGAGCTTGAAGGAGTTCCTCGCCGACGTCCGCACCTGGGAGTGCGGCGTCCGGCAATTCCTCGTCGACGAGCAATGTGACCCGGAAGTCATCAAACGCATCATGGCAGACGAGCCGAAATCATAAGCCCCGCGGCCTTCGCCGGATGGATACTCAGAAACGCACCAAGTCGCGTGAACTCCGGGTCGATGATGGTTCCGAGCCGTATTTTCCCTCGCACGCGCGTTGCCAGGTGCCCGGCTGTCTGGCCGAAATCCGTCAGCGCCGCCAGCACCTGCTCGGCCTTGGCAGCCAACAGCGCGCCCTCCTGCGTCAACTCCAAACCCGTGGCGGTCCGCCGGAACAGGAGGAGGCCGGTCTCTGCGGCAAGACGTTTCAGTTGCAGCGTCACGGCCGGCTGGGTGACGTGCATTTTCTCTGCGGCGCGGGTGACGTTGCCCTCCCGAGCCACGGTGACGAATGCCCTCAATGTTCTCAGGTCGATCGACTGCAGCATATTAGTTTCATTTATAATGCCTTCTATCATTTGTCATTGGATTTTGTGGCTGAACCTCCGCTATGGCTCTGAACAATGTAGGCAGGGAGGCTGGCATGCCACGGCAAGACGTCGAAGCTTATGATTGTGCGTCGTTCCCTCGGAACAGGCGGGCAGCACAATGACGCGCAATGCTTCCCTCCCCTCCCACGAGGCTTTCGATTATATTGTTGTCGGCGGCGGCTCCGCGGGCTGCCTGCTTGCCAACCGCCTGAGCCGCGATCCGGCGATGCGTATTCTGCTGCTGGAAGCCGGCCGCAAGGACGACTATCCATGGATTCACATCCCCGTCGGCTATCTCTATTGTATCGGCAATCCACGCACCGACTGGCTGTATAAAACGGAACCGGACGCCGGGCTGAACGGCCGGTCGCTGCGCTATCCGCGTGGCAAGACGCTTGGCGGCTGCTCCTCCATTAACGGCATGATCTACATGCGCGGCCAGGCGCGCGACTTCAACGGCTGGGCGGCGGCGACCGGGATGAAGGCTGGTCCTGGCAGAACTGCCTGCCTGATTTCAAGGCGCATGAGGATCATTACCGGCTGGACGGCGGCGCGGACCCGAAGACCGGCGGCAACAGCCTGTTCTCCGACATGCACGGCCATGGGGGCGAGTGGCGGATCGAAAAGCAGCGCCTCAAATGGGACATCCTCGAATCCTTCGCCGAGGCTGCCGTCGAAGCCGGCATTCCGCGCTCGGACGATTTCAACAGCGGCGACAACGAGGGCGTCGGCTATTTCGAGGTCAACCAGCGCTCCGGCTGGCGCTGGAACACGTCGAAGGCTTTCCTGCGCCCGGTGAAGAACCGTGCGAACCTGACGGTCTGGACGCAATCCCATGTCGAACGGCTGATCCTTGAAGCCGACGGTTCCGGCCGCAAGCGTTGCACCGGCGTCGTGGTTCAGCGGCAGGGGCAACGGGCAGAAGTTCGGTCGCGCAGGGAAGTCATCCTTTCCGCCGGCGCGATTGGCTCGCCGCAAATCTTGCAATTGTCGGGTATCGGTCCAGCCGGACTGCTGAAGCGTCATGGCATCGAGGTTGCGCACGACCTGCCGGGCGTCGGCGAAAACCTACAAGACCATCTGCAAATCCGCGCGGTCTTCAAGGTTAGCAATGCGAAGACGCTGAATACGCTGGCCAACAGCCTGTTCGGCAAGGCGATGATCGGGCTGGAATATGTGCTGAAACGCAGCGGCCCCATGAGCATGTCGCCCTCCCAGCTCGGTGCTTTCACCCGCTCGGACGACAGCCAGGCCCACGCCAACCTGGAATATCACGTCCAGCCGCTGAGCCTCGATGCCTTCGGCGAGCCGCTGCACAGCATTCCCGCCTTCACCGCCAGCGTCTGCAACGTCAACCCGACCAGCGTCGGAAGCGTGCGCATCCGCTCCGACAAGGCCGCTGACGCCCCGGCGATCGCGCCGAACTATCTCAGCACGGATGAAGACCGCCGCATCGCCGCCCAAAGCCTCAGGCAGGTGCGCAGGATCGTGTCGCAGCCGGCGCTGGCGAAATACCGGCCGGAGGAGTGGAAGCCCGGCGTGGAGTTCCAGAGCGACGAGGAGCTGGCGCGGCTCGCGGGCGACATCGCCAACACCATCTTCCACCCGGTCGGCACGACGAGGATGGGCCGCGACGACGATCCGGCGGCCGTGGTGGACAGCCGCCTTCGCGTGCGGGGCGTCGACCGCCTGCGCGTGGTCGATGCCGGCGTCATGCCGAAGATCACCAGCGGCAACAC
>APMI01009270.1_pt1 | contig 15979 bp, 13 predicted proteins | sample 667938 | NCBI WGS metagenome assembly APMI01 (sample SAMN01084076, study PRJNA167559) | wastewater metagenome | biome: Wastewater | place: Denmark: Ejby Moelle, Odense | collected 2011-11-28 | reverse complement strand
AGGCGCAGCGCGGTTTCCTCTTTCTGGCTGCCCAGCTGGCCGACCAGCGCCAACTGGAGCTGCTGCAGCGCATGGCGGGAGCTCGCCTGCTCGGCGTCGAGGCGATCGCGCAGGCGGTCCACTTCACCGCCCACCATCTCCATCACCCGGTCGCTGCTGGCCGTCGTCGCCACCTGCAGCTCCTTCACGAAATTGAGCTGCTGGTTGCCGAACAAACTGGCCAGGCGGGCATCCACCCGCGCCGCCAGCTCGTCGACCAACCCATCCTGCGCGCGGGCCACACTGCCAAGCCGCAAGACAAGCCAGACGACAAGAACAACACAAAGGACAAGGACGGCAAAGAGCCAGGGAAACAGGGCAGCAGCGGATTCAGGGTTCATGGGCGAAGTATACCGGTGCGCCCCTGCAGGCCGGACTTCAGCTCAGCGCCCTCAAGCTGGCCAGCGGTGGTTGCGACAGCAGATGCCGGGTGCCGAACCAGCCGGCCAGCACCACCACCGTGCAGCCGGCCACCGCGCCAACCAACAAAGGCAGCGCGCTTGGCGCATAGGGCAGCTTGAAAACGAAGTGCGCCAGCGCCCAGCCGATGGCTGTCGCGCCCACGCCGGCCAGCACACCGGCCACCAGCCCGAGCACGGCAAACTCGGCCAGCAGCGCCGAGCGCAGCTGGGCATTGCGCGCGCCCAGGGTGCGCAGGATGGCCATCTCCTTCTCGCGCTCGTCGTGGGTCGCCTGCAGCGCCCCGAAGAGCACGACCACCCCCGCCACCACCGCAAAGCCGAAGACGAACTGCACCGCCGCAATCAGTTGCTCGACCATGCCCTGAATCTGGCCGATTACCGCCGCCACGTCGATCACCGTGAAGTTGGGAAAGGCCGCCACCATCCGGTTGGCAAAATCCATCTGCGCCGCGGGCAGGTAGAAGCTGGTGATGTAGCTGGCCGGAAAGCGCTCAAGCATGCCCGGCCCGGCAACGACGAAAAAGTTCACCCGCATCGAATCCCAGTCGAGCTTGCGCAGGCTGGTGACGCGCGCCTCGCTGCGATTACCGGCAATCTCGAAAGTCAGCAGGTCGCCCATGGCCAGCCCGAGAGTCTGAGCCAGGCCCTGCTCCACCGAGAACGCCGGCGTCTTGCTGTCGCCATGCCACTGCCCGGCCACCACGCTATTGCCGCTGGGCAGGCGGGTGTCGAAGGACAGGTTGAAGTCGCGATCGACCAGGCGCCTGGCCCGGTCGTCGGTGTAGTCGTTGGCGCTCACCGGGCGCCCGTTCACCGCCACCAGACGGCCGCGGATCATGGGCTGCAGGTTCGGCACCGGCCGGCCTTCGTCCTTGAAAAACGTGCGTAGCGGGTCGAGCTGATCGGGCTGGATATTGATCACGAAGCGGTTCGGCGCATCGGCCGGCGTGGCCTGCTTCCAGTTGTCGAGCAGATCGCCACGTACGAGGGTCAAGAGCAGCAGCGCGGTCAGCCCCATGCCCAGGGCCAGCACCTGCACCAGGCTGGCCACCGGCCGCCGCCGCAGCGAAGCCAGCCCGTAGCGCCAGCCGCTGCTGGCCACCGCCCGTACCCGGCCGAGCGCCCCCAGGACCAGCCAGCCGACCAGCCCATAGACCGCAAAGGCCAGTGCAAAGCCGCCCACCACCCACAGGCCGAGCAGCCAGTCGCGGGCGATGCCGACCAGCAGCCCGGCCAGCACCAGCGCGCCAACAGCCCACGCCAGCCCCTCCCGCGCGGCAAGCCCATCCCATTCACGGCGCAGCACGCGCAGCGTCGACACCCGGCCCAGGCGGACCAGCGGCGGCAGTGCAAAGCCCATCAAGAGCAGCAGTGACACCGCCAGCCCATGGGCCACCGGCCACCAGCCGGGCGCCGGCAGCGGAAAACCGACCAGCTCGCCCAGCAAACCGTTGAGTACGAACTGCACGCCAAAGCCCAACACACAGCCGACCACCCCGGCAGCCAGCCCGAGCAGCGCGAATTCGCCAAGAAAGAGGCGCAAAAGCTGCGACTGGCTGGCGCCCACACAGCGCATCACCGCACAGCCATCGAGGTGCCGCTCGACGAAACGCCGCGTTGCCAGCCCCACCGCCACCGCCGCCAGCACCACCGCCAGCATCGCCGCAAAGCGCAGGAAGCGCTCGGTACGGTCGAGGGTCGAGCGGACTTCCGGGCGGGCGTTGTCCACGTTCTCGAGGGATTCGCCACGCAGCAGCTTCGGTTTGGCCCAGGCTTCAAAACCCGCCACGTCGACCATCTCACCAGCCACATGAAGGCGGTAGAAAACCCGGCTGCCCGGCTGGATCAACGCTGTCGCCGGCAGATCGGCCACGTTCATCACCAGGCGCGGCAGCAGGCTGAAGAAATTCGCACCACGGTCTGATTCAAAGGACAGCACTGCAGCCATTTTGAGGTGCGAGGCCCCCAGGCCGATCATGTCACCCGGTTTGACCCCCAGGGCGCTGGCCAGACGCTCATCGAGCCACAGCTCGCCCGGCGCGGGGATGCCATTCGCGGGCGCGTCCGGCTGGTTGAGCCCCGGTGCGATGCGGATCGCCCCGCGCAGCGGGTGCCCGTCCTCGACCACCTTGACCCCGGCCAGCTGGGCGCCCTCGCCAAAACTGGCCATGCTGGTAAAGGTGCTGGACACCACCGACTTCAAGCCGCGGCGGTTGGCCTCCTCCCGAAAAGCCGGGTTCAGCGGATGGTCCGACACCACCACCAGATCGCCGCCGAGGAGCTGATTGGCCTCCCGCGTGAGCGCCTGAGCGACCCGGTCAGTGAAGAAGCCGACACTGCTCAGGCTGGTGACGGCGATGATCAGGGCAATCAGGAGCAAACCCAATTCACCGCCGCGGAGGTCGCGACGAAGCATGCGAAGGGGCAAAAGGGACATGGTCGGGACGTGTGACTAAGGAAGGCTTGTGGAGAGTGTGCCATGTCGCAAGGCTCGCCAAGGACGCGCGAGAAAAGCGAGCGGACGAGCGGCGGACGGGCTCACACGGAGATCAGGACATCACACTGGGACTCGGCCAGGATGCGTTTCGTGACACTGCCGATCAACAGATCTTCGAGCGCGCTTTCCCCGTGCTTTCCCATTACGAGCAGATCGCAGTTCTGCTCCTGCTCCTGCGCCAGGATGCACGAGGCCGGATTGCCGTGCAGCACAACGTAGCGAACGGAATGCGGAGACAGCCCGGCCTGTTTGGCCAGGGCATGTGCCTTCTGAATCGCCTCCTTCCGGGCAACGACGCGATAGTGCCTGATGGTATCGGCGTCCACGCTGGCGTATCGCAGGTGCCCTTCAAACGGGACCTCAAACGCATGCAGCAACACGATCTCGGCGCGTGGCGCAACCAGCCGCGCGGCCCTGATCGCAATGAGGGACGATGGCGAAAAATCGACCGGCACAAGCACTGTTCGATAGGGCTCATGTGCGAGCTGCTTGACGACCAGCATGGGGCATTTCGTCTTGCCGAGCATTCTTTCCGCGGTGGAGCCCAGCAATATGTGTCGCATGAAGCTCTCGCCCCGTGCACCACAAACGATCAGGTCGCTGAGCCTCGCATCGGCTTCCATGGCCAACTCAGCGAGGAGATCGCCAGCCACGACACGCACACCAGGTGAAATGCCGTATCGGGTCAGCAGCGCGGCCCCGAGATCATGGAGCTTATGGCGCGCCCGTTCAAGCACCCGCTGCTGCAAGGCCTCCGGCGATTCCATCATGAGCAGCCGAAGCCTCTCGAGCGGCGCAAGGTTGGCCACGTGCAGGAGCTCCAGCGGCGCACCGGTTTCCTCGCTGAGCCGTGCGGCCCGTTCGGCCGCACGGCGCGCCGGCGCGGAGAGATCGGTGGCAACCAGCAGATGATTCAGTCGTGTCGTCATACAGGCTGCGTTTTCGGGTAGGGAGGGCGCTTCCCTTTAAAGACTGATCGGCACACGGATCGTTCCCGCCCGCCGGCATGGCACCCACCGCCCTGGCGCTCGTTGTGCGGGAACTCAACGCGGACACCAACATCGAACAGGTGTGCACGATGGCCGTCGCCGCCGCAATTTCAACCCCGGGAGAAAGACCATTGATTGCTCATCCTTCAGGCAGTACCCAGCCGACCTGCCTGTTGGTGGCCACCGACCTCGGCGCCCGTTGTGATCGTGCGGTGGATCGCGCCGCACAGCTTGCCAGGCAGTGGCAGGCCGAGTTGATTGCACTGAATGTCCTCGACGTCACGTCGGCCCCTGACCAGGCAATGGCCTGGGCCGCCGGCAAGAGCGACGAGCAGGCGCTACAGGTCGCCTGGCAGCAACTGGCCCGCGATCTTTCAGGACTCGACGTCCGTGCCACGATGCGGATCGCCCGTTCCCGCGATGCCGCCAGAACCATCCGCGAACTTGCCGCCAGCAATGATTGCAGCCTCGTCGTTGTTGGCCTGGCGTGCAACGAGATCGATCGTCTCCTGCGGAGTTCGACTGTCGAGCGTCTGGTGCGCTCTCTCCACCTGCCCCTGCTGGCCGTTCGCCAGCGGGCACATCGACCCTACCGGCGGATAGTCGTCGCCACCGACTTTTCGGCCCCGTCACGCCAGGCGCTGGAGACTGCAGCCCGCTTCTTCCCCGGCTGCGAGCTGGTTCTCTACCACGCCCGTCAGACAGCGCATTCGGCGACGCTCGACAAGCGGCTCGATCCCCCCGGTGGCGACGTGGAGCAGGACATCCGGGCCCGCTTTCCGGCTATGGGCGAATTGCCTGTCGATGTGACCCTGCGGCCCGTCATCGAACACGGCGCACTCGAAACCGCATTGACGCAATACGTCCGGAAAAACGACATCGATCTGGTCGTGATGGGAACGCGGGGACGCGGCATGGCGATGTCCATCCTTCTTGGCAGCCACGCGGCCAAACTGCTGAACTGGCTGCCATGCGACGTGCTGGTCGTGCGCGAAGCAGGCGTCAGCGCGTGACGGACGCCATGCTGCTGATACTGATTATCCTGCTCCCCTTCCTTGGCAGCCTCTACGCAGCCTTCCTGCCGTCGAACGCGCGTAATGCAGAAGCCTGGCTGGCCGGCGCAGTGGCGCTGGCCACAACGCTGATCATCGCCAGCCTGTACCCGCAAGTCGCGGCCGGAGACGTGCTGCACGTCCGCGTCCCGTGGGCCCCGGCACTGGGTCTGGATTTCCATCTGCGCATGGATGGTTACGCCTGGCTGTTCGCGCTGCTGGTCACCGGCATGGGCACGCTGGTCGTGGTCTATGCCCGCTACTACATGTCGCCAGCCGATCCGGTACCGCGCTTCTTTTCTTTTTTTCTCGCCTTCATGGGCGCCATGCTCGGTGTCGTACTTTCCGGCAATCTGATCCAGCTGGCCATGTTCTGGGAGCTCACCAGTCTTGCCTCATTCATGCTGATCGCCTATTGGCACCACCGGAGGGATGCCCGACGCGGCGCACTCATGGCGCTCACGGTGACCGGTGCCGGCGGCCTTGCACTGTTTGGCGGCTTGCTGCTTCTTGGCCACATGGCCGGCGGCTACGATCTGGATACGGTGCTGGCATCCGCCGGCACGGTGCAGGTGCATCCCTGGTATCCGGTGACGCTGGCACTCATCGCACTGGGCACCCTGACCAAGAGCGCCCAGTTTCCGTTCCACTTCTGGCTACCGCATGCGATGGCGGCGCCGACCCCCGTTTCGGCCTATCTGCACTCCGCAACCATGGTCAAAGCCGGCGTCTTCCTGCTGGCGCGCCTGTGGCCGGTGCTCGCCGGCACCGATGCCTGGTTCTGGATCATCGGCGGCGCCGGCCTGTGCTCACTGGTGATCGGCGGCTACCTGGCAATCTTCCAGCACGACATGAAAGGCGTCCTGGCTTATTCGACAATCAGCCACCTCGGCCTCATTACGCTGCTGCTCGGCATGAACAGTCCCCTGGCGCTGGTCGCAGCAATCTTCCACATCGTCAATCACGCCACCTTCAAGGCCTCGCTGTTCATGGCCGCCGGCATCGTCGACCACGAGACCGGAACGCGCGACATGAAGCGCCTGTCGGGCCTTTACCGGGCGATGCCGATCACCGCCACGCTGGCCGTGGTCGCGGCGGCGGCGATGGCCGGCGTACCGCTGCTCAACGGCTTTCTGTCGAAGGAAATGTTCTTCGCCGAGACCATCTTCCTCGACCGCCCCGAGTGGCAGCGCGTCGGCTTGCCTGTGGCAGCAACGCTGGCCGGCATCTTCAGCGTTGCCTATTCGCTACGCTTCATCCATCAGGTGTTCTTCGGCCCGCCAGCAAAGGGCCTGCCACAGGCGCCGCACGAGCCGACGCGCTGGATGTTGTTGCCAAGCGCGCTGCTGGTAGCCGCCTGTATTCTGGTCGGCATCTTCCCGGCGCTGACCGTCGGCCCCTATCTGAAGACCGCGACCGACGCCATACTCGGCAGCGATGCGCCGGCCTACAGCCTGTCGGTGTGGCACGGCCTCAACGTGCCGCTGTACATGAGCCTCGCCGCGCTTGGCGGCGGCCTTGTGCTTTACCGCATCGTCCTCTGGCGCAACGGCGAGAGCGTGCCACTGCCCGACCTCATCGACGGCAAGCGCGCCTTCGACTGGCTGCAGAGGGCACTCACGTCGGGCGCCGAACAGGCCATGCGGGGTCTTTCATCACCCCGCCTGCAGACGCAACTACTGGTCATCTTCATCGTAGCGCTCGGTGGCGCCCTGGTGCCCGTGCTGACGGCGGGAAGCTCATTCGGCGCGCGCGCAAGCCCTGCCGAACCCGCCTTTGTACTGCTCTGGCTGGTCGGTATCGTATGCGCCATCGCCGCCGCCTGGCAGGCCAAGCTCCACCGCCTGGCCGCGCTGATCCTCTCCGGCGGCGCCGGACTCGCCACCTGCCTGACTTTCGTCTGGTTCTCGGCGCCTGACCTTGCGCTAACCCAGCTCACCGTAGAAGTCGTCACCGCCGTGCTCATCCTGCTCGGCCTGCGCTGGCTGCCGCGGCGCGACAGGCGCTACGCCGAGGGACAGCGCGAATCAACCACCACCCGCCTGCGCCGCCTGCGCGATCTGTTGCTGGCAGCGGCCTGCGGCCTTGGCCTGGCCGGCGTCACCTATGCCGTGCTGACCCGTCCTGACGTTGACGGCATCTCCCCCTTTTACATAGAACAGTCGCTGCCCAAGGGAGGCGGCCTCAACGTGGTCAACGTAATCCTCGTCGATTTCCGCGGCTTCGACACCTTTGGCGAGATCGCCGTGCTGGGCATTGTCGCGCTGACCGTGTTCGCCCTGCTGCGCCGCTTCCGCCCGGCCGCGGAGAGCGTCGCCCTGCCACGCCAGCAACGCGAGCAGGATGCCGCCGACGGCATTGCCGACGAGTACCTTCCAAACCCCTCCGCCAAACTGCCGGAGGGCTACATGATGTTGCCCGCAGTACTCGTCCGCCTGCTCCTGCCGCTGGCCATGCTGGTCTCACTGTTCTTCCTGCTGCGTGGCCACAACGCCCCGGGCGGCGGCTTCGTCGGCGGCCTCGTGCTGGCCACCGCGGTGATCCTCCAGTACATCGTCGGCGGTACGCTGTGGGTCGAATCGCATCTGCGCATCCATCCCGTGTACTGGATCGCCATCGGCCTGCTCAGCGCCGCCAGTGCCGGCGCCGGTGCCTGGTTGAACGATGCGCCATTCCTGTCCAGCGTGGCCTGGCACGGCGAGCTGCCACTACTCGGCGAGCTGCACCTGTCGTCCGTCCTGCTGTTCGACCTCGGTGTCTACATGCTGGTGGTCGGCGCAACAGTGCTCATGCTGGTCGCCATAGCCCACCAGTCCCTGCGCAGTCATCACCACAAGGCCGCCACCAGGAGGATCCTCTGATGGAAATCGTTTTCGCCCTTGCCGTTGGCGTCATGGCGGGATCGGGCATCTACCTGCTGCTGCGCCCGCGCACCTTCCAGGTCATCATGGGCCTGTCGCTTCTGGGTTACGCCGTCAACCTGTTCATCTTCGGCATGGGCCGCCTGCGCATCGGCGATGCGCCGGTGATTGATCCGGCCCGCGGCATGGATCCCGCGCTCTATACCGACCCCGTACCCCAAGCACTGGTGCTGACGGCCATCGTCATCGGCTTCGCCACCACGGCCCTCTTTCTCGTCGTCCTGCTCGCCTCGCGCGGGCTGAACGGTACCGACCACGTCGACGGCCGCGAGCCCGATAAGCCATGAGCAGCTGGCAACAACATCTGCCCATCCTGCCGGTGCTGGTGCCGTTCTGCACCGGGGCGGTCCTGCTGCTCTTCAGTGAGAAGCGGCGCGGAACGCGGGCCGCCATCGCCCTCTGCGCAACGCTCACCCAGCTGGCGATAGCCCTTGCCCTGCTGGCCATGGCCGATGGGCGCACGGCGCCGCCATGGAACGGCGAGATCGGCGTTTACGCGCTCGGCAACTGGGCCGCCCCATTCGGCATCGTTCTTGTGGTGGACCGTCTGGCAGCGATCATGCTGACACTGACGGCCACACTGGGGCTGGCTGCGTTGATCTATTCGCTGGCGCGCTGGGAACGTGCCGGCAGCCACTACCTGTCACTCTTCCAGTTTCTGCTGATGGGGCTGAACGGCGCCTTCCTGACAGGCGATCTGTTCAACCTGTTCGTGTTCTTCGAGGTATTGCTGGCCGCTTCCTATGGGCTGGTGCTGCATGGCTCAGGCCCCATGAGGGTAAAGGCCGGGATGCACTACATCGCGGTCAACCTGGTTGCCTCGCTGTTGTTTCTTATCGCTGCCGCGCTCATCTATGGCGTCGCCGGCACGCTCAACATGGCCGAACTGCCTCGGCAAGTTGCAATGCTGGGTGCCGACGAGCGCACCCTGTTCAATCTCGGGGCGGTCCTGCTCGGCATCGTCTTTCTGGTCAAGGCAGGCGCCTGGCCGCTCAATTTCTGGCTACCCGCAGCCTACGGCGCTGCTGCAGCACCGGTGGCCGGCATCCTGGCGATCCTGACCAAAGTCGGCGTCTATGCCCTGCTGCGCTTCACGGTCTTGCTGCAAGGCCCCGGCGCGCCCCTGCCCTTCGGCGGCGACTGGTTGTTCTACTGTGGTCTGGCGACCATCGCCACCGGCACCCTGGGCGTGCTCGCGGCCCAGCGACTCAATCACCTGGCCGGCTTTCTGGTGATCGTCTCGTCCGGCACCCTGCTCGCCGCCTTCGGCTTCGCCGGCACCACCCTGACCGGCCCGGCACTGTTTTACCTGGTCAGCTCGGTACTCGGCAGCGGCGCCTTCTTCATGCTGATCGACATGGAAGAACGCAATCGCAGCGTGACTGCCGACCTGCTGGCAGTCAGCTTCGAAGCCTTCGGCCTCCAGGACAGACACGACCCGGAAGATTCGGACCAGATGGTCGGCGTTGCCATTCCGGCGGCGATGGCCTTCCTCGGTCTTGCTTTCGTCTCTTGTGCACTACTGCTCACCGGTCTGCCCCCCATGTCGGGCTTCATCGCCAAGTTTGCGTTGCTTTCCGCAGCCATCGACGCGCCCGCGCCAAGCCTGCACGCCGGCCTGTTCATCGCGGCACTGCTGCTCTCCGGACTGGCCGGCATGATGAGTCTGTCGCGCCTGGGAATACGTGTTTTCTGGGGCACCGAACGACCCGTGCCACGCTTGCAATGGATCGAAGCCGGCCCGGTAGGGGGGCTGGTGCTGCTGTGCGGGGCGCTGGCCTTAGGGGCCGGACCGGCAATGACTTACTGCAACACAGCAGCACAGTCACTGCATGACGCGCCGGCCTATATCGGGACGGTACTGTCTTCCCCCACCTCGGGAGGCGCCCGATGAAGCGCCCGCCGCGGCTCCCCGTCCTGCCGGTCTTCCTGGCAGCAATGTGGTTGCTGCTCAACGGCAGCCTGGCACCCGGCCAGGTCGCGCTCGGCATCGCCTTCGCCCTGCTCGTCACCGCTGCGGTGCGTAGCCTGCGTCCGCTGCCCGCGTGGCCCAGGCGTCTGCATGTCGCTGTCGGGCTGTGCTGGCACGTGTTTCTCGATATCGCGCGTTCGAACTTGGCGGTAGGGAAGATCATCCTCGGCGCAACCCGGCACCGCCAGCCGCGGATCGGCTTCATGCAGATTCCGCTCGAGATGCGTGACCCGCACGGTCTGGCGATGCTGACCATCATCATCACCGCCACGCCGGGTACGGTGTGGTCCGGACACAACCCGGAGAACAACGAATTGACCCTTCACGTGCTCGACCTGCAGGACGAAGCGGCCTGGGTGCATACGATCAAGCAACGTTACGAACGCCCCCTGATGGAGATCTTCGAATGAACGCCATCCTTCCCTGGGCCGTCCACTTCGCCCTCGTCTGTTTTTCAGTCGCCATGCTCTGCGCACTGATCCGCCTGCTGCGCGGCCCGGCCGCCGAAGACCGCATTCTGGCCGTCGACACCCTCTACATCAACGGCATGCTGACCATTCTGACGCTCGGCATCGGCTTCGGCTCGGCGCTCTATTTCGACATCGCCCTGCTGATCGCCTTGTTCGGCTTCGTCGGTGCCACGGCAATGGCCAAATTCCTCCTGCGCGGCGAGGTCATCGAGCCATGAGTGCAGCCGACGTTCCGCTCTGGGCGGCACTGCCCGCCGCGCTGCTGCTGGTCTGCGGCGGCCTGCTGACGCTGGTCGGCTCCCTCGGGCTGCTGCGCCTCGACGCGTTCTACGCCCGCATCCACGCACCGACAATGGGTAATACGCTGGGCACCGGCTGTGTCCTGGCGGCCTCGATGCTGGCCGCGTCTGCCCTGACCGAACGCTTCGTGATCCATGAAGTGCTGATCACCATACTCATTCTGATCACGTCACCGGTCACGACGATGTTGCTGATGCGTGCCGCCATCTTTCGCCGCCGTGACTAAACACCGCAACCCGCGTGGCACGTATCAGGCCTGCACCAGCCAGCGCTGCACCAGACGCACCCAGTAAGCCACACCAAAGGGAATAGCCTCGTCGTTGAAGTCGTAGTGCGGGTTGTGCAGCGTGCAGCCGCCCTCCCCCGGGCCGTTACCCAGCCAGATGTAGCAGCCGGGCTTTTCCTGCAGAAAGTAGGAGAAATCTTCGGCACCCATACTGGGCTTGAGGTCGATGGGCACATTCGTGCTGCCACACACTTCGGCCGCCACCTCCGCGCAGAAGTCGGCTTCCGCCACGCTATTGATGGTCGGAGGATAACCACGCCGGTAGTCGAAATTCACGTTGGCACCAAATGCTGCGCCGACCCCCGCGCAGATGCGCTGCATGGTGTCCTCGACCAGCGACTCGATCTCCGGCCGGAAGGCCCGCACGGTGCCGCAGATGCGGGCAATGTCGGGTATCACGTTATAGGCGTCGCCGGCGTGAAACTGGGTGATCGACAGCACGGCGGCATCGAGCGGGTCCTTGTTGCGGCTGATCACCGACTGCAAGGCCTGCACCAGCGCAGAGCCGGCCAGCACCGGGTCGATGCCCTGGTGCGGCATGGCCGCGTGGGCGCCGTGGCCCTTGATCTCGATGTCGAAACGGTCGGCGCAGGCCATCACCGGCCCGCGATGCACGGCAATCTGCCCCAGCGGCAAACCGGGCCAGTTATGCAGACCGAACACCGCCTGCATCGGAAAGCGTTCGAAAAGCCCGTCGGCAATCATCGCCGGCGCGCCGCCATCACCCTCTTCGGCGGGCTGGAACAAAAAGTACACCGTGCCGTCGAACTCCGGATTGCGGGCAAGATGCGCCGCCGCGCCAAGCAGCATCGCCGTGTGCCCGTCGTGGCCGCAGGCATGCATCCGGCCCGGATGACGGGAGCGATGGTTGAAGTCGTTCTTCTCCTGGATCGGCAACGCGTCCATGTCGGCACGCAGGCCGATGGCGCGGGTGCCGGTACCGGCGCGCAGCACGCCGACGACGCCGGTCTTGCCGACGCCCCGATGGGTTTCGATCCCCAGGGCTTCGAGGCGCTCGGCAACGATGGCGGCGGTGCGATGTTCGTCGAAAGCCAGTTCCGGATGGGCGTGAATGTCCCGGCGGATCGCCGTGATCTCGGCATGGCCGGCCCGCAGATTATCTAGAAGGTGCATGATGCGTCCCGATGACCGGCCCCGTGGCCGCTTGGGGAAATGATAGCAGCGGCGGGCTTGTGTGGCCCCTCACCAGTGACTGACGACATACGATGAAACTCTTCTACGCCGACCATTTTGTGCTGCCCCTGCCCGAGGGGCACCGCTTCCCGATGGAAAAATACGCCCGCCTGCGGGAGCGCCTGATGGCCTCCGGCCAGTTCGCGGCGGATGACTTCCATGTGCCGGCCGCGGCCAGCGACACCGAGATCCTGCGCGCCCACGACGCGGGCTACCTGCAGCGCATGGTCCGCGGGACGCTCGACAAGAATGAAGTGCGACGCATCGGCTTTCCGTGGTCCGAAGCCATGGTCGAACGCTCGCGGCGCTCGGCCGGGGCCACTCTGGCTGCCTGCCGGGCCGCGCTGGACGACGGCTGTGCAGCCAATCTGGCCGGCGGAACGCATCACGCATTCCGTGATCGCGGCGAGGGATTCTGCGTGTTCAACGACGCCGCCATCGCGGCGCTGGCGATGCGCGCCGAAGGCCGAGTCGAGCGGGTCGCGATCATCGATTGCGACGTGCATCAGGGCAACGGCACTGCCGCCATCCTGGCCAGTCAGCCCGACTGTTTCACCTTCAGCATCCACGGCGCCCGCAACTACCCTTTCGACAAAGAACACAGCGACCTTGACCTGGAGATGCCCGACGGCACCAGTGACGACACCTACCTGACAGCCCTGCAGGCTGCCCTCGGCGTGGTCTTCGCCCGCGGCCGGCCGGATCTGGTGATCTATCTGGCCGGCGCCGACCCGTATGAAGACGACCGCCTCGGCCGCCTCAAACTGACCAAGGCCGGCCTCGCCGAACGGGACGAACTGGTCTTCGAAAAAGTGAAGAAACGCGGCCTGCCCATCGCCGTCGCCATGGCCGGTGGCTACGCCCGGCAGATCGACGACACAGTGGCCATCCATACCGCGACGGTAAGCACAGCCGCACGTATCTTCCGTGCACGTAAGCCAGCGTCGCTATAATCGGCAAATCCCCCTCAGAGGAATCACCCCATGCGTTTCGAAGGTGCAGAAAACTACGTCACCACCCCCGACCTGAAACTGGCGGTGAATGCTGCCATCCGCCTGCAGCGGCCGCTTCTCATCAAGGGTGAGCCCGGCACCGGCAAGACCATGCTGGCCGAGGAAGTCGCAGCGGCGCTGGGCATGCCGCTCATGCAATGGCACATCAAGTCCACCACCAAGGCCCAGCAAGGGCTGTACGAATACGATGCGGTATCGCGACTGCGCGATTCGCAGCTTGGTGACGACAAGGTCAAGGACATCGGCAACTACATCGTCAAGGGCACGCTGTGGCAGGCCTTCGAGGCCGACGAGCCGACCGTGGTGCTGATCGACGAAATCGACAAGGCCGACATCGAATTCCCCAACGATCTGCTGCGCGAACTCGACCGCATGGAGTTCTACGTTTACGAGACGCGCCAATTGGTCAAAGCGAAGCACCGACCCATCGTCTTCATCACCTCGAACAACGAGAAGGAGCTGCCCGACGCTTTTCTGCGCCGCTGCTTCTTCCACTACATCAAGTTCCCCGACCGGGACACGATGCAGAAGATCGTGGACGTCCACTTTCCGGGCATCAAACAAGCGTTGCTGAAGGAAGCCCTCGAAGTGTTCTTCGGCCTGCGCGAGGTCCCGGGCCTGAAGAAAAAGCCGTCCACGTCCGAGCTGATCGACTGGCTCAAGCTGCTGGTAGCCGAGGAAATCCCCATTGAAGCCCTGCGCTCGCCCGACCAGAAGGCCAGCATCCCACCGCTGCATGGCGCACTCCTGAAGAACGAGCAGGACATGCACCTCTTCGAGCGGCTGGTCTTCATGGCGCAGCGCAACCGGTAGGCAGGCCATGCTCATCGACTTCTTCCTGCACCTCAAGGCGCGCAAGCTGCCGGTGTCGACGAAAGAATTCCTGACCTTGCTCGAAGGCCTGCAGGCAGGGCTTGGCGAGCACAGCATGGACGACTTCTACTTCCTGGCCCGCACCAGTCTGGTCAAGGACGAATCCCACTTCGACCGCTTCGACCAGGCCTTTGGGGAGTACTTCAAGGGCATCGAGCAGATTCCCGGGCTGGAAGTGGATATGCCCGAGGAATGGCTGAAGGCGATGATGCACAAGCACCTCAGCCCCGAGGAGAAAGCCAGGCTCGAAAAACTCGGCTGGGACAAGCTGATGGAGGAATTCAAGAAGCGCCTGCAGGAACAAAAAGGGCGTCACCAGGGCGGCTCGAAGTGGGTCGGTACGGGCGGCACCTCGCCCTTCGGCAACAATGGCTACAACCCGGAAGGCATCCGCGTCGGTGGCGAATCCAGTGGCAACCGGACCGCGGTGAAAGTGTGGGACCAGCGCGAATACCGCAACCTCGACGACAGCGTCGAACTGGGCACGCGCAACATCAAGGTGGCATTGCGCCGGCTACGCCGCTTTGCCCGCCTCGGCGCGCCGGACGAACTCGATCTGGATGGCACCATCGCCGCCACGGCCCGCAATGCCGGCTATCTGGACTTGCTGATGCGGCCGGAACGCCACAATGCGGTGAAAGTCCTGATTTTCTTCGACGTGGGTGGCTCGATGGATGACCACGTCAAGGTGTGCGAAGAGCTGTTCTCTGCCTGCCGCACCGAGTTCAAGCACATGGAGTACTTCTACTTCCACAACTGCGTGTATGACAACGTCTGGCGCGACAGCTCACGGCGCCATTCCGAGCGCACGCCGCTGGCCGATGTGCTGCACAAGTACGGACCCGACTACAAACTGATCTTCGTCGGCGACGCGACCATGAGCCCCTATGAAATCCTGCAGCCCAACGGCGCCATCGAATATAGCAACACCGAGGCCGGCGCCGTATGGCTGCGCCGCCTGGCCGACGCCTATCCGTCGATGGCGTGGCTCAACCCCGAACCGGAACGCACCTGGGATTACCGCCAATCCATCGGCATCATCCGGAAAATACTGGGGGAACAGATGTTCCCCCTTACGCTGGACGGCCTGACGCGGGCCATCACGCATCTGTCACGCAAACGTTGAACACCTTGGCGGTTACGGAACCCGGTAGTTTTCCTGACTCATGATGTCGATGCCGCACTGGAGGTTTTCGATCCAGTCGAGGAAGCGATTGACCATCACCTTGCCCTCGAAACGGCAGCCGTGCTGGGGCACGATCATTTCCACGTCGAGCTGGCGAACCATGTTCACCCAGTAGCGGCAGATCTTGTTGGAGATCATGTAGCGGCGGTGAAAGCCGGCCATGGTGACGACGTGATCATCGAAATCCTTCACCGGCTCGGCGGCCTGATCGTGATTCACCAGCGAGGCACCCATGTCGCCGGAGAACAGGATCTTCGAAACCGGGTCGTAGAACTGGAAGTTGCCTTCCGAATGCATGAAGTGGGCCGGCAGGGCCTTGATCTTGCTGGCGCCGAGGGAAATGTTCATGCCCTCGTCGGGAATGCCGAGGATGCGCGCTGAGTAGTCCTTACCCGTCGTGAAATGGGGAATGAAGCGGGTCCACAAGCGCGAGATCATCACCTTGCAGTGGGTCGATACCATCCACTTGTTGAGCGACGCGATGATGTCCGGATCGGCATGGGTGGCGAAGATGAAATCCAGCCCGCGTGACGGGAAGAAGCGCTGCATGGCCATCAACAGGCCGTTGTAGGTCATGTTGCCGCCCGGATCGATCAGGGCACCATGTTCACCATCTACAATCAGGAACTGATTGCACTGCACGGCGTGGTCCGCCTCCTCGTCCACCAGATCGTAGAAGGCCAGACAGGCGTGCGTGCCGTTATTGAAGAGTTCGACAGCCATGGAGGTCGTGTGCGGGAAATCAGTCGGACCGCCACTGTAGCC
>APMI01004615.1_pt1 | contig 15987 bp, 18 predicted proteins | sample 667938 | NCBI WGS metagenome assembly APMI01 (sample SAMN01084076, study PRJNA167559) | wastewater metagenome | biome: Wastewater | place: Denmark: Ejby Moelle, Odense | collected 2011-11-28 | reverse complement strand
CTCCTCTTTAACCGCCTCGATCGCCTCCTCTGTCACCTCTATCCCCTCTGTTGAAGCCTCCTCCTCTATCTCCTCTTTACGCCCTATCTCCGCCACGATCTCCTCTTTATCCTCGGTCTCCTCTATTTCCTCTGTAACCTCCTCGATCACCTCCTCTGTCGCCTCCTCTTTCTGTTTGCCATGGTTCTCTGTTATTTTCATTAAATTATCTATTCTTTCGGAAAGCCCTGCCGTCATCTTACCCATTTCTCCTTTAGCCTCGCCCTTCAGTGTTAAAGTCTCTTCTGCCTCTGAAGTCACAGACAGAGTCCTTGTTTCTGTCATCTCTTCTTCCCCTTTGATATTGATTGCCATCATCTTATTGGCCTTCCCTATTGCCACGACCTCTATTTCCTCTACTTTCTGTTTGCTATTTTTCACCAGCTTCATTCCAGTCATCCTATGGGGGAGCATGATCAGCTTCAACCTCTTTGACCTTTTCTTGTGATTATTTTTTACTCTATTCATTTTGTTAAGCTACCCAAGAACTCTCACCGTTTACTTTCTAATGTTTTTCACTATTTTTTTAAGGTTTTTTCTACTCAGGTTAATCATTCCAATTCGATGTATCGACTTTACTTTACACTTGCTCGGGTTCACGATTTACTATTCTTTATCTTCTACTCGCACCCTCCTGACTTTATGTTTGCTATTTTACATTTTATTGTTTTCGCTTGACAACTTCTTAATGCTCATCCCAATTATCTCCGTCTTTGTTATCGTTTTAATCTGCTGCCCATTCGCCACTATTTTATGCTTTTTATGGCTCTTGTTCACGATTGCCTTTATTTCCTGTATCTGACTATTCACGAGTCCCTCTACCTGAGTCTCCGCGATTTCCTCTTGCTGATACTTGATAGTTTCCTGTATCTGACTCCTCACGACTTCCTCTGCCTGAGTCTCCGGGATTTCCTCTGCCACCTGGTTATTATCGACGACCCCGTGTTGAGGGGGGAGTGGGAGACTCTTACACACCTAAAAATTACTAATTTTCCTAGTGAATTGATTGGTTTGGTTGAGTTTAGCTCATCAGCTATATCTTAGCTATAACAATAGAGACAAAATTATTATCTTAGAAACGAATTCTATAACTTATAATCGGATATCATAGCAAACATCAAAGCAAAAGAGGGCAATTTGTTATTTCAAATTAATAAATCTACACTGCAATTAATACGAGGATATTAAATTATTGTTAAAATTGGAGTGACTCCGGAAAATATAATACGATAATTCAAATCACAATAAACATCAAAAAATTAAGGATTCATCAAGTTGCTCGCGAACAATCGTGCTGGCACTAGCCCCATATTTCTTAATTTAACTTCTCTATTTAATTGTTTTTTCTTCGTCATTTGCATCTTTGTCGTATATGACCATAGAATTTTAGTCCAGAAGTATCTAAGAGCTTGGTCTAATATCTGAATTGTACTTTTTATTATTCTTATCAACCAATTCAAAATTTATTTTATGATCTGTCTCCTTTCTCTTATCAACGATTATTTTATCGTTATAATCTAACACTAATTAGCTGTTTTTGTTTTTATTTTTTGGCGATTTTCTCTGTTATTTAAAGAAACCATTACTAGATGAGCTCACATCTGACATTGAAGATTTATTTATTTAGTCAGCGTAAAACACAGCCTCAGATTTCACCATCATGGTTTTTGAGTCCACGGTCGGTAACTTTTGAATATTTATCTTAATCGAAGCTTGTTCATTTGCCTTCTTTTAAGGTGACTTAACAAGAGTTTTTCTTTATTTTTATACGGAAGAGTTCGCAACTATGAGAAATTTGGGTATGTTTTTGATATATTATCTAATCTACTCATGTTATTCTTCCAATTTGCTGTATGCCTTCAGATACTTAACTAATTTTTTATTTTTCCACAGCTTGATATTGACATCACAAATTAGTCTACTACACTCCAAACAATTTTAAAGATTGATATCATTCCTAGACATACTGTCACTCGATTTCTTAACATTTTGCAGACGTGTACTTTTAGGTTTTTATCTTAGCTTTAACACCGACTACTCCTTGATGCGCTATTTAGATACACAGTTTTGATTGCTTTTAGAAGTTAACGAAACTTTGTTTTGCACTTTTAACTCAACTTCAAGATCTTCATTTTCAACTGATGATTCTTATTTCACTGTTAATACGCACTCTTGCTTCTTAATTTTTGATATTTGTGTTGCTTATGAGTTATAGCTCTTTTAACTGGTATTATCTGCTTCGGTTGTTTTGGCAGCAACATTATTTTTCTTGATTTTCGATCTCTTGACTCCAATTTCCGGAGTGTAAGCTTGACTTTGACATATTTTTACACTAACATGTGGGTCTTTTTTCTACAAAATAGTGGTATCCAATTCGATAGGTTATGTCTTACTCTCATACTCCGAGTGCTGGCTGGCATGACTGCTAACTTGTGATTGAGATAGCTCCTCGTGCATGACAGCAGCATCATCGAGCAAGTCTTCCTCCAGATTGATCATGGTGTTGCGGTTAGGGCAGGTCATTTCGTGGGCTCCAATTTCATATATGCTGAAGATGTGCAAGCTGTTGTACTTGCAAGTCACGAACCTAGACAGGAATTGTGGGTTGTGAGTTGCACGGCACTTCTGAATGTGGGTGGGGAAATTACGGTTCTATACCTTGTGCTTAGGGTTGTAAGGGCACCGCTGGTACTTAGAGCTGCTCGATTACTCTCTATCACGACCTGCTTTGACTTTGGCTGGGTACGACATCTTTGAGACAATAGATTCTAATTATTAATACTAAATTCACTTAATTAGAAGCTGAATTAATCATATTTTCAATTATTCAAATTTATCTCGTCCTAATACAATTCTGAGGACACTTTATACAAACAGGCTGAGTTCGTCTTCCTTAAGCTCCAACACGTGAATCATCCACACTGTTGATGGGAATCGACCAACACAATGCGTACACAGAATGAAGCTGGTCTGCACAATTGAAGCAGTCAGCATGGTGAAATATTTGCTCTATTATTATGGATTCTCAGGTTTCACAAGCAGTTTTTATTTGTCTCCTTTCGTGAACAGGTAGTGCCAGAGTACAATTTGAACATCCTATACTACCTTACACAGCACTTCATACTGATTTTGTGAGATGATTTCCTTTAGCATAAGCAGCATGCACTTGACCTGTTTGCAACACAAGCCTTATTTCATGACATCAAATTAAAGTTAATCCAATATTTTCCTCTATATGCGATAGAAGTCTAAATAAGGCAGGGTTTACCTTTGTTGGTGAAACAGTGACTAGAGTACTTGTGGAGCTAGTTGATGGTGAACCCACCTGAGCTGCCGTCAATGTTGCCCACCACTTTACCAGCAATATACAGGGAAGTCAGGAGCACCAGTTGCAATGGCTCATTGTAAGCGTAGTTTTTATTTAGATATCTACTGGCCACTGATAGTGACAACTGCATGACTTCAATGGACGCGGATTTTTCTTAACATATCCACAACATGTAGTCAACGAATTTAGCAGACAATGTAAACGTGGTCATGCTAAACCTCATTGCTTTAATATAAGCTGAATCATACAAAGAGTACTTGAGAGTGGCTCGTTCTGAAACAATGGTTTGGGCCAGGCTTGTGGATTCCAAATTTTGTCCATTTACAATTTGCTATAATCTTTTAAGTCTCATTGAGTTAGTTTTAATAATTTATACTTATCTAAATGCATTAACAAAGTCTCAACTAACCTGGGAACCAGCTTGAACACAAATTAAAAGCAATTATTGTTGAAATTGTACAAGCTGAACTGGGCATGAATGAGAAAGATATCACAGATCTCTTGCAGCGAAAAGAAATCGACTATATGCTTGGGTGTCTATTCGGTGCATTCATTGGGGACTCTCTGGGCTCGCATTGTTAATTCATGTCAAAGCAGAGCAGTACTAAAATTGCAGATGAGACCATGTAAATGCCAGGAGGAGGTCCTTTTCGACTGAAATCTGGACAAATTACTGACGACTCTGAAATGGCTTTACACATGCTAATAGGACTTAACCATTATGACAACTCGATTCCTCTGCAAGACCAACTTCCTGTTCTGTTGGTCGCTATAGCAAAGCAGTATCTGGCCTGGGCGAGAAGTAATCCATTTGATATGGGTTTGACTTGCAGTGCCGCTCTTAATTAACTAAGTGGTTAAATTGAACTGTAGTAGAAACGTCCAACAAAGCTATAAACAGTGCAGGAGTAATTTAAGAATCTCCAGCAAGCACATAAAGGCATTGCTAAAGCTAATGAAAAAAGCCTAAGCAATGGATTTCTAATGAGAATTTCACCACTTGTCTGCTTTATATCTTTGCTAAATATTCACAAGCCTCACGATATGCCATTTGTACGTGATCTTATTGAGGGAGAAACTAACATGACACACTCAAACCAGCAATGCATTGACGCCAATTCTCTGTTCATACGTACGCTGGTATCCCTCATTTGCAGGGAGGAACATGAGGAAATTTTAGATGTGCAATAAAAAATGTAATCAAAATATAAAAATGTAGCTAGTGAGAATGTTTATGGAAGTGCCATCTAATAAGCATTTATAGCTCATAGAGAAAATAAAGAGCTCATGATTGCAACTAAACACGAAGGATTTTTTAAAATAGCTTTCTTTTATTCCTACTACTCTCTTCGGCAAATAGCGCATAGCTGCAAGACATAGCAAGATCTCAACCCTGACGTCTATAAAACTTTGATAAAATTAATCGTATCACAAGGAGGAGACACAGATACAAATGCATGCATAGCTGGATCTTTAATTGGCAGTATACTTGGGTTCAATAAACTTCCGAAAGAGTATTTAATCAAAATGTTAAGTCTGCAACTCAAAGGATCGAATGCGAGACCGGGATCAACTAAATACGAACCAAAGAATGCGTTTATAAACTTAATCAGTCTAATTAAAAAGTTTAAGTGAAACATGATTGCTATAGTAAAGTAAATATCAAATTTTCATTTTCTGTTGGTAAAAATTGCAGTCACGTCATGAAACTTGGCTCCTGATAAATTTTATATTTTCTTAATTCGACTAAGTTTGCTGCTCTGTGGTTGTCCGAATAAACTTTGAGTTTTGGTCATCAAAGGTAGCCAGTTACCATGGGTGCTATTTTCAGGCTAATCTTCACAGATAATTTGATTGTGTAAATCACAATTGCCCCAATGTAGCATTCGTTCAGTTCCACGAGCGCTATACTCCAAACTCTCGATAATTGATTGCTGTGATCCGATTCCAACTTTAATACCCAACTCAGGATTTCTCATTGGTCTCCTCTCGATAAGCCCTTAATGAGTTTTTAAGCTTTATTCTTACTATATAAATCTCATCTGTTAAACAATTAAGCTTTAGTCCATGCTCTTTTTGTTGCCGGTACAGGTTTGGAATAGAAAATCCATCATTCGAAATAAATTAATAATAATTTAAATATTACTAAATCATGCCTTACTATTACGCCGAGAGCTTTGATAACTAATTGTTCTTAAATAATCCTTTTATTGAGACTTTAGCTTTAAATTTTTACCTTGCTTGCTTATACTTCTTTGAGAGCTTCGATGAGAGTTTTCGATAATGCCTTTCGCGCTTCTACTTTTACTTAAACTTTTTTAGTCTCCGTGATCCTTTGACTTGTCTTTTTATAATTGCTTTTCAACGGCTTTGTCTTTCGATTTACTCTTGATTTTAACTTTTATTTTATCCTTGCGCGCCTTGCTCTCGGATGGACTTTAATACAGCTATTTTAGAGTATTAGCGAGACTTTCTCTTTTGCTTCTTAACTCTTGTGCTTCAGACTCCTTGTCAATCTTCTTCGCCATGTAGTTTGCATAAAATTCTTCAGTTCCGTTCAAGGAGAGCCTGTTTTTAATTTTGGTGATAGTATCTAATTTAGTTTAAAAATGAGCGAAATCTTCGTTATTTTTGGTATTATTATTGCTATTTGTCAAGAAATATTTTTATTTTTACTTGAGTACAGTAATTTCAGTTTTGAGCAGACTGATGGCGTGTATATTTTGTTCTTTTTCTTTCTTGAGTCCAGCAACTACTTCTTCTAAGTGTTCGTAGTAAAGTTTAAGTTCAATTTAATTCTTCGACATAATCTATACCATACTTTGATGTGCTTCCTTAAGCTTGACTCCAAGGACTGTATGATATGCTCGTAGCTGCATATTGAAGTTGCTATTTTGCTGACTAGCTATTCAATACCACTCGCAATAGATGATAAAGAAGCAGTAATAGTCACTCGCTGTGATTCCTAAGTAGCAAATTAGATTACTGGCAAGTACTCGTTTAACTTGGTGCATGCTAGGCACAGAACTCGCATAAAACACTCGAGCTATGATTCGCTGTTATTTTCATTAGCGAGCATTACATTATAAAGCAATTCTCATTAAAAAACGACAATCAAAATCAATAGAACGCCTTCTCGATCTTAGCACATGTTTATTCTAGTAAATTAAGTAAAGCTTTATTAGTTTGCTTTCTAGCCTTTCGCTATGTTTACAATTCATCTTACAATTTTTGTTTTATCTCACCAACCATCTTTAATATCTTTTTATTTGTGCTCTCCCGAGTCTTTTTATTTGTATCTAACTCATCATCTAGTTTTCTTAGCTATCCTTCTATTGTTTCATTCAGTTGATTTACACAATCTTCGCGCTTCTTCTTCTGCATATCTAACTTTTATTTTAAGTCGAGTATTTTTTTGGTCATCCTCTCAGTTTGAGTTTATACATTTTCGGTACTTTCGCTTGTAGAATCTCTGAGAGCATGGCAAATTCCTAGAAATTTCTCATCCGCATGTTTAGTCCATTCCTCGATTTCATCCTTGCACTTCATTTTTTAATTTTAGACTTCAGCTCTGAAATTTTATTCCACCTTGATCATTTCGTTGCGTACGGTTTCCTCTGAATGCCTTTTTTTAGTTTGTAGTGTGTCCACTTGCTCTTTGAGATTTAGCACTCGATTCTTCAACTCCGTGTACAACTCTTCATTCTTATTTGTCGACTAGTTTAGAGAATCAGACAGCGCGTTGAGATCTCGAGCAATTTGTTACTGCTTTTGAGCTTTTTCTCGTTATAAATTCTTTGCGAAGTTGTCGAATTTCTAGGCTAGCTTGTTGGTTGGGGAAGTAGGCGAGGTCATGTTTAAATATAGAAATTATATAATCCATGATGATAATAATGTACACATTCAAGTCATCAAATCAAACTTATCTTCTGACCTCGCGTGACTTTATTACATTCCAGGCTGACTTACAGACGAGACAGTTGTGATCATGTTTCTCCTTCTTGTTATTGAACCACACTTGGAGACAGTGTTGATGAAAAGCGTGTCTACAAATGCCTTCCTCTACTACACATACGCTATTGGGGTCGTTGCTAGCGATGCAATGCAAACAGAACTACGACAGCAGAGTCTTGCAAATAGAGCACTGATCCTGAGTGCCATCACTTGCCCAGCTTCCTACAACGTTCCATTTCATGAGCTTGAAGGTTGGTTTATTCGCGACTGGGGGCTTTACTGCTTCAGACTGCATTGTTATTATATTTTATAAAAGATTTCAAAAAAGGTGTCCTTGCTTAAAGATTGCAGAGTAAATAAATTTGAAGTTAGTATTAAATATCAAATTTTTAGCAAAGTAGCTTCAAGTATTCTCAAAATTCTTTGCTTTTTCTATTGTAATTTAATGATCCCCATTTACTCCATCTGCCATAGACCCATATTTATCTCAAGTATGGACACTTTATTTTTAACACAGACTCTTTAAAGTATTCGATAATTATTGGATATGCCTCCTTGATCTTTGATTATGGTCATGATTTATTTATAGAAATCCGGAATACTTTCTTTCCACAACTCACCGGTTTCCTCAGCATACTTCTTCCACGCGTTAGTCATATCTTAGAGTCCAATCGTGCCCTCTGGTTTGAGGTCTAGAGCCCTCCTCAAGATATCAAGCAGTTTCCGGACATCGCTCGTGTATGAGGTCATTTTTTTGCAAGCGTACTGAATGGAGTCTTTGTTAAATCTATTCGACTTCATGAGCCTCTCCTCTACGATCTTTTGAGCATCGAGATATGTGTATGGTTTAAATACAAGCCGTTTCTGCCCCATTCTGGAGGTAATTTTTGGAAGCAGCCTCTACGGGAAATCCATCGTGTTAGCTATAATAATAGTGCACAGCCTCGTAGTTGGTATGTTGCACCATTAAAATAAATTATAGAGAATGTTCTGGTTTTTTGTATACAGATAGTCTACCTCATCGATAATAATAAACTTTATTCTCTTATCCTCTTGCAACTTTTGCATCAGTTTTATGGCTGGGCTTGTCTTAAGATCGTTCTTTACAGGATTATATAAAGCTTTATTCATTGCCTTGTAGATCATTGATGGCGACATGAGACTCAAGGCGTTTATATATTTAAACGTAGCTTTTCTATGGTTAATGTTCTTTTCCAGTTTTTTTACGATCTCCATCGTTGAGGCTGTCTTTCCAATACCGGGTACTCCTGAAATATCTGAATTGTGCAAAATTTACATAATACTCTTGCATTTTATTATCCTTCAGATATAAGGCAGCCTCTGACAAACTTTTCAATAACCTCTTTTTACTGCTCTCGTCCGATTATCTCTCGTGGATTGTACGAAGTTGTTAGGGTTTGACTTAAAAGACTATTAGAATGCTAAATTTATGGATCAGGCTCTGAGTGTTGTGACAGTTGATCAGCTTTGGTGTCTTGCTCCTCTGAATCACTTAGAACAACTTTCTTATTTTTAGAGCGTTTAGTTTTTCTCATAGGTTGTCGTCTCGTTCTCATCTGTAATGGCGCTCTTCTACTATAATTTAAATTTAACAATAATCAGACAGTGCTCTCACAAATCACTCTCACTGTTTTAAGCGATTTTAGTAACCAGAATCATGATTGGTTTGCTCACTAGGGTCCTCGTCTTGATAAAATATCGTGGATTCATCAGATCTTCTTTCGGTAATAATCTTCACATTGTCGAGACTAAATAAGTCCATGAGTCTCCTTAAAGCATAAACTTCAGTCATGTTCGAAATATATATATTTATGGGTTTCTTTCGGACTGAATTGTTATTAGAGAGCTGAAGGCATAACCCGACGGAAACAACAATTGAAACTAAGTCCGAGGACTAAACTATTTAGATATGGGGTAGAGGTAAATGGGTCTCACCTTTTGTCACAACATCAACACATAGCTTATGCCGATTGTGGTAATGAAAATTAAAATTGCATCGACCGGTCTTTGTCACAAGCTCAAGGCACTCGTAACTGTAATTGGTAAGCTTACTAACTATCTACTGAGGACTAATCTTACCACAAGCATGTCCACTGATCAAGTGTCGATAATTGTAGCCGATTTACGGCAAATGTGCTTAAAAAAGATGTTCACTTAGGCTATTCCAGATGAGCATCAGTTCCTTACGCTTCTACGTTGAGAACACAATTTAGCATATTGGGCACTTAGTGCACATTTCGTGACCATTTCCGATGCTTTTCTTCTCGTACAATCTTCTTTGTTATGTCCTCAATAAAGTAGAAAGCTTGGCCATTTTCTTGTTGTGGTCATTTGATACATCTTTAAGGTAGCTTGACAAACTATTTTTCTCAAAATCACTTATGCCTAGATCTGATCTGAGAGATTACTTGCTACATACTAAATTCTCAGTTAAGTTGATAATGCTCTCTTTTATTTTTTGTTATGCAGCCTTGTTATTCATAATAAAAACCATGCTCTCCGCTCCCTTTACTTTGGCGAAGTAAGTTTTATTCACAATTTCATTTATTTTAGCAGATTTTACCTCATTGCTGTCTCTTTGTGTGCAAGTTGCTTTGATGAAGTTTTTTATATCTCTGTCTACAAAATGAAATGGTTCAAAGAAGCTCTATATCTGAGCTTACACCGCAGTCTTTACACTTTTTATATACCGCTGAACAGTTTGCTCCAGTTTTTTCAAATAATCTGTAAGTTTATTTACAGCTCTAACTTCGAAAAGCTGGCTTGAAGCAATGCTGCGAATTATAGAGTCAGTCCTGAATTCTATTTAACTAATTTTGATTTCTCCCTGATCTTATTGCTCAAATTGTAATCGCATGGCGTCGAGCTCAGTCTGCAGAGAGTTCTAATTGATGATCCAAGCTGAGCACTCCTCCAATCCTGGATGTTGGCTGTGGTCTGAGAATACTCTGTTGAACGGAGTCTTGCACTCTGGATTAAAACAGTAGTTCATTTGAATTCGGGAAGTCTAAAAGATCATATTCTAATTATTGATAATCGATATTTTATTCTTATAAATAACAAAGAGTAAATTAATAAAATAATATATGCTTGTTCTACTTTATTATGCAACAATATTTGCTTCAAAAATAAATAATTTCGTACTTTCCTTTTATCAATAAATAATTCATAACGATTGGAGCAATGTTTTGTATTTTTTTGTATTAACCCTATTTACATATTTTTATTAATTTTGATTGGCTATTATGACGCGATAATTTTAATTTTTCTGATGCTAGCGTAAAAGAAAGAGGCAAATTTCTAGTTTATTATATTTAAATTGATCCAGCCACTAGATTTGGCTGTATAAAATGGCCGAAAATTGAATATATTAAAACATCAAGGCTTTTGAGCCAGTTTGTTGCGCCGGGCCAGAAGCGACGATGAATTTAGGGAAGTTGATGAGCTGTTCGAAGAGTTTCTGATGTTCTCTCTCTGTTGGCTCACGTATTCGTCGTTGATGGAGCAGGGATCTCCAGCCTTGATGTTTTTTTGAACAAACCAGTTGAAGATGGACGAGTACTTGTCGCCTCTGCCCTCCTCATCTTCGCATGAGTTGTTGCTGCAGCTCTCCGCCAGGTCGTTAGCAGCCCACAGGTTCTTTCCATCGAAGCTAATGTTCAAATCACTGCCTGAGGGGGATGAGCTGTCGCTTTCAGTGTAGGAGTTAAACTTTTGCATTTAGAATTATATTATTGAATCAAAATCATAGTTGCTTAATCTAAATAAAATTTTTGATTTAGCAAACATTAATCAAATTACCTCAACCGTTGTTATTATCTTGGTCTTAATTTTATTCAGCATAGCCCTCAACACTATGTTGCCTTCATTTCTTGATGAATTAAAATTTGAATCAACAAGATTGTTGACGAGTCAAATCAATCAATTATAAAATGACATCTATTTATTACGAGCGGGGCTAGCTTAATTTAAGGTTATAACGCGTCCATTTTGCATCAAATTTACATATTTATTATTCAGCTGTCGTGATAAAATCAACGTTTCGCGGACGAGCTTAATAGAAAATAGTAGAGCTCACTTGGCAACAAAGACTCTAAAGCCTGCAACAAGGCGCATATCACAAAATATGAAATCTGGCCTTGCAATGCTCTGTAAAAATGAGTTCCAGTTATTGGAATACTTTCAAAATAGGAGGTCCATTACACTAAAAAGAAGACGAGTATGCTGTTCTTTGAAGATTCATCATTTGAAAGTAGTGTAGCAGAATATACAATCAAAATTTACGATTGCGGAGAAAATTTTGATGGCAATCACATAAATTATTATATTTTTGAAATGCGAGATCATCGGTTCTATAGGTCTTTAAGTCCACAGTTTAATTATATTTATTTCCACTTTCATTACTGCGATAAATCTTGGGACTATTTTGTTTCTTACTCTTCTTTTGCTATGTTCGGTCGATATGGAGAGGCACACGATTTTGCTTGTTCTCAAATAAGTTAGAAATATTGGAGTATGGGATGTGTCTGGCAGCTTTAACGTACTCTAGATAGTTACAGCTAGTGCATTAATGTCCATTTAGAGCTCGATTCAACTGTAATGACTGATAATTCTTAGTCTCTCTTTTGACATCTTATGCATTATGCATTATTTTACATACCTTGTGTTTACAGTATGAGCAGTCGTGTATTGTTATTTAATCCGACTCTTCACAGTTATCATTCTCACTATTGGTATTATTATTTTGCATGCTCTGTGGATCATTTAAGTTGATGCTGTTATGATTTGTACTTATGTTTTTCTACTTAGATGGAGCAGACCGGTTCATTATTATATCATTAAGTTTTAACCGATAATCCTTTATCTTCATTTCTGTTTAGTTGGGTATCGTTTCTTTTTTTGCTGGTCTGGTCATCCAGAGAACAACCTCTTTTTTCAGCCCATCATTGTAGTCCTCGAGAAATTTAATATATCTCTTGAATTATTTAATATCGGTCCTATATACTTTATTCTTTTATTTGACTTCACTCAGCTATTGTTTTAGTAATTCATTTTCCTATTCTAACATGAACTGCCGTATGTGCGAACTATTAGGATCTATTAACTGGGTTGGCTTCTCGTCTATTGTCCTAGAGTGTTTGTGCTTCCTCTTCTTGTTTTGAGTCTGTGGATATGTTCGATAGTTGGCCTCAAGGCTCACAGTCGCCTGACCTGAATTCTATGACTGATTGATTGCCTTCCTTATGCTTCTCTGAATTTGTTATGACATCTAGCTGATCTCCTCGAGAGTCTGGCTGAGCATGTGCAAAATGATAACAGGATTATATTAAGTTTATTAGCATATTTAGATAAGCAAAAGCAACAGTACATACAGGTCACATAGACACTCACATAAAATAAAACCAGCAGGAATATATGTCAATGGATGAAATCAGCAAATTAATCATCATGGCGCTTTATCTCGCTTAAGATTGCCCATATTTTACCAAAAATTATTTTATGAAGTCAGTTAACCAATCAGAATTAAGTATACAAGTACGACGGATAAAATTAACTTTTGAAATTCTATGTGCTGCGAGAGTTATAATAATTTGAAAATGGCAGGAAAGAAAGAAGGAGGAGCTCCCAAAGCATCCAAGTCTGCTGACAAGAAAGCTAGAAGAAGAAGAGTTTAAACCTTCTCCATCTACATCTACAAGGTGCTCAAGCAAGTGCACCCCGAAATCGGTATCTCCAAGAAGGCCATGAACATCATGAACTCCTTCATTCACGATACTTTCGACAGAGTTGCCACTGAAGGTTCCAAGCTCGTCAGATTCAACAAGAGAAGAACTCTCTCATCCCGAGAGGTCCAATCTGCTGTGAAGCTCATCCTCCCCGGTGAACTCGCCAGGCATGCCGTCTCTGAGGGCACCAAGGCTGTCACAAAATACATCCAACAATGATTTTTGTGTTCTAATTTATCTTGCACATTTTTACACTCTCTCACGTACTTTAAAAAGGATATCTTGTTTCTAATGGAAAAATCTAATAAGTAATTAGTATAAACAAAACAAACTCAGCTCACTCCCTGATTGCCGAATTATTTAAAGTTATCTGACTGTCAAAATCTGCTAGCTTATTTTTTCGCTCTATCAGAATCGATTTGCTTCGAGCTCGCTTGGGTAGAACATATTTTAGCGGTTCATCAGATCCGCTTGATTATCCATATATAGCAACCACGAAATCAGACCGGCAAATCGGGCACTCGAAATAACTGATTGCTTTTTTCTTTGAGGGGCTTGATAATTTTTTAGCAATCATCTCTGATTTATGCTATTCATAACAGAAGACGTGAAAATAATGGCCACAGCTCAGAAACGCAACATTAGGATCTTGGCTATTGATGACAGCATTTTCAGATTACTCCTGTATATTAACTGATCGATAAAGCTAGTTTCCGCATAGAGCACAGTTAGCTTGTATTTCTGTAGAAACTGAGAATCCTTAACTCTAAAATATTGATTAGTGTACATTAATTTTGATTATGTTTTTATATAGTTTCATTTCACCTTATCTTTGCATTTCCTTTGTGATACTATTGATATTCCACTTGAACTCTAGTCTTTGAAACACAAGATCATGAGCTTGAAGATAAATTCGTGTTGGAACCGTCATTTTTGAGTTTTGACTAAATTTCTATGTAAACTAATGTGTACTTCAATAAAAAACTCTGGATTAACTTGAATAAACATCGCTGTAATAATTTTGTCAATGAACTTCTGCAAAATTTAACGGATTTTGAGAATGGGGATAGTATCGATGACCTTAAGATTGAGTTACTTGAACAACTTCTCGCTGATCTTCTCCCACAATTACTCCCCTCGTGCTACATCGTTCGCGTATTCGTTAGTGCATGTCTCCAAAATTTTAGTCAGTTGATCATCTAGCTTTGCCATGTGCTGCTCACTCACTTGAGACTCGGCGTTCTTGGCTAAATCTCTAAATAATTCACGACAGCCAGTGACGAACAACTCACAGATAAGCAGTACCCCTTCAACATTGCGACCACTTTTAATGAGGATGTATGCCATAGCGGTCTTGTTGTTGGATTGCTCACATACTCGATATGCTTCCTCGAGAGGATAGTTGACCTTGAGAATGTACTATTCAAGTTTATCTTTAGCGTGCTCTACTACTACAGCCAGATGTTTGAGTGCTAGTTTCTCCATGTTCTTGCCGATCTGCCCGAGGCTGTCGTAACTGTAGTGTCCAGCCTGCATGTGCAACAGGCCCTCATAGCTTTTGATGGCTGCCTCCAGAAAAGCAAGCTGCTGTTTCGGAAATTCCTTGATTTTATCAGCGATACCAATAATCTTAGTGAGACTCACCTGATTCATATGGATCAATCTAGTGCACATAGTAATTAGCAGCTCAGTTATCTGATTCTGAATAGGCTCATTGTAGGCATGCAGCATTTATGGTGCACGGTTTAACATAGCAGTTATCAACGGGTGTTGCAACGACAATGTACCTATAGGCTACATTTTCTAGTTTGAAAACTGTGTCGATGGAATTGGCTCATAACCTTTTAACACTTCTGTCAAGCTGTGCTGCAAATATTAATATACTTGATTCTTTATTTAGACAACTTATGAGCTCAACAAAGTAGAAATAATCTCTTCAGGTTAGTTGAGCATGTCCAGTAAATAGCAGTGAGTCGCGATCAATAATTTATATTATTAGGTCCTTGACTGCTGGCCTAGTATTTTTTATAGTACTCGCAGTACATCACAAGTTCTGCTTTATGCTTTAACCCTCGAGTTCTAATCGGTGATGGAATTTTCATATTCTCTCTGCATTGACCTCACAATCGAATCTATTATGCGCATTAAGATCTAGCTTATTGCTTTTCTTTGCTATGTTTAATCAGCCTTATCTCCTATTTTATTTTATATCGGTAACGGGAATTAAGCAAATATACGCGGATAGGTTACCATGAATTCAAAGGCAAGATGCTTCCAAGCCAACCGAAAAGGGAACGAGTTACTTAGGATCAGGTAGGATACGAAGCGATGACTCCAATATAAAAACACTTGGGATTGTTCTTTCTCGCTTAGCCTGTCCCAGTCTTTCTACTCCATTTAAATCTGATTACTTCCATACTCGAGTCTAAGCTTGGGTACTATCGTTTAGTTAGAGTGAAGTTTTAGGTAGTTCTCAGCAATTGTGTAAAGCACTACTGCTAATATGCTACTGTATATTGAAAACTATTGACAGTTGCTCACTAGTAGAACAGGCGCACATATCTTAGTATGTTAAACACTTTGCAGTGACTAATGTGGGTAGTAATGACACCAGCACAAGCTCAACTCTTCACTAAGTTCAAGCTAGGAATCAGTAGTCGAATCAGCATTTGAGAATTTACTTTTCTTAAGTGTTATAGCTCCTTCATTCTCCAGCAAATGCTGCATGACCTATGCTCCAAATATTGTGTTCAATATCAAGAAGGTAGATTTTGGTGAAGCCTGTAAAAGCATCAGTAAAGAGGAGGGCATAAAGATAAACTCTACAATCTGTTGCAGCATATCTAGGTACGCTTTTATGTTGTTATGCTCAGTGTAGTGCCCACGCAAACACTACCTCAAATAGAAAAACAAAATTTT